>WLWD01000357.1_pt1 | contig 314852 bp, 208 predicted proteins | sample 6712731 | NCBI WGS metagenome assembly WLWD01 (sample SAMN12718690, study PRJNA576275) | sponge metagenome | isolation source: marine sponge | host: Mycale hentscheli | place: New Zealand: South Island, Marlborough, Capsize Point | collected 2014-11-01 | reverse complement strand
CCATGCATTTGCGCTATTCGAGCGCACCACTAGTTTATTTATTTATTTGTATATATGTTTGGACGTACGTATGTCATTTTGTACTTTGACCCTCGCGTTTATGTGTTAGTAATGTGGTCGACCCCGTCCAAAATTGCACTAAACAGAATCCTCTGGTTTATCGATCAGTACCCGTATCACCCTAGAAATTGAATTGTTTACCATTTTGAATTATTTTGCGGGTGCAGTTAAAACTTGAAAACTTAAGGGACTTCCATTTCTATTCGAGTTTGTGACGGTGGTAAGTCAATGCGCTCTTTGTCATGGTTATAAGCCGTGCGCAACAGTATTTACTTGAAAATGCATTGTCCACTAGATTAACCACGAAGGTAAGTCTGTGTAGATGCATGTCCAGTTGTGTCAAATCATTGTGTGTTACAACCACTACTTAGCTAAAGAATATCACAAAGAAAACTTTTAAATAACGTGTATTGTTTTGTTGTTGTTGTTTTTCCTTCCAAGCAGTTGCAGAGAGTTGTTACTATGGCACTGAAATCCCTTTACCCTGAATGCTAAATTTAAAAACTGGACCTTATTTTCAGTAACTTCAGTGTTAGAAGTCAAAATCATTCATATAAAAATAGTATAGTCTGTAGCAGCTCGCTCGCCATTTGTGCTCAAGCACATCACTAGTTATGTAGATGGCTTCTTTTACTTTTCTCTCAACTATGCCCTGCGAAAAATCCAAAAGTTTTACTTGATTCCAATGAATCACATGACTCCCTTCTTGCCATACATGTTCTGCAAGTGGTGATTTGGTGAAATATCCATGTTCACAGGCTGATTTGTGTTCTTTAATTCTAATGCCTAGCGCTCTTCCTGATTCACCTATATAGAAATCTCCACATTCACACATGATTTTGTACACAGCTCCTACTTTGTTCTCATTTGAAGTAGGATCTTTAACTTTTGTGAGAAGATTTGACAAAGTGGTTTTGGTTTCATTCAGCTCCTTGGATACAAATTTCGCTCTCATATCGGCATGAGTAAAGCTTGCTATGTTACATCTATTCTTTATAAAGTGCGTGCGATTCGATATTAATAGCACAAGCAACGGATTTTTTTCAACAGATTAGAAAGGGAGCCGTCGTTAGTGTCTGAGAAAGTTAAACCTCAAATATACAAATAGTAAGTGCACTATCTAGTGTAGCTACACTGCAAATGATTAAAAAAAAACACACTGGCCTACTACTAGCGAGTGATAGCACGGGTAATCTGAGAATCAGTAGCGCTTGCGTTGTTCGTGCTATTAATCTAGAATAGCACGGTTACCCATGCTATCACACGCTAATAGTAGGCCAGCTTTATAAAACTGCACGAGACTACAGTAAGCTAAAGATCATTTACAGTGTGACTACTATGTATAGTGCAGTCACTATCTCTGTACTTCGGGATAAACTTTCTCTTGAACTTTGCTTCAATCGATGGCTCCTCCTAATCTGTTGAAAAAAAACTCTGTCTAATAGGGGTATAGCTTCTGCGCTAAAGAATGACGTTGTCTCCAACTAGAAACTACAACTGTACATTTCCAAGGCTAGAGCTGCATGTTTGCGCACTTACTCTTACTTAAGCTACCGTGACATTTCACTTTGTCCAGCGCTATTTCACTCGAATTTTCCAAATACATTTTCAACGGGCAGTTCACATGCCGTACTATTAAATAACTTGTAGTACGAATAAGGCGAATTAATGTTGCACTATTTAGATACAGCTCACCGTAGTGGTTAGAAACCTGGTTACACGAGAATAATACCGCTTTTCTCTCGAATATCAACAGTGTTTAATGAATTATAGTTTTGAAGTTGAATACCTAGCTAGAACAAATTAGTGCACTTATCTTTCGTTTTTTAGTATTGTAGAAGAATTAACGAGGAAACAAAAGTAGGTGTGGCTTATTGCGTCTTAAAATCCGAACCCCCCAATGCGAACCGCTGGCTACGGGCCTGTTTACCTTACCTGTTGTAATCCGTACTTGTCATTTATTTCTGTTGACCATTTCCTATTCCCTTCCCTCTTAATTATATTCATGATTTCCGTGTAACCACAACTTTCCTTATCCTTTGTGTTCCTTATAATGTTTGTGCTTGTATGTTGATAAATATTGTTTACCTCTGAGAACTCTGCAAGACATCGCTAGAGAGTGCGCGCTTTTATAAGACTGCTGCTCAAGACTGCAAGCTTGCCCCAGCGGTTGCGGGTAGTTCTAGTCTAGCGCCATCTTAAGTAAACAGTCTGGTCCTTCGTAATTAGAAGAGCTCAAGTGGTGGGACTTTACACACCCCATCAAATACTGTAGTCTTATGTTACCTAACTATCAGGCTCACTCGCCATTTGTGCTCAAGCACACCACTAGTAGTAGAGTATTTGCATTTTCAGAAAAAGAAAATTAATTTGACTAGGGTTTCCCTTCAATCATCTACAACTAGGCTTTAGCTCAGAATGACGTACCAAACCATTGTAATTTAAGTGTTTGATTACCTAAACTTCCAAATCTAATTAACTCAGAATATACATTGATTTTTAAAAACAACATTAAATTAGATACTACGCAAGTGTTCTTAAGAACCAGTGTATATTAATGACAAAGTACAAAATGAGTCTAATTCTTTATGATATTATACTAAATTGACACATTAATAATGCACTCTCCCAATCTTATTATATAGCTACCTTATCTTTTCTTTCATTTCCTTCACATGGAGCACACTTGCTATGTTGAGTTGCTTCATAACACTCCCACCGTATGCTCCTTCTATTTCAGACTTCACATGACGTAGTCTGGCCAGCAGGTCCTGGCTGATAGGCCTTCTCTCTGGAGTGTTGTGAAGACACTGTCTCACAATATCTAGTAGCACTGGATGAGATGCACCACAAGCACATGTGGCTTCCAATGTGGCCATGTAAGTCTGATGACGATCCACTTCTGACCGAGCAATGAGCTGGTCAGGATTAGAAGGGATATGTACTGGACAGAAGTTCGCCTGGAAATACCTGAAACATGAACCACTAACTATCATTGCATGTAAGCTTATGCTTGTCTGCAAGCAAAAATGGCATCTACATTTATGACAAATTCATAAGCTAAACTGAGTTGACGCAGGTCATTGATTCAGTTGCTAATCAAGTGATATCAGTAATAACGATAAGATAGCAAGTGAAACCAGTAAGGAGAGAAGATAAGACAGCGAGTGATAAAACCCAAAAATTATGGCTTGATCGCATTTTTCCTAGACCCAAATTACAATGTGTGTTAGCTAGCAATTAATCAGTTGCTCTACACACAAAAATAATATTTGCTATGTTTTGCAATATTCATCAACAGACAGAAGTCATTTCACCACTTACCTACATGTTATTCATTCTAATTAATGCCATCAATTCATACCTGACTTAAGACAAATAAAGCCAAATGGCCAAATGAGAACACATCCAGCGAGGGTCCATATTGGTGGCTCTCACTGAGAGCCTCTGGTGGCATGTACACAGTGGTCCCTGGACTCCTGGTCAGAGTTTGAACTTGCTGACCTGGCCTTAAGTTAACAATACGAGAATTCCCCATATCTGATATTTTAGCAGAGAGAGCTGACGTCAGCAGAACGTCTCTGGCTGTGAGGTCTCTGTGAATTATGGGAGGTGCTCGACTGTGCAGATAAGCTAGTCCACTGCTTGTGTCGGTGAGAATGGAGACCTTTATTGAAAGGGGGATACTAGGGGAACACTCCATAAGGTCGTCTACGCTCATTTCAAGTCGCTCCATTACCAGCAGAGGAAGATCACATTCTTCAAGGAAACACAGACCAAGGAACTGTGTGATGTTAGGATGCCGGAGACCTGCCATTATCTGACATTCTTGTCTATACTTCTCTATTAAATTACGAACCCCTTCATTACCAGCTTGAAATAATAAGTCATGGATCTGTTTGGCAGCACACACTGTTTCTCCATACTTAATCTACAAGACACAAGTATTTAATAGTAAAATTACTTAGGAAAAAGCTTATATAAGTGTGTGTGTATGTGGTGAAATACCCTTCCCCACATGCTCACTACAGGAACACCTTCAGGAACATATTAGATTATTAACTATAATTAGCCTACCTTGCCATTCACTATTCATGCATCTCACATTTCACCCTATTCACTCCCATTGCTACTTCCCATGTAGATTTATAACACTACAAGTGTGGGCTATATATATATAATATATATACACTGTGGTGAGACACCAACCAGGAATTGTGAGTGATGAGAGCATACAAGGGTGGTGAGTTAGAGTACATAGTCCACAGCCTTAGTCTATAGGCCGATAAAATTAGTATATATATCATGCGACTAACTAACCTTCACCACTCGTATTTTGCCCTTGAGTCACTATAATGGTAAATTGCATACTAACCCTCAATATTGGTATATATTAACAGATAGCTATATAAGAGAGAAAGAATTGATGTTGATAAATTAGGAGGCAGAGAAGTTTATTGGAGGGGAGGTGGTATGGGAAGGGGATATCTCAGTGTTCTCCCTCCCTCCTTCTCTGCATTAAACTCTGCTATAGAGCATATTCTCTTGGCGACTACTGATACTTTATGACAACTCTATTAAAATACTTGGAAGCCAAGATGATATTCTGAAAGAGTATTGGCCTAAAGTATTGCCTGTACCTTTTCATTTCCATTTTCAAAACTTTCAATAGGGAATCATGTTATATAGTGCTCTGTGAAGCAACTACTAATACATTCCCTGTTTTATATGGATCAAACTTGACTCTATGTCCATTACCTCCTCAGCTTCCTAGCTTGAGGTACTTAGAAAATAGCGACTTTCCTAAGGTACTCTTGAAAACAAAACAACAAAACTCCACACGACAGTACTTGTAGCCAACATACCTCAACTACGGAGCCGTATGAGCCCACTCCTAAAGTTTTTCCAGTAGTTGTAACGCCTTCAAAATAGAAATGGCGCAGTCGTGAGTCAGTGCGAAAAGATAGCGATAAACCAGACATCAGCCGACCACAATACCAATGCAATAAATGTGTAGCTAAGCACACAAAAGCATCAACAACACCAAGCTAGACCGCAACCCACTTCCGAAGCATTAATATAATATTTTCTTTGAAACAGCGAATTGAATTTTGTTTTTGTTAAAATTGAACATTTCAATTATAATTCAGTGATTTAAAGTGTGGCTAAAGATATAATTATTTTAATAAGATAGCTATTTCAGTTCATCTCTACATTGATAAATAAGTTTTTATATCTGGCATGAACTACTTTGTGATAACCATAAATATAACTTATCTATGTGACTTTCTCTCAAGCTCAATTGCAGTCATCAATACTAGCTACTCATCAACTTTCAGAGCGAGTAGGAAACTAATACATTTTTCTACCAACAACAATTTAGATGATTTAGCTAAATAAAATAATTAGCTATAAACTTTAATTCAATATTATTGGTTGTTCCTATAAAAACATACATTTTCTATCATTATGATCTATTAATCTAAAATGAATATAGCTACTCAGAGATAATAATACTGAAGGCGTGGCGATAATTCTAGTAATTTTTAATACTGGCTATCTCAAATGTCAGCAGCTATGCATGTGGTCGCTCAGTAGTCTGGTGTAGCCGACCCTTTACCTTCTATTATTTTCCTTCCCTACGCCCCAAATAAGTATAGGTAAAGGGTCGGCTATGCCAGACTAGTTCCCTCAGTACATCGTAGTTTAAAAACTTCTAAATAAATTTGAATGAAATGTCCTAATCAGACAGGGGTGATGAAAGGGGCCCCCCAAGATCAATGCTTGGGAGGCACAGGGGACACACTTCATGCAGATGTATTACACCTTGATCAACTTCAGGATATTGATTGGCTCATGAATTTGTTTCAATTCGCAAAACATTAAAAACAAGCTGCTTATCACAATGACCAGTACCAACTACAAAACTCAATTGGTATTAACAGCTCTCATTATGGCGTATCAGTTGTCTTTAGCTTCTTCTTAAGAAGAGAAGAACTAATTGATGATCCTGGAGTCCATGGGGAAGGAATGAAAACTTTTATAGAACAATGTAATTGAACAAGATTGATTGAGCAGATGATATCATTGATGATAGTTAAAAATAAGATATTATAATATAGTGATAAAAATTTTACATTGCTGTCAAAATAACAAGAAAAAACCTAAAAATTAAAAAATTAACAAAAGCTCATCCGTCAGTGTATTGATCCATAAATCCTTTGAAAAAAATAGCAAACCACAGCTATCGTCAGGCTCGAATGTAATCCTCTATACCAAAAGTCTTCTTTAACTTTAATTCCAAGAACTCCAACATTGTGTGGAGAACTAAGTTGATAAGTGCTCTCTGCTCTCGAGTAAAGTGCTCAAAAGGTTTGGAAGGTGGTCTTTTAAATACATTAGAACCTTCTCTGCTCAACCTCTTCTTCAGTTCTATATCTAAACAAAAACAATATTAATAAAATAATATAATTACTTAGAATGTCTTTACAGTAGAAGCTCCTATGGCAACAATTTGGGACAAGGCATTCAGTTCACAAATCAGAGGTTGTTTTCTTCAAGAGGTGATAAGAAATAAATCTGTATTAAAAGGTGCAAGCAGAAAGTTTGCTAAAATAATAGAGGTGATTTGCTCGCTGCAGAGTTCACCATTAGAGGTTACCACTGTCACTACTGACAAACCTACATCACAATGGTAGTACCTAAGTTGCAGTGACATACATTATAGCCAAAAAGACGTTTTTTTTTAATACAGATATAATATCTATGACCCACACATGAATTCTGTTTAGCTACTTTCAACAGAATGCTGTAGCTACATATAAAGTTTTCACCTGCTATTGTAAAAGACTGCTATTAGCTTAAACTTCCCACAAAATTTTAAATATAATAAGCATAAATAATGGTAGCTAAAACGAATCATTATAATACTACAACGAGAGTCCAAATTTTGTTATTTTATGTAATCCAACTTAACATTAAGCTATAATATTTAAACTGTTGAAGAGAGTTTGGTCTGTTAGTATTTTAGAAAAAGACATTAGTTATGCTACTTAACCCTACCCTCAAATTATACTGTAGATATAAGTTACTAGATATATTATAGCGCAGGAAGTCCAGCATCCTGTGGACAGTGGTAGCTCTGTTCCGTTTCAACTCTTCATACGTCACTACCATCAGCCTGTGCCCTGGAGGCGTGTTCAACACCCACTCAAACGACCGCCTCCAGCGACTAATGAAGTTCTTCACAAACTTCTTCCAGCGTGGGTTATCCAGGAAATACTGCTTGCCAAAATCCACGTGAGTGTGTTGACTTGTCATGTCCGTTCCAAGATTGTATTTAGTGCTGAGGAGTCGGTTCCATTCTGATACCAGAGCATGATACGGGTTTCTTATGAGAAAGATTGCAGAATCAAATTTAACAGTATTCTATGAATGAAAAAGTATATATAATGTATATTTATATATATTATATATAATATGTATATTATACATATACAATAATTTATACCCCATGGTTGCTGCGGAAACAGTCGTGGATTAAAAATGTTATTTCCCAGTAAGTTTCCCACAGGCACTGCATATTTCTCCTCGTTGTACTGGGACAATTATCAGCAAACTGCTAACTTTGTTGTTCAATGTATATTGTGCAGGTTTTCTTATTGAAACACTAGAACCTAATCTTCAATTATTTGAACAATCAATTGTGTGTGTGTGCTTTCAATAAAGTGCTACTTAAAACTATTTGTCTGCTTTTGAAAATTATGACAAAAATAATAAAACTTGTTTCAAAAAGAGTTACAATCAGTAGAAACGAAGTTTCATTACCATTTAATCAACTCCCTTATCTCTATATAGCTTTGCACGTTTCCTTACCCTCATACCACCTCTCTCCAACTGATGAAGCTGTGAGGTCCATGTTTTCTTAGGAGTGTGAGACTTAATGACTAGTACAGCCGCACTCTGCACACCTTCTCCAGCCATTCCTCTCAGAAGAAGTGAAGAATCACAATACTGAGAGCCTAATACAATGTAATAAATAGCTTTGTAGAAGAAAGGAGGGATGGGAACAAGCTAGAGTAGATATCATAACCTGATCACTTTTTAGAAAAATATTTGCCTTAAAATTTAATAACACAATCGGGTTATTGTTGCCGACAGTTTACTTTTAACTGTATAGTGAAGAGAATAGGAGAAGAAAAGGAAACAAGAAAAGTAGGAAAGGAAGTACATAAAACTAGGAAGGAAGGAAGGAAGGAAGGGACAGTGGGAAGAGGAAAAGAAGGTCATTGAGTGGGAAATGAAGTCAAATAAAACCTCATTGTAGCATTATCACTTCACCAGCTTTAACATAAATACCAACACACACACATATATATAATTATATATAATATATTTAAAATGGAAGATAAGAGAAGGCAAATAGGTGAGTGATTAATTATAACTAAAATGCGGGTGGAATCGACGAGTAAAGGCGGGGGTTAGTTTCAAAAGAAAGGCTAAAGTACAAAATAGAAGACAAAAGTTTCTCAAAGTAGGACAGAAATTCAGAAACAGGAGAGATAGACAAAGGAAAAGGGGGCTCCATGAGTCAAGAAGAAGAGCTGAAGATAGGAGAGGTGGGGTAGAAGAAAAGCTCAGATAGTTCAGAAAAAAGAGAGTAGGAGAGGGAACTTATGTAACACCTTAACCAATGGTAGAGAATGATAACTGAACAAGATAACTTGCGTTACTGCATTCTTACTTTGCAATACATCAAGCGCCACTATGTGGCGGTACTTGCTAGTAATTATTAATACTGTAAAGTAGTTTACTTTTACCAGTACAAATTCCAGTGGCCATCTGCAGCAGTTGTCTAACCCATGTGTTGCCAGACCCTGGGAAGCTCACCAAACCCACAGTGCCACGCCCTGCACAGATGGGGAGAGAGGGAGATAGACACATTAATGTGCTATAGTTAATCAACAGCCACACAATAGGTATGGCTTCTGTGATAATTTCATTAGTAGACACCTCTTTGTGTAGTCACCAAAACCCAATTATCCACACTTTCTGTATACTAAGCCCGTTACCTATTATAGTAGGATATCAGTTATATTAACACTTCAGTTAATTGAATACCCAAAATTTAATAGTAGCACATGCAGATAAGATTAATTCCTTGGCCATGCCCCTTCATTAGTGTTTTTATAATACATTTTCTATTATGTTCAGTTATCTGAACATTTCAGTTATGTGAATGCCCCTAGCTCCCAACGTGTTCGGATAACTGACATTCTACTATATACATGGACTTTGGCTGATACAACAAACTGGATTTAGCAAAGCTTAAATTTAACGAGTAATTAAAGTTAGGGAAGATGTACTGTCAAATTACCAAGTTCACCATAACATCACAGAACCTATAGTTCTAATGATCAAGTGAGCTATTCAATACTAATGATACTATTAGAGACAGTACCTTCTCCATTCTGGAACCGACAGTGTATTCCACTTTGTGTACCTCTTTGTGTAGCAAAGCTTAAATTTAACGAGTGACTAAAGTTAGGGAAGATGCACTGTCAAATTACCAAGTTCACCATAACATCACAGAACCTATATTTCTAATGATCAAGTGAGCTATTCAATACTAATGATACTATTAGAGACAGTACCTTCTCCATTCTGGAACCGACAGTGTGTTCCACTTTGTGTACCAGACAAGTAACCTTCCTTCGATCCTTCATTTGAAGACAACTGCTTAGCATGGTTCTTCCATCTCCTGGTGGAATTGTTCAAGCATGCCCGGTAGTCATGCAATTCTGAATCAGATAGGAAATTCAAGCACATATCCCCTTTGCACCCAGGTGGCTTCTCCGTCAAACTAGCAACTCTTGAAAAAACCAACTCATTCTCCTCATCCTGCAAATGTTCCTTCACATCTTTTGGAGCTTTCTCTAATTCTTTATCAGATATTCTCGTTTTAGAGAAATACTTGCGAATTCTACTGCGATTGGAGTTACTTTGTTCAAGTCGTGAATTCTTGGAGTAAAAATTATGTCTGACAAACTCTTTACTCTCGAATGGGAGAGTTAATTTGGGCCAATAGAGAGTCAAGGGGGAGTTGGAACTGAACGAGGTAATCCTGAATCTACCTGCCAATAGGTAAAACGTGACCAAAGGAAGAAGTCCTAAAAGGAGGAGCATCAGAGTGGAGCGACGTCGGGACCATTTTGACCAGAAACTAAAAATTACATATAGAAATGTATAAAATCATGTACCGCATCTTATAGCAAGTTTATAACACATCTTTAAAATAAATGTTAGCACTTTTCACCATACTTGATTCATGTAAGTGCTTCAAAAATGGATGGATAGTAGGAAGAGAGAAAAATAAATCCATAGAAAAATGGAGTAACACAAAAAATAAAAAATAAAAAGAGAAAAATAAAAAAGAGTAGGAAAAAAAAGGGAAAAGGAAAAAAACAGAAAAAGAAAAAAAGGAGAAAAGAAGAAGTAAAAGAAGAGAGAGGAAAAGAAAATAATGGGGTGTAAAAGGTACTGGGTCAATTCTGAGAAGAATTATCACAATATGGAAACACTGTCATGCTTACAACTGTACAGATACTGCCCAACTCTGTCCAAAAACGGATATAAATGTTAGTTGTTTTACCATAAAAAGATTAGGTTGACAAAGTTGTTCTTTCTACTCTACAAAGCTATTCTAGGACTAGTAAACTAGTAATTAAAATTGGCCACAAATTAGAGGGTGTTTCAATTAAGGATGTTTACATTGAATGGTAAATAAGATTCACTTTCATAGTTGACGTCTCACTCTCAATTGAGATAGGATATAAGAGCTGCATATAATTAGAAGGGGCAAAAACAACTTTCTAAATAAATACTCATTTTCAGTGATAAAATGTAGTGCCAAAATAATGAAGCACCAAAGGTGCAAACTCTCAGCGCACACTACCTAGCTATACAATATAATCTCCTTCCAAAAGAACAAGCAATCTGTTAGGTATTTTAATCAAGCATCAATATAGCTCGAGCAATGAAAATGGTACATGGAAACGCTGTCTTCACAAGAGAAGAAGCTAAACAGGCAAGAAACGCTCACTGGTATACATTTTCAACGTGAAACTTCACTTTTTTCAACTCTGTTAACTTCCCCGAGCATAAAGCAAACTACGCTGCTGGCTACAAGAAAGTATTTGCTCACATGATTATGACGTGACACTAGGGGGCGTTACCCATAAAAGCTGGTACCTACGTGGAGCTGAAAGCTTCACTGAAATTTAAAAAAGTAGCACAATAAAATGTCCTAAATCTTTGTTCTGAGTAAGTTCATATCTAAATCACTGGTTAATTGTCAGTAATCTCCAAAATCAGAGCATGACAAACAGACAGGACGACTGCTATAACCCTCTCGTATGAGAGCTGACCTAGCTATGTATGTAAATATACAGTAGGTTGAGTGGCTGGGTGTTCGATTTTTCAACAAGGGAGAGTGAAAGAAATGCATTACCAAGGCTAGATTCAGAAGGGAAAGGGGGGGGGGGGGGGGGGGGGAAGAAGGCATTAGTCTCTGCTGGAAAAGCCTTGCCACCCACACCTCCTTCCACCCCCCCCTCCTCCTCCCCAATAAAAATCCTATAAGGTTGGACTATGCCATATGAAATCAGCATAGTTTAGCATAAGCACTGCAATTGTCTCTTCATTGACCCTCCTCTATGCAGCCCTGAACGCTTTATTTCAACAACTACAGAAATTGTAACACAATTTGCTAAATAAAGTACGAGATTTATAACTCAATACTTCTCTTAAAAATACATATATAAGGTACGTGGTGAACCCAGACAAAACTGATACCAACATGCCAACTAGTTTTACAAAACATTAAATATAATACTACTATACATAGTCAGGGTTATTTTTAAAGAACCAAACTGGAGACGGGTCAAATTAAAATTTATGAAATTTCAGGGGATTTCTCATTTCCATACAATTAATGAAAATTTTGTGGCATATGTCACAATGAAGGCCATCATAATTAACAATTTTCAGAGGAGAAAGAGGAAGGGGGGGGGGGGGTAGTTTGGCGTGGCCCAACCCTTTACCAAACCATTACGCGGGGAAAGGGTCTAGTGTCAAACCTATATACCCATTTGTCAAACCTATATACCCATTTGTACCAGACAACAGCATTCCTGCATGGCCAATGAAATCGCTGTAAACGTATCACATGATCAATTGATGTTTTAAATGCCCGTGCAACCGGAAGATAATGAATCAATTCATTGTGTAGGTTATTGCTAAGGAACTGGACCGACCTCACACTATGAATATCATTTTAAACACATTAAAAGTGTATTCCACAAGAACACAAAGTGTATACGCCTGATCTGCATAGCGGCTTGGTAAAACGTCTGGCTATGCCAGACTAGGAAGTGGGAGGAGAGGGAGGGGGGGGGCGGAGGATGCTTATCTAAAAGGCTTTAGTTTTTTTATTCCTGGCATACAACAACGTTAGCCCAGAGGATACTACCTCCATCAATTGATAATAGCAACTCAATTCATCCCAGGAAATACCAGTAATGGAACAGTACAAGAAGTAGTAAGCATTGTCCGATAATGCATTCACATGAGTGTGTGGGAGTGTGTGCCTGTGCTAACGTGTGTATGTGTGTCTGCATGTGGTCCACAATTTCTGGTTTCCAAGGAATACATACTATAGCCGATAGAATGTATCGTTACATACTAAAATAATAGCAAATTTGGTAAATCCCCATGTTGACATTCCTCTAGAAATGAAATTTTTTGAATAAAATAAATAAAATAAAAATAATAAAATTGCAGTGTGTGTATCAAGACAAAAATCTGCTTATCCAGCTACAACTGCCATATATTACATAGCAACCAGGAGCATGCATACCTTGTAAATCCCCATGTTGACATTCCTTTAGAAATGAAATTATTCGAAGCCCATACATGCGCACGCATGCACATACCTACAAATTCCACCTCTTTCTAGTCCATTGCACCACATTTCTCCACGTTGCTATCAGCTTCATGCCGAGATGGGGATGTTTCACGGGCAAAAACAATCTCACGTCTTGTTGGCAAAGAAACGTGCATTGTTGTGACTCGATCCCTTTGAAGTCTCGCAAACAGTATTCTGTGTGTGCAGTGGTTTCTAATGAATCTCATTAAGGATTCCATAGCTATGGATGTATGGATGCATCAGTGTGGGACATTATTGATATTTTGGCTACATAGTTTGGCTTTCTAACTATGAAGGGAAAAACCCTTCCATCACTGCTCACAGCAGCCTAAACTGAAAGAAGATGGAAGAGAGAAGAAGAAAGACATTGTCATTTTGTGTGTGTGTGTGTGTGTGTGTTATAATGTAATCATGTAGGTGCACTGTACTGTTGTAGTGTGGTTTGTAGTTTACCTTGTAGTTATAGTCTTAACACAGGAACTTTGCATCTTTCTTGTGACTTGTAGGTGTGGTTTCTGTGTTGTATTTAAAGCTGAGTTTTGTGTGTCTTGGTTATACATTCAATTAGTTGTTTGTGCTTTCTCAAGTTTTAAATTAAGATTTAATTAACTCTATCAACTCAACCCAAGGGTGGGTTACAGCAGGCTGGGAGTTAGAGAAGCAAGCCTTGACTCTGGTGGCATCAACTAACTCTGCTGTCTCCAGTACGTGTTGACTCAGAGGATTGTGTCCAGACCAACCCCCGTCAGCCCACACGTGCATCCTAAGCTAGCAAATAGAAATATACACATAGCAATCAAAAACATGATTTAGGAAAAACTTGCACAAGTACTGATAGACGATACCAACGGATTGACCACATAAGTAGACTTTATTGTAATGTACGTACTCATACACACCACAACATTGAAACCAGCCTGTTGGGTTATGCCTACGAAGTCGATTGTTTGGATTCATGCAGGTCAAGTACGTATACTGTTCCCACACATAGTAATCGCTGCCATAATTTAAAAGAATCTCAAATTCACAGAAAGAAGAACAAGAAGAGCGAGCACAACTCAGTGGCTTTATATAGCCAGCCCTTGGTGAATAGAACTTACAAATTACAAATACAATAAACCTAATTTACAACTACACGGTTCCCATACACACAATGTGGGCTTGTGCCTACACAGCCAATACAGAATATGTGATTAAAAACAGCTACTCTCACTTCATGTAGGATTTACGGGTGTAACATAACAACAACCGATTACCAAGGGACTTTGGCAGGAACACGTGCTTACTTAACGAGATTGACAGTCTGCCAGTGCCAAATAAACGACTTGGCTTAGACACAAAATAGAGTCTCAAGGCATTCCCACACTCTATATGTACTTAATTATTCATTGAGGCAGTGCATGTGGTATCGTACGTGAAGTATTAGTTGAGCCTGCCTTGAGTCAGCAGATGGCGAGTGAGTCAGCCAGGCAAACAAGATTCAACTGGAAGTAAGTGTTAGCACCACGTCACTCACAGCAGTTTCAAGCCTACGTATATCTTTAAATTTGTAAGTAAAGCAAACCGTGTTTACAGGTCAAATTTAATTGTTCTAAGTTTTTCAGTAAACAACTGAAGCATTTAAAGGCTTTTTGTGATTGGATATGACAAATTTACTAACATGGGATGGGTATAATGGAGTAAATTTTTAAAAAAAACAGAGTGAAATAAAGCAAGAGATGAAACATTAAGTATGAACATACTTTTGACGTAATGGATACCAGCAGTCACACGTACGTTTATATACATACACGTATACCATTGGCTGAAATTTGTGCACAATATTAAAGCCTATCCATCTAGCTCAAGTTTGCCCAGATTTATAAAACAATCGTGTTGAAGTACAGAATAAACGACTAGAGATTGTGATAGGAATCTTAGAAACAACATATTTTAGCTTAAGAATAAAGCACAGACTGAAGATGACAGCTTTGTTCAATGAACTACATTTTAAATGGCTAATCCAAGTCTGAATTCCAAACAAGAGCCCTAGGATAGCTGCTTCCTGTTTACAAAGACAGTGGAGTCTGTACTTGCCCTGGTCGTGTATGTAGGGAAGGAGAGATATGATGTCATGGATTCAACAGAAAGCCCCCATGAAAATTATATTCACAACGTCACATTCAGTGTCAAATAATTATCAATTTTAATTAATATGTTTATTTAATCCAACTTATTTATTTTTTATAGTTATTGTTGGTGTTGCTACCAAAATTTATTGAATAGCAAGAATACTTTAGTACTACAGGTGCAGAATTGTTGGAGGGAGATAAGTTCATTTTACATAATTATAAAAGTTATAGACAATGGAATACCTTCTTGCATCACTTTAATTTCAATCCATCCCCTACCCTTACTTGCACCTTACCAACTAGTTCTAGAATAAGTTACTAAACAAAGTTGCAGACTCATCAGAGATGAGGCCACTGCTGCGATCATACGAGAGGAAAGCCACACATCAGGCTACTTAAGAGGAAAGCTTTCAGTTATTCACACATTATGGCATTGAACCTTCATGCATATATATATTCCACTGATGAGTTGAGGCATCTAATAATTACACCCAGTCACCCAAGGTTATTAATTATTTTCTCTTCCAATTATCAGTGAAAGAGCAAGTGAGAAGCGGCTTTTCTTGAGGGTAACTGATGCAATGGAGAAAAAAACCCTAATGTTACTGTGTATAGTAACTATTTGCTACTTCTGGCTACAGTATACTAGTTTTGTTTACGAATGGCAGCAAGATTAGAAGTGACACCAGCACAGCTTTGTGCACCACTGAGCACTCAACTTGCACTATCAGTGGCTGGTTTTTTAGCTCCATTGTGAACAACGTTTGTGTACCTATTGCATGCATGAAACCATTTAAACACAAAATTGTTAATTAATAAAATTCAAAATGCATAATTTTTGGTAAAATCGAAGCAGTCAGTGCTTGAGAAACTAATAAATAACTTTGTATGGCCTGGTACAGAAGATGGGAGAGAGGGAGGCTTGCAATGCTATAATTCGTTCACAATTCAAACTTCAATTTAATTCTCAAATTGGGATCTTGACATTACTATAACTTGAATGCAAATAAACAGAATAAATACTATTTATTTACTAATGAGGGTATACAGCATATTTTTCTAAAAGAACTGAATTCAGAAAATAATACAAGCTGGTCAACATCACAGTGTATCATGCCTTGTATTCATGAATCAATTCCTATAGTCATTAGTAAGGTAGTGATATTCACAGCTACATTCATGTGGCAAGGTAATCCCCTCCACTGTATATATACAGAAATCCCCCTGGCTTCACGGGCTCTATAAAAAAAACTTTGCACAAAACTGGAATTCTCTCTCTCTCTCTTCCCACAGCACTTGTTTGTAAACAATTACATTGCAGAACTTACGCCATACAAGCGCTTGATTTACCACAACTCTCTTGCGCAGACCTTCATCAGTTTACCACCATCCCCACCTTTTTCCTACCAAGGTATCTCGATCTTTCTCGGAACTAACTTCCCGGACCCTCCGTTTTGTCGGTCCAGATTCTTGGCATGGCAGCAGCAGGAAATTGCTGACTTAGCAAAACATATACACCAGTTTCACGCACGCGCGTGGACTAAATGCCGTTTTGTTTCTTGTGCGTAATGAATTCCTTCATGTGTTTACAGAATCCTTCCTGTGGAGCCACAACAACACTGAAGTAGGAAAAGGGACACTTTGGGGACAGACCCCCTCTATGGTTTAGAGCATAACTAACGTGACTTGAACTGGGGAGGCGTCAGTGTCGGGAAAGTACGCTACTTCCCACTAAACCTTGAGATCATTCCGACAAAGCGTTACTGCTGCGTACCGAGCAGCCGCTTTCTGTCATTCCCCTACTGATCTTACGCCTTTCCACTTTCGTCTTCGTTTTTCCGCCAGGTCCACTCCCCAGGTAAGTCACCAACTTAGTGAAGTACCCTAGGGTAATCAGTAACGATATTTTGTAAAAGTTACCAGTCGATATCATGTTTTTTTCAGTTTTTCGGGGCGGACGGAATCTTTGAAGGGGTAGAGGAAGGACTAGTGAAAGGGGATCCTTGACAACTTTAGCTTCGAAAGGTTTGTGTATAATTAGAGTGGTTCTTAAAGAGTATTTCATGCCATTCCCTTGGCAGTCCTATCCTTTAGCTCTGTTTGCTTTTTAGTGTAATTGGTCAACCCACAGCTATTTAAGGTAACTTTAATATTTTTTAGAGGAATTTTTGAAGTCTTCATCATGATGACAACGTATCCATGTTAAAATAGATATCGTAGCAATAACCAGAAAGAAATGTCAGCTGAAGTAGTTAACAAATATCACTGTAACAATTACGGGAGAGATATGTCAGCAAGAGAAGGAGTGGAAAGTCCAACATCAAGTGAGCTTCCTTCCATGCCCACTGGTAGTATGGCTTATGAAGAACTTGAGTACAAGTACAACAAACTCCGCAAGGACAACCATCAGCTTCAGCTGCGGATACTTGGAGTCAATGAGCTCGCCCGCCTCCTTCAAGATAGAAACGAAGTAGTGGCCATGCTAAAGGAGAAGAACAAGAGACTGGATGTGTCTGTGGTTAGGCTTGAGAACAGGTGCGCCAACTTTGAGAGGCAGATCAAGTCTCAGAAGAGCAATGGAGTGGCCACTGCCAAGCCTGGTCAGTCTCCATTCATACCTGGTCCGTCCAAGCAGATCCTCCAGAGTCTCTGGCAGGAAAATGAAGAGTTGAAGAAGACTGTGAACAACTTGCAGAAGAAAGGCTCGTCAGGGTATCTGGAGGCCATCGTAAGTTCAGTGGTAGGTGGAAGAAGGGGCTGGGTGGGTCGGTGTGCTACTTTTTATACTTTAATTTAAAGTAAGATACTGTTAAATTTCAGCACTACCCTAAGCAAGTTGTTGTAATTTGTTTGTTTTTACTTTTCATGCCGTTGTTCATGTAACTTTGGAGAGAGAGAGAGAGGCATTTGTAAAATAAAGGAGGAGGGTATAATTTTTGTGTGTAATCATGTGAAAATTGTCTCAACAGGTGAGAATTGTCTCACTATTAGTACCTTTGCCCTCCAATATTATCTGTTGTATTCCATCTCTGTGCTATCAGTCATGGACACGTTCATGATTCGTGACTGCTAACATTGATGGTGAAATTGGATTAAGTACTTTAGTCTGCTACACACACACACACACACACACACACACACAATTGATTTATGGGCAATTTAGCAGCCATATCTTATTAAGTTACATTTAGAGACCTAGTAACTGTAGCCTTTTGTTATACTGAAAAAGCATTTATTAAATAAAATTGCCTCTACACAGATAGTTCCGGTTGTTCTTAACAAACTCTGACCCATCAGTCTATTACGAATGTGTCGAACATTCTTTACGTGTGACTGCGCACGGTAAAATCGGGCACAATGTGGTGTGCATAAGCGTCAAGAAGAAATCAATTTACTTCTTTGAAAAAAGATTAAAGAAGCCTCTAGCTTGAACCTGATAACCGATAGTGGTTGAAGCTATAACTGGAAGAGCTCAATATCTAGTGCCGACAATAGTGTAAGTGAAAAAAATTATTTTTTATGGGGCCCGAGCTGTGCCCAACTGTCCGATATGCGGTCTCATGTTTAATTTGCCACTACTACTATGTGACAGACGGTACGTGACAAATAGTGAAAATGTTTGCCTTCGGCACATACGTAGTGTAAAGAATCAAGATACTAGTCCATAAACACTCCAAGTTGTGGATGGCAACCATTGAAACTAAAAATTATGCATATAAGGATGATAGAGAGTGAGAATATATTTATTTTGTGGTATTGTTTATCACTAGTGGAGCTCTCTCAGTTCTTGCTACTAATACTAACCGTGTGGAAGCATTCCCGCTAAATATTTTTTTCTTTTTTTTCTTTTTTTCTTTTTTTTTTTATATTTATATATATATATTATATATGTATTTCTCGGCATTATTGCAGCCATTTTGAAACATGTAAACATCCATATTGAAATATATTCAGTGAATTGTTGCATACAGTAAGTGCATCTCCACAGACTGCTATAATTATAGTCTTGTGTGGCATGATCAGAATTACTATATCAGTTGGTACAGTAAAGGTCACCAGCAGAAAGGAAGTTGTTCATACGGACTAAGACAGCAGAAGACAGCCAGATGCTGTGAGAGCTTTGCTGCCTGGAGTTGAGACCCAAATACTTACTTATTTGGTTGCGCTGTGATTTGGTTGTCATGGCAGCACGTCCCCCCCACACAGCAGTGGATGGAAACCACGTGCTGAGTGCTGACTTTGACCAGCGGCTACTGGTTTAGAGGGACTTTCCTATTTCAGTTTGCTTGTTGTGGCTTGCCATTAATAACAGGGCGTGGCACCACATTAAAAAGAATAAAGTAACACTGACTCATATATATAAGTTATCTAGATGAATCAGTTCAAATAGATGCTATTCTGTACGGGTATTAGTACATACCTAATAAGTTTTCCATTGGGGATTGTAAGTTTAGCTACAAAACTTTACTGTACCCATCAGAGCAGGGTACATGAATGGCCTAGTTTTAATTATACATAAATAGTGTGTTTGGTGAGAACTTTAAATTCTAATTTTAGCTCTTCCTGTGATTGGTCATTCAATTCTTTTCTTTTTTTTAAGTGAAACCACTTAATTGAATAGGCAGTACTTAAACTTGTACTGTAGCATGAGTAGCCTTATCCTTGAGGGTTCATCTTCTCTCTCCCTGCCCACTTGACTTCTGTATGGAAGGTCAATAGGATTCTTACACAATTTCTAAAGTACTTCTTTTGATGGAGAAGCATAGCTAATGAATAAGTTCTTTTAGTTTTTTTAAAGTACTTTTTAATGGAGTATTGAAAGGACTATTTAGGATTTCATGTAACCTCTTAGGTCACTAATGGAAGTTCACAGCGATGGGATAGAACACCACACACACGTACATGTGCATCAGTATTTTGAAGTATACATGTATTCTCTTTCAAAGATGTGACTCATACTAAATTTCAAGATAATGGTTGTTGTTGTTGTTGTTGTTTCCATTCTTGTCCTCCACATTATTATGTATCAAACACCGGAATAGAAGCACCAGGGAGATAAGTGATCAAGCAAACTGTATCATTAAAACAAGCCATTTTAGCGTAGCCTCTGTTTGTGAGTTTCGTGCTTCGCTCTGTCTTTCGTCCCCCCACTAATTATTTCCACGTAAAGTTGAAATAGCCACGGTAATGTGCAATTAGCTGCATCAGGTAAGTTTCCCAGTGATTTCACCCAGAGCTATCAACCAAGGTAGTCAAATTTCCTTATCCATTATGTGGTGCCTTATCTATCTCCCTGGAGAGTGGTCCCCCTTCTCTGACCTCTGCCAGGAAACTGAAAGTGCAGCTCTCATTGGTGCATGTCTGTGGTGACTGGGTTTGTGATGGATTCTGGCAAAGCCTTCCTCTACTGGTGGCTTCCTCAAAGAAACATGCCTCTAATTTTTCTCCTTTTTTCTCATTACTTACATGACAGCTATTTACTGTTGGATCGGCATGACCCTGTGGGTGAATTAATTAATTAATCCATTCTATGGAGTAGTGAGATCTAAAGGGAGCCCATATACGCACTTATAAGCTTGAATCTCTCAATAATCATAATGATAATAATAAGCAGTACTGAAACTCTATGGACAGCTTGAGCAATTGTAGACATACGTTGATTAATCTTCAATAATTATCGAAAATATTATCAGGTCACTATTTGGTGATTGTGTTGTGCTTCAGTTTAAGTTATCGGAGCTGAAAACTGACCACAGTCAAGATTGTTTCTTGATTGCTGAAGTTTAGCCACTAGCTAGCTCAAGAAGTTTATATACAGTACAACTAACATAGGACCAGGGGTGACTGTTCTATTGCAGAGGTTCTAATAATACTATACTCTTATCATTAGATATATTCTCTCTCTTCACAGAAAAAAGCCTGTAAGTGACAGTGAATACATCTAATGAGTAAGAGAAGGCTGAGAAAGAAATTGTGAAGACTTGTATCATTTGTTTCAACAGACAGGTCACGACAGACTCATCTTTCGCTGCTTGAAATTCAATTTTTTAACAGTTGGCCAGTGTGTTATGTAACACTCTCTTCCTCAGGCTGGGTTTGGTGGCACAATGCCATCTAGGACTCTTTCAGATCTGACGCACGAGACAGTAGTTCCCCTTTTTTGATGTTCTAATTATGTTTGTAATCATCCGGTGTGTATGTGTGTAGTCACGCTTGGATTTAGTTGTATGTGTGTGTATCTGCAATGGTGGTTGTTGCTAGGAGACGTACGTGGCATCATGAAAGACTACGCTACTTGATTTACAAGTGTAACTACATGTAGCGGCAATACGGACATTGAATGTTATTTTGTGGTTCTTTCATAAAGAGAGAGAGAAGAATAAAGTACATTAGGCAATTGTTCATAGACTGTGGTTAGACTATTCACTGGTCCTTGCAGCTATTGCCTTCCTTTCATTGCAATACTAATAATCTATTATCACAGTGAATGTGTTTGACCTGGAGACTTGATTGAGTGTTGTGGTGAGGCTGATAGTAAGGAAGTCATTCAGAGTAGTATATAGCGCAGAACTATTAAATTAAGTTGTATTTACTGTTTCTATCTTTTGATATGCTGGGGGAGGATTTTGATGGTGGACTGCTGGCGTGGATGCCCTACGTATACAGGAGACCTGTGTACATATTTGGCTGGGAAATTGGAAGCTTTTTATACTTGGTTTCACAGAGGATTGTGTGTGCTGATGACGGAGGATGGTCACTTTATCTATACTAAATACACCACACACAGCATGCACGCACACACACACACATGCTCAACAATTCACACACAAATACACACACACACAGGAAATGTTCAAAATCTTTCATATCAAGTTCAGAGAATACATTTTTTTGGTTTCTGCTTATTAATGTGTTAATTCTCTTTCCTCATTTCTTGTATTGTGTTGTGGCATGAGGAGAATGTATTGTAATTACACCAAGTCCCTGGTGAATAAGGTATAAATTACCTGTCTGTGTGTGTCATTCATTGTTGTTGTTGTTGTTTGCTTCTACCATTGTCATGAGAGCAGTATTTAATTGTTATTATTGTTGTTCTTTTTGTTGTTTAGAAAACTACCCAACTTGAAGAGTTCATAGACGAGCAGAAACATCAAATAGAGCAGCTCCACAAACAGATAGAGGACCTAGCCAGCCAAGAGGGCGGAGCTACCCCGCCCTCTGATGTACCCACTGGGTGTATCTCGCTGCAGGCCAATGTCACAGACAGTGGACCGCTCAGGAAACAAATCATCAAGATGCAGCAGACCATGATGGTAGGCAGGGTCTTGGGGTGTGGTTACTGTATTGACCGAGATCTTAGGGTGTGGTTACTGTAGTGGGTGTGGTCTAGGGTGTGGTGGTGGGTGTGGTCTTGGGAGTGTTTCTTAGTGGGTGTGGTCTTTGGGCTCTGTGGTGGGTGTGGTTATATCATAAAGGTTAGTCTATTTAACTGTGTGTGGGATTTTGGAATGAGCATGTGTGTACTGTCAAGACCTCCATCCGGCATTGTGACCACTCCCAATATGTTCCTCGTGTGCTCCCTCCCTCTATTGTGTATTCTGTTTGACAACAATAACCTTTTATTGTGAAATCAAAATTATCCATCTCTACCCATCACCCTCGCACCCATCACCCTCGCACATCACATACAGACAGACAGACAGACATTAGTCCAATATTAATATATGAAAAACTAAATCTACAATATTGGCTACGTCTAATACAGGTGTGTAGATACCTGTCAGGGGGTGGGTGGGGGGTATTATTAGGTAGTTAGGTATGGCAGTGTTTCCAGTGTTATGTAGTAGGTCTTGCGCAATGCTGGAAAGGATATAAGTAACAGTGATATCAAGCATTCCTGTGCAGCCTTGTAATAATATATAATTGAAATAATTTACGTTATTACCAAATTAGAACAAGGTAACTGTGTCATGACGGAGAGTGTGTTCGTGTGTTTTATTGACGACTGTGAAAGTGAAGTCTTTAGGAGCATGTACACTGACACTTCAGCGTTGCATTCCTGCTCCGGTTTAGAAAAACAAAAACCGGTTCCGGTTAATAATTGTTTTTGAGATAATCAAGGCTTCCTTTTAATAAATCAGATAGTGTTTATATAATTGAAAGTAATATCCCCTCCCCTTCTGCTCCTCCTTCCGCCTTCCCTAGTGAGTGTGTGTACGTAAGAAGTGTAAAGTAAGCTGTTGTCATCAGGAAGGATTGGTTCGTGTGCATACATTGAGTGAGAGAACTTCCCCTGGGTCTCATACAGCCTCTGCCTTTGTTGGATAAACATCACAGCATTGGTTCCCTTCTAACAACTAAATTAATATTGTCTGCATCTCTTATTTTTATTGATGCTTTTTTTTTCCTTCTTTTTTCTTTCTTTTTTAAAGGCTAGTTCTCTACAAAGTGTACATACTTGCTGTGGAGCCAAAGCTCTAAAACTTATGAGGTCATTGTGAGGTCACCTTTCCATCCTGAGCCAAGGGTTTGAAATACCCTGTGGCTAGTCCATTGTGGCAAAAGACTTAATCTGGAGCCAGTGTTCTGAACAGTTCATTAACTAAAACACCCATACAAGTCAGGTCTGTAGTAGTAGAAGGGAAAAGCCCCCAGAGAAGACCAATCAACTAAATTCATGGTTCAGTCATATGTAGCTAATTACTTAGTCAGCAAAATTCCAGCATGTGGTAGAGTGTTGCCTAGTGGGATTCGTGACAATTAATAGTAATAATATATTGACCCCTGAAGAGGACTTCGGCAAGAAGTTGAAACATTGGGCTAAGTTTTAATAAAAAATATTGGCTTTAAAATTAGAAAATTGCTATTAGAATAATAATAAAATATTAATAATAGTTGTAAAAATGGCTGTATCGCTGTGATTCTTTATTGTTATATTATAACATTGGAATGGACCGTGGAGACAAGGTAAACATTGATCATGACAGTGCAAGAATTCGTACCGTACTGGACCAGCTGTGAATGTATTGCACTAAATTTGCATGGGTTATTCTTTAAATGTCTCTATGTATCTAGGACTAGCCAATGTGTTGACACTGTTGTTGTGGTTACTAGGTGAAGGATAGATTCAGTGCCCTCCTATCTCAGCAAGTCACGGAGCTGCAGAAGAAAGTCAATGGTCTCCAGCCAGCACAGGTACGTGTGTGTGTGCGTGTGTGTGTCCTTTATTCCACGCTTTTTTTTTTCTTTTCTTTTCTTATTTAACAAATTCCAGGAGGTGAATTTAAGTACAAATAAGTTTTTAAGGAATCCAAATTCATTTATTACGTCATGTAGTAGGAGAGCTGGTGGGAGTGGCATTTCTTATGTCAACGTGTGTGTTTTATGCAAGATGAATTTTTTCATTGGATTAATTTTTTTTCCCCGTATACTTACGTAACTTTCCAATGAGGTTACTATTAGAAGTATTTCAATAATTTTAGACATTTTGGCTTCTTTTTTTTTATTTTTTTTAATTTTTTCCCTTTTCTTTTCCCTTGTTTCATATTGTTTTACAAGAGTGCTGAAATCACTAAGTTGTAGTTGAAAAGTAAGCCCTAAATCAAATTAAATTTTAATACGCATCCACACACACACACACACACACACACCATCTTTGCCAGGTGTATATATTCAGACTTGCTCTACAAGAAGGGTGAATTCCTTTGCCTGTGTGTTCATCCATTCTGTTGTTCTTCCACAACGGATGGTCTACTACATGATAGTGACTCAGAAAACACAAACAAGCATGTCAGTCCCTCCCTTAATGTTTGTGAGGGCTCCAAGTTAGTCCATTGTGGTTGTGTTTCAGAATCTAATCCATTTATCCTATCTACCCTGAAAGTGAAATGATTTGAGTTGATTGGAACTCCACAGAAGCTAGTATTGTATACTGTCAGGGCTTGAGGACTTTCCCTATCCTTAGGAAGTTTTGGGAGAGAGACAGATGGCTGGCTGGTGTTCGTGCCAACACCTGGTACATAGGCTGCAATGTACAGACAAGGCATAAGCTTCCTGCCTATATTTAGAGATATGGTGTGAAAGTGGAAGGATATGCATGGTACAGATGGTTTTGGTGAACTACTGGCTCTAGAAGTGTATATTTCCACCTGATTTTGCAGTATATATACATGTGTCTATATAATGTGTGTATATATATGTGTGTGTGTGTGTGAGAGAGAGAGAGTGTGTACCATGGTTCATTAAAACAGATAAATCAGATTGCTCATTTCATGCACCTTAGGAGGTGAATAAGTGAACTGTCCAATACATAGTTAGTTTGTATATGTCTCCTACAACAATGAAGCAAAGTCCAGCTCTCTGGACCATTTCAACTACAATAAGGTTCATGTCAAACTAAATGTTGGGTGTAGTCTCTACAACAAAAGGAGAATCTGTACCCACTTCCTTGCGTGTGTGTGTGTGTGTGAGTATGTGGTGAAGTCGTTGTGTCCTTGGCTCAGGGCCTGAGGTCCCCCCCATTCTGGCAATTTTCCATCTGCCCCACCAGTCCACCCAGCTGTGATTACACCACTTGCTGTGAGGAAAGGCCTGTTCTCCTGCGAGTTCCTAGCCCGGCTCCAGGAGCTTTGCTTGCAAGGCTCACAGTGCCTGCTTAGTGCACAGGCATCCTGGTTCTACCAGGTGTGCGTGACCGCTAGCGACAGCAAGAAAATTTTGCTAATAGCAACTTCAGCAAGAAGTCGAAGCATCGGGTTACGTTTTTAATTGACAATATTGCTGTTACAACGAGAAAAATTATAATTATTTCAGCCGAGAATGACTGAATCATTAAAAGAAATTTTACTTTAGCATTTTGTGTGTGTATGTGTGCCTTCAACACACACACAAAGTACGTGTCTAACTTTTTTCTGCACTGTGTATGTATAATCTCACCTCTCCCTCCCTCCCGTGACCTAATGACCTGCCCTGTGAACTTGTAATGGCAAGGTGTAGGAAAAGAAAGACAAATTGTGACTGTTGGCGGCTTTGCCTTATTGGGTAAGACCCTTTAATAGTGTGCCATAATATGTGGTCGGAATTGATCCTTATTAGGGCTAGCCTGTGGCACTAATTAGATTGCTTGTGTTTGGGTGGACATATCTGATTGGACCAGTTGGTAGAGAAAAATCCTCACATTGGGGGGGGGGGGGGTGCTTTTTTGTATTGGTATTGGAGAGGCCAGTTATAATATGGTTTGATGTTTCACTAAAAGAGTATTTTATTTACTCTAAATGTAGTTTTAATTTCACCTTTAAAATATAGGATATATAATTATATTATATATATATATATATACACACACACACACACACACTTTCCTCTATATTGTACGCCTACACTGTTAAATGTTACTTAAAAATCAAGGATATTTAATTGAAAGGGTGGGGAACGATTCTCCAGTGTCAGCTGGCCAGTCCTGTTTTCACATTCAGTAAAAGATCCAGACTAAGAAAGGCAGTTTGTGTTGTAGAGTGGATTCCTTCCTCCTAAAATCTTGGCACTTGCTCTTTTAGAATCCTCAAGTTAATTAGTCAGAAATTTCATTAACCCAATCACTTATCCGTATTTTCCTCGCAGTAAAGGTATATAATGTTTGTTATTGTTGTTGTTGTTTGAAACTAGTCTATTATATCACAACGTTAACCTCAGGGAGTTAATGTGCCGGGATGGGATGTGATCTCATTTTCACAAATATCCTCTTCCAGATAATTCTGGATGAATGTTGCCTCATACAGTGAAATACACAACCCACATAGACATGCTGGCTAGGACAGTGAGCATGTCTAGTATAGTGTCCACTGGTGAGGCAGTTGTGCTCCATACCAGGCCGCTGGTAATAGGTTAGGTCACCTGTTTAGTCGTCCCTGGGGCGGTTAAAGTATGGAAAGGGTAGAGGTGTCTAATGTTGCACTGGCAGTGTGTGTCTGTGTATTCTATATTGTGCCCGCTTATGTCACGAGACTCGTTTCTATTTTGACTTTAGTCTCTCTTGTTGGCTATTTCATAGGAGGGTCTGCAAATTAATGTTAGTGACGAAGGATTAATTGGAATATAATATTATACCCTCACAGTAAGCTAATACTTCAGTTTGTCAAATAGTGAGCTATGTAGTCCATATAATTTTATTATTTTATTTTTATTATCATCATCATCATCATCATTATTATTATTATTATTATTATTATTATTATTGCCCTCAGAAGGAGTTTGAAAACAGTCGTCAGGAGAACCAAGCACTCACGGACAAGATGAGTGAGCTTCAGGTTGAGGTGCAACATCTCAATGACTGCAAAAGTAAGAATGATAGTGGGGTGGGTGAAATATTGAAACATAGAACTACACACAGTGTATAATGCTATAGAATCAGACATGAGATATTGAAAGTAGTGGTACATACAGTACGTATCTCCGCTCATTGGATCCTACTTATGTAAATACAGAATACAATGGGTTTATCCCAAGCAGCTTTATTGAAGCCCAAAACAGCAGTCTTTTTGTGTGTGTGTGTGTGTCCACACAAAAAAAGAGCATTTAAGATACTCATTTGTGCTTGTATATTTCTATTACTGTAACAAATGTTCAGGAATTGATTTTTAGTGTGAGTGTGTATATTTCTTATTTCCTCTATCAGCTGGTCTGGAGGAGAAGTGTTCAGACATCACTCAACTCTACTCTGCCACTTATGAAGAACTGAAGCAAGCCCAGGATAAGATAAAGGAGCTCACCAGAGAGAAGATTGAAATGGATGGTGGGGGTGAACCTTCTAGTGGTGGCAGTCAGGTGAGTTTGGAAGCTGGGGTTTGTTTATTTGTTTTTCACTCTTTTTATGTTTTGTTTTGTTTTGTTTTGTTATTTTGTTTTTCCACTCCTTCAAAATAGTGTTTTAGTGTGGTTTTGCATATTTGATGATGCTTTACCTTGCTGCAAACATAATTGACACTAGGTATCCTTCTATGCTATCATACACATTTCACTAAAAAAAAAAGCACGGTGTTTACATAGTTGTGTATTGGCAATTACTCTGTGTGTGTGTGTGTGCGTGTGTGTGCCAATGCCTGCAGGTGAGCAATTTAGAAAATGAAGTCCGAAGTCTGACCATCCAACTTGATGAGACCAGCACTAAATTGGGTGAAGCTCTTAGCAAGGAATCTGCTTTGCTGAAAGAAGTCAATAGTCTGGAGCTCCACGTCAGGCAGCAGAAGGGCACCAACGACAAACTGGAGAGACAGATACACAACAAGAATTGCGAACTGAACGTAAAACACGAGCAAATCAAGAAGCTGGAAAGAGATGTGAGTTGCAGAAAACAAATCTAAGGAGTGGCAGAAATAACTTTCTTAGATTTTAGGACGGATAATGAGAGTAAAACACAAAGACTGTTATGTATAGAGACACTCACTTGCAGTGCTTCAACACATGCAGACATGTGCTGATTTCATGCTTTACATAAAATCTAAAGATTTCTATGGCAGAGAAGGGTTTGTTTTTTTAGGGCAAGGGGCAAAACCCCACTTTTTCCCCTCTTAATACAGTCCTGCAAGCAAACCATGCAATCATTCACATGGTGCATTGTGTGTGTACAGTATTTCACTGTGCAGTCGTCTAGAACAGCAGTGATTGAATTGTGTATGTAATAGTTAAACCATGGGTTCGAGGAATTATCGCTGATAATCGTCCTAATCCTGAGGGTGCAGCCCAAGGAAAAGGGTGGTGATCTAGTGATAATTCCAAGAGTTCCCATGGCTTAACTATTTTATGCCATAGTTACCTTTTTGAACTGAGTAAAAAAAGAACAGATATTGTTGTATTGAGGGGGAAATATGTCCAGTTAATGCAGTGGGGGTCATTCCGAAACACAGACAGCAAGATAAGTGCATTTTGTTCCCTTTCCACCTCATTCAAACAAAACCAGTGTTGATTGAGCAATGATCCAGTGACATTCATGAGTTAAGGCTTTATACTGTAATAAATAATTCTCCATGTCAGTTCTTATACAGGGATGGAGTAACAGCTAGCAAAGAAAGCTTCATACAAGTTTTTTTTTAAACTAGATTTTCATTCATAGCTAATAGAACATGATAATCACTTTATATCATAATAAACTAGAGCACTGAAGTGCAAACCCTCAGCGCTAGTTAGCTAGTATAATAAAGAAAATAATAACAAAGGAAAAGTGTAGAAACAAAAAAAAGAAAGAGAAGTGGCATGAAGAGAGGCAGGAAAGAGAAAAAGACAATGAAGAGGGACAAAAGAAAGAGGAATGAATGAAAAAAGGTAGGAAGAAAAGAAAAAGGAAGAAGAAAGAAAGAAAAACAGTACACGAAAGAAAGAGGAAAAGAAAGGACAAGGTAGGAAAGAAATAAAAACAGTAGGAAGAAAGAGGAAAATAAAGAAAAATAAGGCAAGAAGACAAAAAGAGGGGGAAAAACGGGATGAAAAAAAAAGATGAAAAAAAAAAGCGTCGACGAGGGTTCGAACCAGAGACTTTCAGGTTAGGTATTTGCTCACTCGACAACTACGCAACGCAACACCTCGCGCTGAATGCATGTAATTGTTAGCTATTTAAAAGTGATTTGCAACCTGCAAGCTGGCTCACATGACAAGCAAGTTTTTTAAGGGGCGGTTCCCGCTGTAAGCCTACGATCGCACGGCTCTGGAAAGACTCGCTTTTTTCTGGAAAATGAAGTCCAAAATCAAAATTCTGGCATATTAAAAGAACTTACTTCGTGAAATACTGCTGTTTGATGCCACTTTCAGAGCCTGGCTGGTTCCTACCTTCCAGAAGTGCCTGTTGACAGACAGAGTGACAGAATGAAGGAATGACACTAGGACTACCGTAACCCTCTGGGCGCATGCGCGCTGAGGGTTAATTATTTGTGCATCACACTCTATTTTCCATACAAAAGATTCTTCTGTGGGCAATTTAAACTCTCTTTGTTGTACCAAAATATATTTTTCCGCAAGCTATTGGAGGGGAATAGAATAACACAGGGGAATGACATTTTTAATCCATGGCCAGTTACCACAGCAAATAATACGGTATTCACTTGTTTACTCTCTTGTGTGTGTACAGCTGGATGATCTACAGGAGGACCTACCATCAAGGACACAGCAGCAGCAAGAGTATGGCAGACATCTTTATGGGGTGAGTTGAACAAACGATTTCTTGTGGCAAGCTGCTAAAAGGGGTGTGGTGTGTAGTATACATAAGTTGTTAATAAACCGGCCTTATTTTTATTTTCTTTCATATATATTTCCCAATAGGGTATCAACCCAGCCAATCTGAGGATAGCAACAGGAGGAGCTCCTCCAGCTCTGACTGGAGTCTCTCAGGGCCAAGATGCAATGCACAAAGATGGCAGTCTCAATTTTATGGTACGTTAGCAAGTATCTAGTAGTGAGTGCTTGTGTTAGTTCGGTTATAATAATCAACTTCTGACCCATAAGAATCTAATCAAACCCAAAACTGCATTGGGTTCAATTCCCCGGCAACAATTGAGATTTTTTTTTTTTCACATTGTACTTAGCTTTTCTTTAGACCCCTTTTAATGAGAAAAGTTCAATCTTATAATATTGTTGTTGAAGTTGTCATTATGATTTATTATTTTTTTTATGGTATTATTATTATTATTATTATTATTATTATTACTATTATTATTATAATTTGGCGTAAAGCAAGACACTCAACCCCGCCCTCCCTTCCCCTTTATCTCCAATTGATTGTACATTGTTTACATTTACTTTATTGTGTTTGTATGTGTTACCCTGTGCAGTCGGAGTTGTTGGGCAGAGATGGACCCAAACCATCTAATCCGGTTACCACAGCTGCCACGGGCACGCCCGCTGGCGGCGGCATGATGCAAAGTGGGCGTGGCAATATGAGTGGAGTGGGCGGCCACCCCAAACTTCCACCTAATGCTCTTCACTTGTCAGGAGCTGGTGCCACAGGGTGAGTGTGTGTGTGTGTGTGTGAGAGAGAGTGTGTCATATACACATATATCAGGGCTGCATACAGCAAACGAATGTAGGAGGGGCTAAAACAACTTTCTTATATTTAGAGAGAGCAATGAGAGTGAAATACGGGAGTCTGTTATATAAGAAAGCCTGACAGTGTTTAGAAACATGCTTGACTATACTGATTTAATGTTGCAATATCCTAATGTTAGTTTATAAGGATTTTTAGGAGGGGGCAAAGGCTTTTCTAGGGGGAGATCCCCCACCCTTCCCCTTTGCCCTCTCCCCTTAAATACAGTCCTGTGTATACATATACAAGGTGTATATTTGTTTAAAAGTATCTGTTTATATTGAATGAATTGTGTGCGTGTACATTTCTACTTTTTTTTCTTTTTTTACACATTAATTAAACTATGTGTTTTACTCTTATCTAGTGGTCGACCTCGGAGTCCCAACACTACACAGTACTCAAGAACCATAAGCCACACCCCTCATCCAACCACTGTGGCCTCCATTCACACCCCCGGCACTCCACTGATGCCTCCGGGCATGCCCATGGCTCGTACGACATACACCGTTCCCTCGCCGGCACCCATGGGGTCACAGCAGCAGCAACCAAGTGAGTAGGAATGGCTAGGTTTAGTATGACGTATGCTAATTACAATGCGTTTCTTAGTCACTTTTGGTGACAAATTTATAAGTTTGTTTGTTTGTTTGACTACTACCAGCCATTTAGTTTAATCTTTTGACTTGTGAAGCAAAAAAAAATTCTCGTTATAGTTGACTAACAAGTCGCGATCGTTTGCTTCATAGTGGAATTGATAATGCACCAATCCAATATAACTCTCTAAAGTAAGCTATTGTGTATTTCAATTAGTGTTCCTTATTAAGATTTTGTTTTAAAGAATTAATTGGACGGTTGTCTGTAATTGCTATCTATGATAAAACGAGTCAGAGACTAATGACAGTAAATGTTATAGATGATGAATACTGGATTTTACTAGGAAAAAACATTCAATTTTCACTTCTTATTGTTAATGTTGTAGGTTTTGGCACACCAGGAATGGGAGTTCAAAGTGCATTTGGACCCGGAATGCAGCCATCTTCCCGGGTAGTTCCCAGCAACACATCAGGGTTCAACCCTCGTCAAGCTATGCCATACGGGCCTGGTAATCTGCAGACTGGCAATTATGCCCCTGTGGGTTACAGGGTGCCGGGCCCCATGGGAGGTCAGAATACTGGGAGGTACACGCCCACTGCTAGGTCTGTGACGGCTCCGGTTTATGGGTAAGTAAATAATCAATAGGTGCACTACACTGTATACTATTTGTTTTATTAGACTTTTCACTAGCAGTATTAATAATACTTTTCATTATTTAAACAAAAAATGTTATTGTTATTATTATTATTATAGCCATACCAGTCGTCCAATGGTGGATACTTCCTATCCTGGAGGTCAGGGGGGTCATGGAGGTCCCGGAGGTCAAGGAGGTCAAGGAGGTCAAGGGAGTCACCAGGGTGCCCCTGCCATCCATTACCCGTCTAGCTCGTGGTCCGGAGACACCAGAGACCACAATACTTCAGGTGCCACGTCACCTCATCACCATGACAACCCATCCCACTATGGCGGGAGTTACTCCAATAATCCTAAATATCGCTAACTTTCATTTCTGATCCTAAATTTTTTTTTCTTTTCTTTTCTTTTTTTTTCTTTTATTATACGCATTGTCAAGAACAGCAGCTGTAATATTTTACTTTGCTTTTAAATACATACATTGTTTTATGCAAACTTTTTGAGTGTTGTCACCTTCCATTCCATTTATTACACACATCATTTAAATACATGTTTGAATTTCACACTTCATAGATAATATTGCACTTTTGGACATGCTTTAAACAATACAGTCAAACTTCGAATAACACTGTGAAAAAAGTACAGTATAAGGAAGTATAAACAATCCCTTATATCTCATTCATACTACAGATAAACCTTTATACTTCAAATAGATATAAAGATGCTATTAGGATGTGTATACTTGTTGTAAATATAAGATATTGTTATAAGAGTCACTTTTACTTTCATTCATTCATCCTTATATCTGTTCATACCTTCAGTATACTACTGCTATACTCTATTCCCTATAACTAAATTAAAATAAGCCTTTATTTTTATGGCACCCAAACTTAAAAAATGACTAAATTAATATAGCACAATAACATTATACTTCAAATTTATGAGTGTTTACAAAAAAATTATATTGCCAAAATACATTACAAACATATTAGAGTGTAATAAGTTATAGTTAATGGGTGTTCGGAATTCTTGCTAATTTAAAAGAACTATTAAATGTTCAGTGCACAGGGGTATGACAATTATTACATTATCTACACCATAATCAAATTGAAGAGTAGCAGTTGATGAAACAGAACTCTACTGATTGGCATGAAGGAAGCACAAGAGTCACAATCAAACACTGTGCTGGTAAGAATTACTGATGAATTAATAAAATCTCGCATTGGATGGCTTCCATACCATCAAATTGTGAGTCACACTAGAGATTGATGATCCATCAGAATGTGTAATAGTGACTTCATTTTCAATGAATGAGTTGACTAATCCAATTCTAAGTGGACTTTCACCTGATGAATCAATACCAATAGCACTTGGCCATCGAGCTGCAATTACTGAAGACCTCTGCGAACGTGAAATTTTGGAAGTAACCTGTACACTGTTAATTACAATATTTCTGTACTCTTTGTAAAACCTTGACACCTCCAGAGTCTTTGATGGATAGAGCATGCTATACATAACCTTGAGATGTGAAAAGTCTTCACTATTTAAATACTTTTCCTTGTAGGGAGGAGTAAGTTTTGGATGTGGCAGTTTCTCAGCTTTGATTTGGTCAACACAACAGGAAGTATAAGGAATATTTTGAAGTTGTGTATTATCATCAAATTGGTGTAAGCTGAGTGACCCAATGTCTACATTGGTGTTAATGTTGTCAAAAATAAAACCCACTAGATCATTAGCATTGCCAATCCTTTTACTAATTGATAAAACCCTTTGTACCTCCAAAAACTTCAAAAACATTTGTTTTTCTGGTGATACCCAAGATTTGCTGATCCTCTCCAAAATACCATTGAAGCGTTCAAAGGCAAAACACCAAAATGCTGGTAGAGGGCCGAAATTGAGTAAACATTCTTTTAAATGCAGTGACATGTGCATATTGGGAGTGCAGTGCTCTGTTCCATACAGACTTTCAAAATGCTTACAAAATTCGATAAGAAGAATATGTGCTTGCTCTACTGAATCCCGAGAGAGTATTGGCTGGCATAGCAATTCACAAACTCTAACAAGTAAACACCAATAATTGTAATGTGGGGTGTCAACTATATTTTTAAGAGCAAAAGTTGAATAAATAAAAATAAAAATTTTCCATTCATCTGCCGTAAATGCTGCAAATCCGCTTTCAATTTTTCTAAGTATGCGGCCAACCTTGGGAGGTGAATTAATCGAATCAATTTTTTCTTGTATCTTTGCAAAGTGAGTAATCTGATTTTAACTTCTTTCCAAGTATGAATCACAAGTTTCGCCAAACCAAGGAAAATGTTGTGCATAGGGTCAATGACATGGCAACGTACTATATCAAAATATGGAATATTTAATAGTTCTGAGAATTTAACTCCACTTTCGTAGAGTATTTTCTTTTTTTCTAAAGCAGCAGAATTTAAGTATTTATTTGCAAAAAACCTATGTGTAGTTGTATCTCGTATGCACCAGTTGTAACCACCATATGAAGGTTTACTCCCAAACGTGGGGGTTGTAAAAGTTTTCATACATTTAGAACAGCCATGATTTGCATTGAAATTGGCAAAGCCACACACTTTCCTAGCGGCAGGTTAGTCACAAACTACACATCCAATAACACTGCGAATTGTAATATATCCTGATATTGAAGAGGAATTTTGAAATGTAACTCCATCATTAAGTGTATTTATATCTTTTACTAGTGGAGCCAAGAAAGTGTTTATATTATGTTTAGGTTCCTTAGGACCAGGTATGATTCCAGCAAGTATTACATTTTCATCCTTGTATCGCTCAGGTCTAGGAAGATTCAGGATTACTAAATATATTGGACCAGCAGAGTACAGTGGAACCTCTCTACAAAGGGACTCTGAAGAACAACTTGACTCTTAACAACAGCCAGCGTGTGTTCTGATCGTGTTCGCCATAAGTTACATTTCTCAAGGAATCCTTTCTTTTTGGCCATAGATTTTAGTGACTCAATAATACTGTAATACATGTTTTCCTAGGAATGAATTTAAAATTTGTTCCAATTTTGATTTTTTTTAGCAAAGTTTCCCCACATGTGCCCGTTTAGATGGTAAGGATGATTTTGAAACTCAATATAGTCGCACTTCTTTGAAAGAGCTTGCAACATTTAGGGCACACCACATATTCCATGTAACTTTTTTCTTTAAATGAATTTTTTAGTTACACCAACTAGTAAATCTAGGCATGTAATAACAGCCAAAAAGTGAATCAAGGTCCTAATAAATTTAAGAAGAATTCCAATTGCACAATCAGAAAGACGAGAATTCCAATTACATAATCAGAAAGATGATAAACGAGACGAAAATAGGTAAGAAAAAATGAAATGCCAAAAACCACTTCATTCACTGAATCACTTTCATTAGCTTTTTTATTTTCTTCCTCCGATAATTCCTTCTCATCCCATACTTCCTTTCCTTCTAAAAGAGTCATCAGAATCAGTATCAAATTTAGAAGAGTCTAATGCATTATCCTGAGCTACAGATATGTGACTGAGTGTGTGCCTGTGTGTAGTGACTGAGTGTGTTCATGCAGTGACTGAGTATGTGCGTGTAGTCACTGAGTATGTGCGTGTGTAGTGACTGAGTGTGCGTGTGTGTAGTGACTGAGTATGTGTGTGTGTGTAGTGACTAAGTGTGTTCGTGTAGTGATTGAGTGTGTTCGTGCAGTGACTGAGTATGTGCGTGTAGTGACTGAGTATGTGCATGTGTAGTGACTGAGTGTGCGTGTGTGTAGTGACTGAGTGTGTGCGTGCGTAGTGACTGAATGTGTGCGTGTGTAGTGACTGAGTGTGTTCATGTGTAGTGACTGAGTGTGTGTAGTGACTGAGTGTGTGAGTGTGTAGTGACTGAGTGTGTGTAGTAACTGAGTGTGTGAGTGTGTAGTGACTGAGTGTGTGCGTGCGTAGTGACTGAGTGTGTGCGTGTGTAGTGACTGAGTGTGTGCGTGCGTAGTGACTGAGTGTGTGCGTGCGTAGTGACTGAGTGTGTGCGTGCGTAGTGACTGAGTGTATGCATGCGTAGTGACTGAATGTGTGCGTGTGTAGTGACTGAGTGTGTGCGTGTGTTGTGACTGAGTGTGTGTAGTGACTGAGTGTGTGAGTGTGTAGTGACTGAGTGTGTGCGTGCGTAGTGACTGAGTGTGTGTGTGTAGTGACTGAGTGTGCGTGTAGTGACTGAGTGTGTGTGTAGTGACTGAGTGTGCGTGTAGTGACTGAGTGTGCGTGTAGTGACTGAGTGTGTGCATGCGTAGTGACTGAATGTGTGCGTGTGTAGTGACTGAGTGTGTTCATGCAGTGACTGAGTATGTGCGTGTAGTCACTGAGTATGTGCGTGTAGTCACTGAGTATGTGCGTGTGTAGTGACTGAGTGTGCGTGTGTGTAGTGACTGAGTATGTGTGTGTGTGTAATGACTAAGTGTGTTCGTGTAGTGATTGAGTGTGTTCGTGCAGTGACTGAGTATGTGCGTGTAGTGACTGAGTATGTGCATGTGTAGTGACTGAGTGTGCGTGTGTGTAGTGACTGAGTATGTGTGTGTGTGTAGTGACTAAGTGTGTTCGTGTAGTGATTGAGTGTGTTCGTGCAGTGACTGAGTATGTGCGTGTAGTGACTGAGTATGTGCATGTGTAGTGTCTGAGTGTGTGCGTGCGTAGTGACTGAATGTGTGCGTGTGTAGTGACTGAGTGTGTTCATGTGTAGTGACTGAGTGTGTGTAGTGACTGAGTGTGTGAGTGTGTAGTGACTGAGTGTGTGAGTGTGTAGTGACTGAGTGTGTGTAGTAACTGAGTGTGTGAGTGTGTAGTGACTGAGTGTGTGCGTGCGTAGTGACTGAGTGTGTGCGTGTGTAGTGACTAGTGTGTGCGTGCGTGACTGAGTTGTGCGTGCGTATTGACTGAGTGTGTGCGTGCGTGTGACTGAGTGTTGCGTGTGTTGTGACTGAGTGGTGTAGTGACTGAGTGTGTGAGTGTGTAGTGACTGAGGTGTGCGTGCGTATTGACTGAGTGTGTGTGTTAGTGACTGAGTGTGCGTGTAGTGACTGAGTGTGCGTGTAGTGACTGAGTGTGCGTGTAGTGACGAGTGTGCATGTAGTGCTGAGTGTGTGCATGCGTAGTGACTGAGTGTGGTGTGTGTGTGACTGAGTGTGCGTGTAGTGACTGAGTGTGCGTGTAGTGACTGAGTGTGGCGTGTAGTGTGAGTGTGCTGACTGAGTGTGTGCGTGCGTAGTGACTGATGTATGCTGCGTAGTGACTGAATGTGTGCGTGTGTAGTGACTGAGTGTGTGCGTGTGTTTGTGCCTGGTGGTGTTAGTGACTGAGTGTGTGAGTGTGTAGTGACTGAGTGTGGCGTGCGTAGTGACTGTAGTGACTGAGTGTGCGTGTAGTGACTGAGTGTGCGTGAGTGACTGATGTGCGTGTCGTGACTGAGTGTGTGCATGCGTAGTGACTGAATGTGTGCGTGTGTAGTGACTGAGTGTGCGGGTAGTGACTGAATGTGTGCGTGTAGTGACTGAGTGTGTTCATGTGTAGTGACTGAGTGTGTGTAGTGACTGAGTGTGTGAGTGTGTAGTGACTGAGTGTGTGCGTGCGTAGTGACTGAGTGTGTGCATGCGTAGTGACTGAATGTGTGCGTATAGTGACTGAGTGTGCGTGTAGTGACTGAGTGTGCGTGTAGTGACTGAGTGTGCGTATAGTGACTGAGTGTGCGTGTAGTGACTGAGTGTGCGTGTAGTGACTGAGTGTGTGTGTAGTGACTGAGTGTGCGTGTAGTAACTGAATGTGCGTGTAGTGACTGAATGTGCGTGTAGTGACTGAGTGTGTGCGTAGTGTGTGTGGCTGAACTAAAATAATTGTATGGCGTATACTGTACGTGTTATGTGAACTAGTGTTATTTGTGTGTATCTAGTGATTTTTATGTACATAAAATTATGAGTAGTACAGTGGTGCTCTGAAATGCATGCATTTTTAAATTTTATTTTGTTATAGTTATGAGCATCGATCAAAAGTGGTAAAGGAAGGAATGGACATTCCTAGGAATTACATTTTCCATGGAATTGCTTCTTTGAAGCTCTTCAGATTCAGTGAAGGAGAAAACAAATGGGTTGTCATCATCATTATCATCTTCTCATCCAGTTTGATTCAAGCAGGACTCCCTATCTCAGTCACTCATGCAGCTATTTAATTAACGGAAGCTGAAAGTATGCGAGTAACTGAATTTCATAGCACACTTGTGTACACTACGAACACTGTGCAAGCACAACTCACCAGCACAGCAACATAAGCTGGAAAAAATTGTAAAGCATGGAGTTCACTAGAAGTTGTTGTTGTTTTGTTGTTGTTTTATGGAACACAAATGAAAGCTACATTTGTGTTGTTTTTTTTATTCTAATGTAGCTACCAACATTTTCTGCTCGCATAAGACAGGAATGTATTATTTGACTTACTCCAGCTGGCCATGTCAATACACAGCTCCACTAATCACTTTATGTCTGATTGTAGTGCTTGTGAGGGATCAACAAAAGGTAAACATGATTAGAGGGGCCCACATGAGAAGTCTCCAATGAGACTCAGGGGGATGTGTAGGGTGTGTTGATGTATGAGGTTGAAGAGAGTGAAGTAATGCCAGCAGGGGGGACCTATTATTCTTGGAGAGAAACAGATGGCAAGAATCGATCCTCATGCCTCCCCCTAAAAATGGAGACTAATCCAATTGGAGGGACGCATCCTTAGGTAAAGGAGATGATGTTTGTATGTGTGTTAAAGAAAACAATGGCTAATGATGAGCCGCCTGAGTCTGGGTGTGGCTTCAGGAAGAACTACTTAACAATGACATTCACTGTACAACTGGTAGGGAAGGCATAGGATAACCCCTCATGACTTAGAAAAGCTAAATTTTCAGTACCACTTTGAAGCAGCATTAGTGTTGAGAATACTTAAGAGTCCCTGTCATGGTAGTCACCAAAATGTGTCTGAAAGGGTCTATGCTAATAGAATATCACAGCTAACTGCCCCCTCACTTAGCATTTTATCAGTGTTAAAAACTTCTGCGGTTCATAGGATGTCAGTCCAAAATAGCACCAATTTTGCAACAAACAGTTTGCCATATATGTATGGCTCCAGTGCTGTTTTATGTGTACAGTGGCTTAGTGATAGAAGCTTGTACTCAAGGATGTGAGAGAGATGGAGTAGCCCAGCACTTCAAGAATGATAGATATGTGTCCATCTAAACATCTCAAATCAGGCCTATTAAATAGTCCTGCTTTAAAAGAAATATAGACAAAGCATTTCAAAAGTGACTAGATAAAAAATAATAATAAAAGGAAGCTGTGGTATCCAAGTAAAGGTGCACTGGGTATCCTTATGGATAGGACACAGCAGTGAGCAGAGTTATGACAGTGTCAATTCTTTAATCTTTAATTTACAATTCAATCAAATCTTGACTTACACACAGACTGACTTTTTACAAAGTAGCAGGACTATTGACTCAGAACACTCAGACCACTTAGTGGCGCTTGTTGACTACAAAACATAAAACAATAAATGGCTAATGATGCTGACAGCATAACTTATTACTTGAACATAAAACAGTGAGGGCCAAGGATATCACAGAAGCCACTCCTGCTAAATGAACTGTCCAGACCACCACATGCAAGGAATAATTTGGCAGTATAGAGGAGTTGATAGCTAGCTACTTCAAACAAAAATACAAACAGTGAAAGAATTCATATATTGAGTGCGATTTACTATGGGAAGCTGGCTATAGCTACTGGTATGTAGCTACATATAAAATGTGTCATATACTAGCTAATGTTCCTCACAGCTAATTCTCTTTAGCTGCCTGAACAACTTTATTGCCAGTGATGGTTTCAGTCATAATTAACTCAATCTTCAAAACTGATGATTCATGTGACATAATGATAAAATTGTCAATAAATCTGTGTTGAAAGTCTGAGTTGCATGGCTACCTAAAGTGGTTGAAATAAACTATATACTTTATTATGCTTGTGAATAATAATTTGGTATACGATAGTGATGACCACTACCATTATAAATACACACAAAGCCAGTCCTCCTAGTGAAGAGAGTACTATAGCAAAGGTTCTAACTGCAAAATATAAAATAATTTCTATAAAATTTAAACTAACTGGTAATCCAAGTGCATCAGCTACAAAAAAAGATCACTTGTAACTACTTCATTGACCATTAAATGCCTTAGAACAATGTAACAAAGATACTGTATACCTGAACCTTTTGATATACTTTGTGATGAATTTTCTACTTTACTTTCTGCAAGGGTTGAATCTAAGGTAAAATATTAACAACTGACTATGTGTTTAATTTGGACATAAAAAATTGAAGGAAAAATTAAGGTACCTGGCATAATTGATGGAGAAGCTTCAAGTGAAATTGTATCTATGGAGAGAAAAAAAAGCAAATTCATTTTAATAATGAGCTACAGTGTTGCTTTGGTTTAGAGATTCCAGACTTTCTTAGTCTTAGTTATTCATACTAAAAAAATATCTTGAAGGCTTAGCTAGTTTTATTTTTTCCCTATTTCTTGCTGAAGAATTAGCTAGTTAGTTTTTAGTATTTCTTCAATATCATGTAGAAGATTTAGTTAGTTATACTATCAATTGATGGAGTTTTAATTTCTTGACTTAGCTACTTCTGAAAAATGTACTCTATCTCACAATTAAGATGAGAAGCTTTCCAAAAGGAAAACTATAGCTATTGAAAATTATACACTAGATAAAAAAAAAATTTTTTAAGGAAATAGAGAGATCAATAGACCACAGGTGTTTCTTGCTTTCCTGTTATTGTTATTGTGGCTAGCTCTTGTCTTTTTTATTACTTAATTCTTCAACATCAGCCTACCAATGTGAGTAACAATCTTACCTTCAACGCTCACTTACATATTATAGATACAAAACTTCTTAACTCCATTCATAACAAAAATATCATTCCTAAGAGATTGTTCTGGAAGAGTTGGTTATACTAAATTTACATTCTCAGTTACTCCATAATATAGACAACAAAGTTCTGATCATGCCTGAGCCATGGTTTTCTAACTATGATTTAAACAAAGTCCAAGTTAAAAGACACTTTTTACAGGCATAATGAAATAAATATATACATAAAGGTTTGTTAATAAATACTTACCTCCTAGTGGGCATTCCACTGGTATAGCAGTTGCGGGGAAGGAGAAATTAAACAGTGGAAAATTTATTGCAAGTAAATAATACATTTTTTGTCCATAAGTAACCACATTGAGAGTCAATGCAATGCTTCCTGATCTGCTATTATACGTGTGATTCAATTCTTGTTCGTACTCCCCAGAAGACAAGATGATTTCCCAGCTATCATCAGTTACACTCAGCGTTACATCTTCCCCACAGTCATCGAATGATAATGATAGACTCCAGTTTCCAGTTGAGCAGTTTACAAAATCACAATCTTCTTTATCACAGATACTGGGTATGGAGGATGAGTTGATGAGAGTACGTAATCCATCGCACGCATTGGACGGTTGCTGCTGTGTAATCACTATAGTGGAAAAATGGATTGTAAGAAAATTAATTTTTTGCATTATAATGCCAGATTGAAAAAGTATTTTTGACTTTGAAAAAAGAGATGAAAATGTAACAGCCCGCCATAGAGGACCACCAAGAACAAAACCTTTCAACATGTCATTATCCTTAGATTATGCCTAACAATTTATTACCACTTTCAACTATGTTGTTGAGGGGGTGTTTGTTTTTTCACCTGTAGCTACATTACAGGTAAAGCAGTGCTTTTTCTTCTTCCTGTCTACATTATTTTACTTAAGTAATATGTTCGGGATTCAGCGCCTCAACAATGACTTCTTACTTTAACCGTCATGCTCAATATTAATACATTTACCCTGTCATCGATGTTTGCCAAATACTAGCATTTTATTGTTTATATGTTGTCATGATTACTGTTTTCAATTCATTCTTTTTTTTTTTCTTTTTCTTTTTTTGTCTTACATCTATTTATCAATCGTTGCTTACTGTTTAGCTATATCTAACTTGGATAGTTCTTCTCAATTATTTCTGTCCAGTTCAAGGTAATTGAAACTAGCTAGGACGTGTCTCAAAGGCTAGACACATTGTACACAGGGGGTCTGGATTGTTACAGAATATATGAGGCCTTACAGCCCTTACTAAGTGTATTGACATGGGGAAGACGTGTGGTGCAGCAACCTGTTGACCAGTGTTTCGTGCAGGACTCTGTTAGACGGATACTTGCTATAGTAGGTCATACCCTTTCAAGAATCTACTTGAAAGTTGATTGCAAATAACTTGCTTCAAGGACAAGGTCAAGCCCAAAATGAAAAGAAGTAGCTAAACAGCCAGCACTTAAACATTAATGAAATTGTATAGTTAACTAGAAGGCAGATGGGAAAAAGCAAGCTGATTATTTCATTTAGGTCACACGATTGAATTTTCATTATTAGGTGTGGCCAATATGGTGGGCATGATCATTAAGATTTGTCCCTAGTAACCCTCCTTTTCAAAATCTTGCCTCAGGCCTGTCATGGAGCAACTAGGAAAAACACACCAAATAAATTCTGTTCAAACTAGCAACTATATAGTGAAGGAAGGAATAGGGAGACAGAAAGAAATGAAGCTAGTTATTAAATAAAAAATAAATAAAAATAAAAAAATAAAAAAAGAATAGTCTATTATAATTGAGTTTACTGTTATGCTGTGCTTCTTACAATCTATCACATTTATATGTATGGCTATGTTGATAGTACATTCACGTTAGATGAACCATGAAATACTATTAGAATTTCTGACTGCTGTATGTACCAGCATCCAAAGTGACTCACAGTTATAATCAGTGATGGTTACAGTGGTCCTCTGAGGACTTAGCATTAATCTCTGGATAGAATTGTGAACTATTTCAAATGTAAAGTTCTTATCTCCTTCAAATTCGATATCCTTCAATAGATCAACTTTCACACAAATTTTAGTGCTAGAATTGCTCATTGTTGGGAAGATTACATGAGTGACAGAAAAAACAAAATCTGTAACAAAGTTACTTTTGTTTATGTATATCTACCACAAATGGTTTGATATTATTGTTTACCTTTGTTCCTAATTGCTGTTCCTGGAATTATTCTTAATGGAGACTGCATCAATACACTTTCTATATAGCCAGAGACGTTGAGTTTAACACACACATCCAGTCGGCCATCTGCTTCTCCCACAGAGTAAGATTCTTTTTCCCAACCAATAGTTACTCCTATTAATTAATTTATATAAACATATATACATATACTTATTATATGTGTCAGAGTCCCATATGGTGTGTTATTTCATAACCAGACTAATTTTTTTCACTTGTCATTGGCTCGTGAAAATAAATTAGCCAGAGAGTGAAATATCTTGTCATGTCAAGTTCTGAGTGTAATATTGATTTATTCTATGCTTGATATCTTCGCTGCAGTACTAGGGTTGTAAACTCTGCTTGTAAAGTGACGTTGGTAGCAACATTCTGAGTGGGGCCTGCTGGATTATGCTCAATTTTTTTTAAATTATTCTTTTTTATAATTCTAAAAATTTGTTATTATTCCAAAGGAATAATATATTATTCCATATATTTTCTTGTTATTATCTTATTATTCCAATTAGAAATAAGCGAAATAGTGATGATTGCTGTAGCTATATAAAGTTGGTTCATGATAAAATGACTGAGAAAATATGCTCAACAGATTGTAGGTTAGCTAGTTATAATAGTTAATTCATGTTTTCTTGTCAATTCTGATGGAGTGTGATATAGTTGTGTTGCTCGAGAAAGCATCCTCATGAAAATCTACCTTATAACCACATTTCTGTCCATATGTTGTAAAAAAAATCTATTGATTTTCTTTTATAATCATGGATTATATAGACTGATTATTCTCTATTCTTTTAAAATGCTAATATTATTCTAGAATTATTCCACTATGCAATTTCATATCTATTATTCCAGAAAAAATTGCTAGCATAATCTGTCAGACCCCAATTCTGAGTATATATGTACGAGTGTGTGTGTATGTTTGGGGGTGGGATGGTAAGCTAAGTTGGCTTCCATTAAATAACATGTCTGAGGATAAAGAGCTGGCATATTACAGGGCCACATAACACCATGAAAAAATATCATGAGCTATATCACAAATTGCAAACATAAAAAATATGATTATGATGACTTCAAGTACAGAATATTAGTGTGTGTGTGTGTGTGTGTGTGTGTGTGTGTGTGTGTGTGTGTGTGTGTGTGTGTAAATTCTATGCAACCTTGAGACAGTTGACAAATTTATGCATGCAAATTTGTTAAATAAATGTACAAACAATCCCATCCAAGTCACCAATTCAGCTATAGCTATTATATGTATTAACTATTTTTATGACTAATTTTTGAAATACATTTCTACGTAGTGTTCTATTCGTTAACTAAAACTAAAAGCAAAACCCCTTTAGTTTTGGAGTATTTTACTTTTGATAAAGAGAACATGAAAACAGCAACTAAACCTAAATAATTTAGAAGATAGTATATTTTGATTAAAACTAAAACTGGATGAAGAAAACTAAAACTAAGCAAGTTTTTATTGTAACAAGTTCACCTTGAATGATGCCATTATTAATGAAGATGTAAATTGCCATCAAGTAACTAAATGTTCTCTAAACTATGTAAAAAATCATGCTTCACCTAAGATTATGTCAATTGATAGTATAACTAACTAAATCATCTTTAAGAAGTGCTAAAAACTGACTAGCTAAATCTGTAGAAGCATTAGGAAAAAAAAACAACAACTAAAGCTAAGCCTTCAAGATATTTTTTTAGTAACTATAAATAACTGAAGTCTGGAATCTCTAAACCAAAACAACATTGATTGTCTCATCAAGCAAGGTTTCATGACTAACTATCATTATCATCCAATACAATGACTCTGTACTTGGGAGAAAGTGTCACCATTGAGTCATCAGTAGTCATATTAATAAAGAACTCCTGTCTGACTTCATAGTTGCCATCATCTATTATTGTCACATTTAGGCAATGGCGTCTTTGATTGGGAGTGAACAGGAAGCTGTAAGGTGTGCCCACGTAGTCCATGTGGTCTAATCAACAAAAATTAACAAAGTTCAATGATCCGTTCCTGAACTTTTACAGTATTCTGAGGCAAAGTTAAATATTGAATGATTTTTTTTTATCCAAATGTTTAATGTTAAGAGGAATACAAAAATAAATAAAAATAAATAAATAGCTGCTTGTCTATCATACTTTAGTCAAGTCATTCTTACTAATTGCACCACGATCTTCATAAACGATACTAATATTAACAGCATACTGTGAAGGTGGGCTACCCATCACTCTAGCACACGCCATAACTTCGCCAGCTCCCTCGGACACAATTGTCCTAGATTGCTCGAACCCGATTGTCACTTGGGACATACACAGAGTTAAGTTTGAAATAAGAAGTGAAGACAACAGAAATCGATTCATGAATATTTTAACGAAAATAGTATTCCTCCCCTATCAGTAACCATGGCGCTAAAATTAATCTCCCTTTACCTATTCTACAAATTCGAGTCAGTAGCGACGATTCTGTCCAGACATTCTTCAAAGATACCTGTCGAACGACATATCCTTAGAATTCCGTCGTACCGTAATACAAAAGTCTATTTTATGAACAATATTTGTCACCATTTTAAGCTGAAAATTCCACATTTTAAATTTTGTCCCTCTTTGTCAATAAAATTAGTTGGGCTATATGCAGTATATTTCTTTATGCAAAACTAATTTATAGTACTGGCACTTGACCATTCTAGCTACTTCATTTTTAGTTATCTAGCGACCTCCAATATAAAATTTTAGAGTGATACTAATAACTCATAAAAAAAACATTCTAGAAATACTTGCAAAAGTGGATTACAATTAAATGTGTGAGTAAACAAACTACGCCCACGCCAAGGAATGCGAATGATGCTCAGATGACAAAGGGATATGTAAATGGTCTCTATTCGCAAAAGTTAAGTTTCACACTACAATTTAAAATCTCACAAATTTTGGCACGCAAACGTGGTGGGTGGAGCATGTATAATTAGCGATGCTTTACCTGACTAAAAACTGTCGGTGAAGTGATCTTCAGTGGCCTTGCCTGCAGTCTTTTATCTAGTCGCTGTCTTTTATCATGGATGCTGTGAGTTTATTGGTTATATATCTTAAAGAGAGGACAGTAAAGAAAGCCAGTTAGCTAATATGTGCCACTGAGAATTATACTGACAACCTTGTATTACACCCCACAGTATAACCCACCCACCACAGTATAACCCACCCCCAACCCCCCACCCACCTTTCATTATTATAATGTCTTTCCCCTGGCACCTCTTGAGTAAAGTGTGTGTATTATTGATGGGGCTAAATAAGATTACATTATTTTCTCACCAATGAGACCCTTTACCTGATCTAACAAACTGAACAGCTCTCTTGGTTTTTTTGCGAAACATGTGCAACTATACCATCACAATATTTAGTATGTTTTATCAGAATTTTCCTTGTTCTTCATACAATGATCCTTGCTGAAAACTAAGTTTAATCCCACTCCTAACTATGATATCTTCCATTCAAGGCTTACATCTGGCCGGCAATACTTTCAGCATTGTAAATGCGTATAAATGCCATGCACATATACATAGTTCAAAGATAATTATCACGTACTCCATAATTAATGGTGAGACAGTTTCCTTAAGAAATTTTTGGTAAAGGGTCAGACTAAGAAGTAACTTATTTGATATCCTGCAATCAATTCTGAATTATTCCAGTGATCTAAGGTCCTCTCCCCTCCCCCACAGACACAGGATGTGGCTTAAGGCAATATTTTGCCATATCACCTGTGTTCAGAGTTATCACGTTGGGTTATTATGACCCCCTCAAGTTATACAAGTGTCTATTGCACAAGAAACATGTTACTTATTGTATTCACACTTGAGCAGTTTATTCATTGGATACCACAGAATATCACTCGTCTGATTGACCGTATTTACACTAGTGTCGGCGGCACTCGTGTAAATACTAAGCCAACAGACTTGAGATATTCTCCTGTATCAAATGAATAATATGTATATGGCACTAGTGGTGTGCTTGAGCTCAAAATGGTGAGCGAGCCTGCCTAGTTATATTTACATAAAACTATGGTATTATAGTAGTTAACCTTTTATTTTAATAAACAAATATAGGATTTCTTTCTTACCTCAACTTCCAAAGAAGTGGTAGATTATGTAACATCTTTTTTAAAAAGCTATTCTAATTGACTGACTTACATACCAGTAACTTGTGTCAAGCACTTAACTGCACACAAAAAAAAGAACAGCGAGGAGTTACTTTGTTTTGTTATTGTAATTTTAGCTAACTCATACAGAGTTACGTACTCACCTCAGTCTTTCTGAGTAGTGGTGGTACCTTTAATGTTTAGGAATTCTGACTATCTGAATTATTCCTTGACAGCCAAACCAACCAGCAGTCAGCTACTAAATAACAGCGAAGTTTTTAATTTACGTCTGGTGAACGGTTTCAATGCCATAGTAACCACTCGCAACAACTTTTTGTGACTTGTAATAAATAAAGCATTTCTGGCCAACTTTCGCACAGTTTTGATCCTAACCCTAAAATAAGACCTGCTTACGGCTGTAGTACCAGAAGAAACTGGGGAGGGGAGGCCCAAAAAGCTATATTTTAGGAGAAAAAAGAGCCCACACATGTGTTTAAGGGGCATGCGTACAATCCATACATAATCGAACATATACCCAATTTTCAATTGTCCACCCCCTAATACTGTCTCGCTAGCTTCGCTTGCTTGCCAATGACAATACTGTACCCCGCGTATAATGTCAATATTTCACATAAGTGATAATGATACTATAATATATCAGTGTTGTGGTAATTGCAATTGGTAATTGTAATTAGCTGTAATCATTACACCATCTGCAGTAATTGTAATTGTAATTGTAATTGCATACCTGTAATTGGCAAGTAGTTGGGGTCAAAGACCACTTTGGTAAAGGGTCAGTTCTAAAGCATATGGCTGAATTAAAACAAAATTACAAACTTTATGGGCCCTATTACATGATCACTTATCCTGAGGAGGCGATGTGATGTAATTGTATGTAATTGCTAACAGATTTGTTGTAATTAGTTCTTAAAGGTGTAATTGGTAATTGAAATTGTAATTGAGAAGCAAAAATTTTAAGTAATTGTAATTGTAATTGATTACTTTACTCCTGTAATTGCCACAACCCTGCTATATATCACTAGTGGTGTGCTTGAGCACAAATGGCGAGCGAGCCTTAAACTACACTATTGTTAAATGATTGATTTTAACAAGCAATACTCAAGCTACTAAAATAAAGTCGAGTTTTTAAATTACGTATGCGGTAAAGGGGATAGTAACCGCTCCCCGCAACTGTTTGAATTGAAAAAGAAGAAAGAAGCAACAAAATCAAGTCACGTTATTTAAAGTTTTCTTTGTGACATTCTTAATAGTAATTGTAACGCACAATACTTTCACACAACTGAACATACCTACGCAAGACTTACCTTCGTGGTTCGTCTAGTGGACAGTGAATTTACAAGTTAATGCTGTTGAGGGGCTTATAACTGTGACAAATAGCGACTAACTCGAATAGAAATGGAGCTCCCATAAGTTTTTGCGTTTTAACTGCACCCGCAAAAGAATTTTCAAAGCGGTAAACAATTCAATTTCTAAGGTGATACGGGTAATGGTCGCTAAACCGGAGGATTCTGTTTGGTGAAGTTTGGGACGGGGTCGAACGCGGAGCGAACACCAAAATATGGAGGGTCAAAGTACAAAATGACATACATACGTCCAAACATATATATAAATAAACAAACATCCTCGATTTTCAATTGTGTTACCCCTGTAAGTGTCTCGATGTTAGGCTTGCACAGTAATTATTGCTACATGAAATTAAATTATATTCACATGTCCATTAGCTACGGGAACGTCCTTCGCGGCAAAAGATACTTCTGCATCGTTCCGCCAGTCCGTGCAGCGGCGATGACTCCCCATCTGTTGACGATGACTATGCCCCTCCTGGCGAGAAGCGTCGTCGTAGCGACTACTTCCCTGCCTCCAAGCTGTTTGAGTACCAGTGGCCTCTGGGCGCTGAGAGAGCCGAGTACTATATCCTCCAAGAACAAGTGAACGAGTACTTGGACATTAGGGGAATCCAGCGGAAATATCCCGGTGAGTAGGCGGGGTCAGCAGGGTGAGTAGGTGGAGTCAGAAGGGGGAGTAGGCGGAGTCAGAAGGGGGAGTAGGCGGAGTCAGCAGGGGGAGTAGGCGGGGTCAGCAGAGTGAGTAGGCAGAGTCAGCAGGGTGTGTAGGCCAAACAGATGGGCGGAGTCAACAGGGTTTAAGGCAGATAGGGTGATCAGTATATTGTAGTTAAGTATCGTTGTTGCTTTCCTTATAGCCTTTTGGTAAAGGGTGGTTTAGGTATTATCTACAGCTGTATGCTTAGATTGTTATTGTAGTTATCTCAATCTATTTGTAACTGAGAATTTTCTTAAGGTCAGACGTAGCTTTATACTATACAATACTCATGTGGACTCTAGCTTGATTAGTAAACATGCAAGTGTATGGTAAAGGGTGGTAATCTTCACTGTTAGAACTACCTTTCATGTTCCAATGCTGTTGTTCATTCAGTTGTTATTGTTTTGTTTTTTGTTTTTTATTTGTAGATTTGTATCGACGCACTGTGGAATTGGATGAGCGCAAGTACTTGATGGGGCGTGGCGTGGTGACAGAAATGCAGAGCAACATGGGTGAGACTGAGCGTGCCCAGTGGTGTTTGTAGCAACATGGGTGAGACTGAGCGTGCCCAGTGGTGTTTGTAGTAGCATGGGTGAGACTGAGCGCGCCCAGTGGTGTTAGTAGCAGCATGGGTGAGACTGAGCGCGTTAGTAGCAGCATGGGTGAGACTGAGCGCGCCCAGTAGTGTTAGTAGCAGCATGGGTGAGACTGAGCGCGCCCAGTGGTGTTAGTAGCAGCATGGGTGAGACTGAGCGCGCCCAGTGGTGTTAGTAGCAATTTTAAACATTCTTGCAAAGCATTCAGCGTATCACTTTTTTTCCCCTTTACACCCATGTCTGACGACCCTTTACCTTCCATGTACATGGCTGGTAAAAAGGTGTCCAGATTATATACAGTTGTTTGCTGGGCTGATTAGATTGAAAATCGTTTTTAGCTAGAGAACATAATTGTACTTTAGTATGGTGCGCATCTATTAGGAGCATGTGTGTATGTACTGTATGGTGTGCATCATTATTGTAGTAGAGTGTTATTACACAGTAAATGTCAGTTATCCGAGCTTGTTGGGACTGAGAAGTGTTCGGATAACTGACATGTTCAGAAAACTGAACATCTTAGAAAATGTTTTATTAAAAACACTAATGAAGGGGCGAAGCAATTATTCGTGTATGCACGTGCTACTATTAGATTTTGGGTGTTCGGTTTATGTAACTTAAGTATTTGGATAAACTGACATTCAGATAACAGACATCCTACGGTAACAACCAGTTCAGGCATGCGCTGGTCTAGAACTGCTAGTGACGCCAAGTCTGTAGTAGCTACTGTATTTCATTCATCAAGCTTAGATTAATCCATTAGCAGTTACAGTGGAGTCGAGAGATATGCTAATGCATCACACGAGTAGCCTGAGGGTCACAAGGTGGGACGTGGCAAGGATTTACACGTACTGTAGGGCATCACACCAGGGGTTCATTTAGGGGGAGGGGTACTTGCCCCCCTTGAAGTCATTTTGCCCCCCCCCCTCCCCCTTGAAAATTTCTTCATATTTCATAAGCAAAAAGAAAAGTTAAAAAATGAATAATAAAGGTGATAATGCAATAGCTCAAATTTATTATCAGTTTATTGCTGCTCTAATTATTGTCTTGGTAATTGAAGCCCGTCTCCTTTCTCATCTTAGTTCTGTATGAAAGTTGTGACCCCCTAGAGATAGGACAAGCTCAATCTCACCCCCTCTGAAATTGAACCCCTGTGCACATGCTCAGTATGTCACTACTCCACCCACACACACTCTCTCTCTCTCTTCAGGTCTGGTGGCGCTGCGCAGTGAGGATGTGTTGGAGCTCATGATGGATGACTATCCGGCCAAGTTTGCAGAGTATCAGGAGGTTATGCAAGAGAGAGACTTTCAAGCCACACTGCACAAGAAGATCATGGAGGCCAAGAGGGTGGCTGTCATGGTATGTAAGTGTGTGTGTGTGTGTGTGTGTGTGTGTGTGTGTGTTTCATTTTGTGTTTGCCTTGTGTGTGTGTGTGTGTGTGTGTATCTCCTGTCTTGTATGTTTGTGTGTGTGACTGTACAGTATGATTGTTGTGTGTGTGCTTATGAAATGCACTTGTGTGTGTAGATATATGTTGTATGTACATATGTGATTCTTGTGTGTGTGTGTGTGTGTGTTGGTGTTTCTAATTTCTAATGTATGTATATATGTGTGGGTTGAAACTTCCTCACTTAAAGGGATCTAGAGAGAAGCAAAGGAAAAATGTAAAGGAAAAAACTCTTAGTTGTCGCCGGAGAATCGAACCCCTTGATGATTATATATGTGTGTTATGCCATGCGTTGTATGTTTAGGTCAAGTGTGTATTATCCTTTAGGAATGATAGTTAATCACAATCTCTCTCATTGACGTGTACGTACGTTGTGTAGGCGGAGTCTCGTCCAGTGGTGCAGTGTGATGAAGCCACCCAGATGGCGGTGTTAGACACAGCGTCTTACAACTCCAAACTGTCCGAGATCAGACAGAACTTTAGGTCCCAGTGCATTGACAACCAGACTAACGTAAGGGGCGGGACAAGTGCCACGTGAGGGACGGGGCAAGTGCCCTGTGAAATAATTCGTTATTTTGGTTCATCTGTTTACATATATTGCTGCATGTGTACACATCTCAAAGTAGCCCCACCCTCTAACACAAATATTACCCTCCCTCCTATCGTACTGTACGTGTTTTGATAAATACTTAGCTGCCGTGTTCACTAAATTATTCCCTAACTCTCCTTTCGTTTCAGTCAAGTTCTCTAGATTCCTCTCAGCAGTTTACACTTCATGTTGTGTATTATTTGCAGCTGGTTCAGGTGCCTAGGGCCACACCCGTGGTGCACCCCGCCCCCAAGCTATCTCGGTACCCAGTGGCTCTCCTGCCAGGCCAGTATGGGGATCATTTCAAGAGATATTCGTCGAAGGAGCTGAGCCGACTCCCACTCAATACTGTCACCGACTTCTCGCTTTTAGAAGAGCTGGTCAAGCCTGAGGTGGGTGTGGTGTATTGTGTTGTTGTTGTTATTGTTGTTGTTGTTTATCTCAGAATTTTGGGGGCTAGACTAACTTATTTAAGTCTGTTGTTAGCTTATATGCGCTTCTTCCTTAGCTCACACCTTTTTTACAATTGCATTATGTCACAATTTGGTTGCTGTTTCTGCAACTCTTTAACACTACTGGCCGGCACTGAAGTGCATATTTGACACTTGTAACAGACAAGCGAAGTAGCGAGTGATGCACTATCTGGGGTAACACAATCGAAAATCGGGGATATCTGTTTATATGGTTGGACATAATATATGTCACTTTAATACTTAACTCTCACATTTTTGTGTTCACTTTGTGGTCAACCCATCCCAAACTCCACTAAACAGAATCCTTTAGTTTAATGACCTTTGCCCTTATTATCCAAAGAAATTCCATTATTTACCCCTTGTTTTAGTTTGTTTGTGAATGGTGCAGACACAATTCAGCCTTACAAACTTGGAGTTCTCTTTCTAGAATTAGTGGTGGTGGTACATTGAGTTGTTCGTCATAGCTGTTCTTACTTTGAAAATCCATTGCTCTGTGTGTCCAGACACTATGAGAAATTTTTTGTTTGTAAGTGTGTGTGAGAGAGAGAGTGTTGTGACTTACATCTGCTGCTTAGCTAAAAATGTTTTGAAGCAAACAATAAATATTATCAGCTTTTTGTTGTGTTTTGTTGTTGTTGTTTTTTTCCCTTGTTTTTTTTTTGTTGTTGTTGTTGTTTTTTGTTGTTTTTGGTTTTGTTTTTATTTATTTCCCAAAAATTGCAGTGAGTGGTTACTACGACATTGAAACCCTTTCCCATACACAATTTCTAAAACTCGTAGTCAGAATTGTAAAAAAAAAATGTTTAGAATTACATGTACTTGTGCACAACGGCTTGCTGGTCTATATATTCTGAATGTCTACCTTAACATGTAGTTCGGATTATTGACCATCCTTTACCTATTTAGTGTTCTTTGCTAGATGCATCTTCTACTGACGACACCTTACCCATGGAGTATTCACTTTATTCATGGAGTGTTACCTACCAGTGACTTTTACCCATCTGGTGTGCTGATCCTTACCTACTGAATTAACCCACTGATTCATTGACCACCTTTTAGTTGATTCTATGTTTACCACCCTTTATTGAAAACAAACTTTGTTGTTCAAACTGCACTCACACAAGAAGGGGCGGGGCGGGTTACTTAGTGAGACTATAGCTACAAGATCTTTCATTGTTATTGTAGACTGTAGTCGTGGGACTTCAGGTAGTATTGAGGACAACAGACAGGATCTGGTGTGTTATTGTAGACTGTAGTCGTGGGACTTCAGGTAGTATTGAGGACAGTAGACAGGATCTGGTGTGTTATTGTAGACTGTAGTCGTGGGACTTCAGGTAGTATTGAGGACAACAGACAGGATCTGGTGTGTTATGTAGACTGTAGTCGTGGGACTTCAGGTAGTATTGAGGACAACAGACAGGATCTGGTGTGTTATTGTAGACTGTAGTCGTGGGACTTCAGGTAGTATTGAGGACAGTAGACAGGATCTGGTGTGTTATTGTAGACTGTAGTCGTGGGACTTCAGGTAGTATTGAGGACAACAGACAGGATCTGGTGTGTTATGTAGACTGTAGTCGTGGGACTTCAGGTAGTATTGAGGACAACAGACAGGATCTGGTGTGTTCAACAGACAGGATCTGGTGTGTTTTGTGTTATTGTAAATATTATTCCATCAGAGAAAAGGTCACAGCATTTGTGTGTGTGTGTGTGCGCGCGCACTGCTTTTGTGCACTGTTTTTGTCCACTGTCCTTTACCTAATCTCTTTCCTTCCTAATTACAGGACAATTCCTCCTCTGATATTCTTCCTGCTCTGTCTAATCTTCTCTCTGGAGCCACGCCCACACGATCCTCCGCAATGGCTGGGGCAGTGAGCGGCTCCCGCGCCACATCTTCTCCGGCATCCCAAAGTGTCTCCTCCAAGTCCAACTTTTCTCTCCCGGCTGCTCTGCTGTCTGCTTTATTTTCCAAAGCCATGCAGGGGAATTCCCCTTCTTCAATTTCTACAACTGCTGCTCCTGTCAAAATGTTCACTACTGCGCAAAATACCGGAGTTTCAAATTTGGTACCAAAACCTGGAGTGACGACGCAAGAAGGGAAACCCCCCAGTAACGCAGCACAGGCAGAGAGAGTGCATGAGACTCCTAAAGTTGCTTCCGTATCAGCGAGTGTTAGCTCTCAGGATAGTGGCAAAAATCTGGCGGGCAGTTCCCGGGAAAGCGGTGTCAGTGACAGCGACAGTGTTGGTGATGTGGAGGTGGTGGACGTCGGTGAGTCAGCGACTGCAAGTCCAGCTGCCACACCCTCTGCATCTGCTCCGAGTGCCAGCAAAACGACTGACGGGGACAGGACGCACCATGCCACACCCGCCAAGGTCAGTTACGGAGCATAGTCTGTACCATATTATTGTCAAGAATGAACAATTAATTTCCTTAGATTGTGTATTATTTGCTTTGCTATGGTTTTTGTAATAATGAAGAATGTGGCGGTTATTGTTGTTGTTGTTGTTTGTTCATTTGTTATTGTTTACAGCACACACTGTGCATGATCTGCTTCAAAAGTCGTCTTTGTAACAAAGTCGGTAAACCAGAAGATTTGTTGACCTGCTCAAGTTGCTTGAACTCCAGTGAGACTACTAATAGATAATATATATATAATAATATATAATACTTATAGCACGAGTCAGAGTACAATATGGGAAAATATTTTACGAGCACGCAAAATATTTTCACGAGCCAAAGGCGAGTGAAAATGTGGCGTGAGAGTAAAATATCATTCCCGTATTGTACGACGAGTGTGATAAGTGATTTATTGCTTCTTTGAAATTTTTCTCACCCGGTTACAATACAATTTTCATTGATTTTACTCGCTACGCGCGCGCTACAAGGAGCGTACAATATAAACCGTACAATATGGGAGAATACAGAACGCTCGCGTGATGCGGAAATATTCAAGTAAAAATATCAAAGCTGCAATAAATATATATATATATATATATAATATATATATATACTGTATATGGACTGCATATGTACTTACTGAGTGTATAGCTGGTGTGGTTTTTGTATTGTGATGATTTTAGTATTATCAAGGCATGGCTTCTACTTGTAGAGTCGCTCCAATTGCGTTACTAAGGACACCCACTATGTTTTAAATTCACACTTCTTTCCCAGCCTTCTTTTACTCCTTAAATGTATTTTCTCAAAAAAAAAAAAAAAAAAAAAAAAAAAAAAAAAAAAGAGAGAGAATATGTTACATTAGTTAGTTGTTGCACAACTGTCATGAACTACTGTTTTTAGGGTCTTCAGGCGGCCCTAAGTTGCACCTCAGAACCCTACAGCCTAGGACCTTCAGAACCTTAAAATGGCAGTTCCTTCTCAGGCAACCTTTAACTATTATTTAGTGCATACATAGCCTTCATTGAACTGTTTACTGAAACTGAAGGTTTAAGTTCATATGAAGTAGAGAAACAGTAATAATATCACAATATTAAGTTTCAGCAATTTTTTGAAATATTAATGAAGTGGATTCTGTTACACTATACTTCTGTAGCCATGGATACAACTAGTAGTCGTGGAAATGACTTATATACATATATGTTCAGTTTAGTCAAACAAGTAACTAAATCCTGCATGAGTTTTGACTGCATAGTGTATAGTAAAAGAATGGATCAGAACGTTTTTATAAAGCAGCGGTGACTACTGGTATCATGTGGTTTGCATACCAGTGTCATGTGATCAACATACTGGTGTTATTAAAAAGCAATTGCCCAACGTGTGAGGATGAGGGTGCAAAAATGAGGAAGATATTTTTCAATTTTTTTTTTCTAGATGTGCATAATATTCTTTCATTAGTAGTTACAAACTAATTTATAATTATAAGTATGTTCTAGTTCACCCTTCCTGCTATGACCTCTCCGTGTGTACGGTGAAGGTCGCTCGCAGCTACCCCTGGCAGTGCCTCAACTGCAAGAAGTGCCAGTTGTGTAGCGACAGTGGCCATGACGACCAGATGATGTGCTGTGACATGTGCGATCGGGGCTACCACTCCTTCTGTGTTGGACTTCAGCAGATACCATCTGGTAAGGGGAGAAGAGTGGGTGTGGCACACTAACAAGAACATGTTATAGAGAATACATTTCTGGTTTATGTTGATGCACTTTTTTGCTTATTTTGTTTTGTTTGTTTTTGTGTCTTTTGTTGTTGTTTTATTGTTTTTGTTTTTGTTGTTGTTGTTGTTTTTGTTGTTGTTTTTTGTTGTTGTTTTTTGTTGTTGTTTTTTGTCATGTTCCTGTCCCTCAAAATTACATCGCTTTGAGAAATTGTGTCATGAATCGTGTCAGACTCCTCCCATAACCCATCTCCTTTCTATACCATTGACGGATGGCACAACCCGTACTGCGTGATCTGTGTGGGCGGGTCCATGTGGGCAGGTCTGTGTATATGTTTATAATTCTGTCACACGTGACATATGTTAGGTCACTGGTGGTGTAAAATGTGCACGAGCTGTGCTAGCTGTGGAAGTGGCTCCCAGTCGGAGAGAGGCGTGGTCATGGAGAAGAAAGGGGAGGAATCTGAGGAGTGGAAGAACGAGGTTCGTTAGCGTATGTACGTATATTTAATGAACTGATTATTACATGTATCGTACAATGTCTTCTTGTGTATGTATCTGTGTTTGTAGTATCATCAAGGAGCGTACGCACAGACTCTGTGCAGAGATTGTTCCAGGTGTGAATTTTAAATTTGTGTGACATGATTATACCATACACATATAATACATAGTGGTGTGCTTTAGCACAGATAGAGCGAGCTAGCCTAGCTTATGAGCTACGGCCCTTGGCATAATTTATGTAGTTGTTGAAATTGAAATGTTCTAACTTGACCTACCTATTCAATGACGACAAGAGAAAATAATACTGTTGGGTACGCTATGCTTTACAAAAAAGTTCAGGCACTTGGGTCTGCTCCAAGACTACGTGTAGCTGATAATTCCAGTACAAGTGTGTGTGCCAACAAGGGTAGGTTCAAATACCTACAGATTTACACACTGGGACAATCAGTAGTCTCTTTGTTCCAGTAATATCAAAGCATTCATACGGATAGTGGGTTAAGAGGGCTGATCTAGACGCTCTAATTACTCATAATTTTCGCCGTTGAACTGCACTAAATAAAACTTGTGGGATATTTTGATATGTTGGTTGTTTCCTGTGTAAATTGCTGCATGTGTACACACATCTCATCTCAACATATATCTCGACATGTATAGCTCCACCTTCTAACATTAATGCCGCCCCCCCCCCCCCCCCCCCCCCCCCCCCCCCAGGTGGCTGAATGGGTTTCATGCAGAGAGTGGGACGACTGTTCCCTTGGATCTCTACTAGCCAGCCAAAGTCTCTTTCTCAAAAAAAAAATTTCCAATTAGCTCAAGTTGAATCCTTATCAGTGGAGTACTACTAAGTGTGGCCCCACACTGATTAGTGTGAAGTATACACACTCTCATTAGGCATGTGCATTGTGCATCAAAGTAGTGTGGGTGGGTGTGGCTAAGTACACGTCTCTCGTTTACAGTAAAAAAAAAAATACTGTATGAAACCCTACACGTGTAGATGTCTATATGTTTAATATTTATTAAAGTGCTTTTTGTTTTTTTTTGTTTTTTTTTTGTTTTTTTGTAATTGTAGCTTCTATCGTCGAGGTTATTTCTGCCCAGTTTGCTTGAAGGTCTATCATAACGACGATACGGACAGTCCCATGGTTTGCTGTGACACGTGTGATCGCTGGATCCACACAGGTGGGCACTATTTGTGTATCCTGACAATATGGAGTACAGTTTATTCTCTTTAAGAGTATACGTCATTCATTGGTGTGTACTACCACCTGCTTATTCCTCTAGCCATTTGCATCATTATCACCATCCTCTCTTACATATCCTCCAGCTAAGTGCATCATTTGTTCAGTTGTTTTTTTTGTTTGTTTGTTGTTGTTTTGTTTTGTTTTTCAATTTTCAGTTGAAGATCCTACGTGATCGAAGCGTCTTGGTTTTGATATAATATACTATGTAAAAGTTCATTTATAATCCATTATGTTCAAAGTATAAAGGACATAGTGAAAATTGGGTCAACTCTTTATGATATAATAGTTTCTTTCTACTTTTGACAATATATTCAAACCACTGTATCTTTTAACAATGTTATAAACTTTTGTGTTTGTGTTCCATTTTCAAATGTGTGCATAATTTTGACACAAATTTGATATTTTTGCCTAATTTTTTAACATGTTGAGACTATTCTAAATTGAGAACCAGTATTTATTTCCTGTGTTCCAGATTGTGATGACATCAGTCCCGAGCTATACGCCGTACTCTCCAAGGAAGAGAAGTCGACGTATGTGTGTTCCATTTGCCAAGGGACCACTCCGGAGAAGGTGGACCTCCACCACAAGAAGTACAAGACAGATGTCACTGCATGAGATGGTCTGGACCTTGTTCCAAGAGAAACTGCCTGCAAAGATCTCCTACTCTATATAAAGGACACAGCTGGGATACATCAGTCTTATGTTTTAAACAATGCAATTTTAGTTATTTGGAAGTTTTTATTTATTTTTTTCCTCTTCCTGTTACATCTACTATGAGGGTATAGCTACAGCAGCTCAGTCACTCAAAGATTGGTGAAGCCAAGATGTGGGTGTGAGAGGTGTTCAGGAATGAACGTAAAGGAGGTTGTGAATGTGAATTTAATGGCAAGATGGTGCATTATGTATTTATCTAATTAAGTCTAAAGTTTTTTTATATGCATTATATTTTTTTAATTCACGTGAATGCAAAAATGGAGAACAGGCAATGAGCAAATAATGCAAAAATAAAATGCTGACAAGGCAAAAGATGCAATTACAAAAATTAATAATATCAATAATAATAATAATATAGTCAAAACAAGTAAATAAATAATTAAATAACAAGTCTAAAGTATTGAGGATACAATATAAGCTGAGGACAATTTGATTATTTATTTACTTGTTTTGACTATATTATTTAACTCGCAAAAAAAAAAAAAAAAAAAAAAAATCATTGTAATCAGCTACCATTCATATCAAGCAGCTCCCTTCTCCCAAGATTCTCTAGTGTGGCAGAGCAGCATGGGAATACTGTTCTTGTTCTTCCCATTTAGTGTCTATTATCACTAATAATAACAATAATAATAACAACAATAATAATAATAATAATAATAATAATTTTTGCTTGTTATTTGCTGTTAGTCTCAGGACAACATGTTGAATTGTGCTGTCCTTAAAAAAAAATTTTTTTTTATTAATTTATTGAATGTCGCAAATCTAACCACAAAAGGAGTAATTTGAATATCTAAAATGCTGTTTTATTACACGGTTATTTGTAACAAACTTATGTCCAGTTTACTTGAAGTGTACGTATAAACTCTCTACACTAGAGCAATAGCATGTGCGTAAGGGAATTATAGCTGTCTCCTGAGAATACTTTACATAGTAACAGAGTGACCATGATACTTTCTCTCTATTATCCCTACTCCATTTCTAATTATCATAATACTAAATCTTCCAAATTGACATATTCCACTCATATTATCCAAACTATAAGGTAAAGTCTAACTTTAGGTTGTCAATGCTGACCCTTTCCTAACCAAGGATGTGTCAAGGAGCCTTACCTCTGCCTGAATATATAAAAAGCAACACAACCACACACACTGTCATACCACAATTTGTAAAAACAGATGGTTCTGTCCAGATCTGGTTATTATAATATGCTGGTGTAGGTTTAATACACTAACTTTCAATGTGGTTCCAAGTTATAGAGAGTCCTGAGTGTGTGCATTTGAAACTAGTAATGGGTTGTCACTCCACTGCCAAGTGTGGGCCGACTCTGGGGCAGTTGTCACTTGGCCTCTCTTCCGACTCGCACCTGATGACAGCAATTATTTGCTGCCACCAGAGTCTCAAGGGTTTCTTAGCTACTCCTTGGCTAGCCACGACCCTACCCGCAGGTTGGATACTAGGAATAGGTTAAATTGTCTTTAATCAAGAAACAGAGCACACAACGTATTGAGTGACTTGAACTACAAAACTGAGACTGAAGCACATGGCACACAACATCTGACTTATATAAAAAACACAAACTCCACCTACAACTCCCACAAAATGCTGCAAAGCACACACACAAACACAGACTATCGTGCTACACTTTCACATAAACTACACACGACTTCCATTAACAACTTATTGATGACACACGCACAAACATGTTCATTCACGCACGCCCGCAATTGTCTCTTCTCAGTTCCGGCTTCATGTGGGCACGCCCCACACCAAGTTATACATACTGTCTCTACACACACAGACCTTGGAGATGTTACAGTTGGCAAAATTCAAAGTACAATAGTAGACAACACAAGCATTGAACCAAGTGAATACAAATAATACAGGCATACCTAACGCCCAGACTGTTTGACCAATCAGCTTCCACCACCACAAAGCACAAAACAGGAAGTGACACTATTGACATCAAGTACATATACTAATTTGATCAGTTGTGAATGTTTAAAAAGAATGTACACACAAGTGTTCGGAGATCATAACAACTTGATGAGCACTTTGCACTTCTTCTGTAAGGTGAGGGCATTGCATTGGTTGGCCAGCATGTACACATCTAACACATTCTCTCTAGTCAGCTGACCACTGATGAACTGCTCACAGACTCCCTTCAGAGTGTGGAACTAATATTTGTCTGCTAGGGGAAGAATGTTCACTGCTGTGTCAAAATTCTTTACTTTGCCAGTGTACGCTCCAGAAATAAGAGCTTCTAGGAGACTGGACTAATGCTTGCTGGGACAGTGCCAGTTTTCCAGTGTCATAGGACTGGTATGTGGAGCATATCTTAATAAAGGGACAGTTCTGTGGAATGTACTCTATCTTCATACACCAGGTTTAGTACAGTTATTAATAGAAGAACCACCAGAAAGACCAGTATATACTTTTTTCTCTAAGAGAACATTGTTATTGTCATCCAAGATAATAAGTGACAGCTTCAATTCTAAATTACTGCCAATTTTATTGCCTTTGGTATTAGTACATAGAATCCTGGTTTGCCATCCACCATGCTGCCATTACTATAAAGTTGGACATACCAGTAAATAGGACAGCTACTTTTTGAATTGTCAAGTGGCACAGTAAACTCAACCTCTGGAGAATTCTTTTTCAGTTTATATCCACTAACATACTCAATTTCAGAGCAGTCTCTTGGGTCACTCAACTGCCACTCCTGCATTCCTTTATACAGGGGAAAAGAAGACTGGATTGAAGACATTTTAAGATATAGGAATACTACAGCCGCACTCACTAAACTTTAAATTAACCAAATAGCCACATACTTCTTATTAAAATGTGCTATACCAGTCCATTCACAAATAACTGTTCCACGCAAGAATGCAGACACGACACGAAGAAATGGTAATTGATACGCTAGAGAAAGATCGTAAGACAGGAATTAGCACTGACACTGTTCTCAAACTAGGAGAGACAGAGTTCAAAGTGCACAAATGTGTCCTGTCTCTGCAGTCTGACTTCTTCAAGGCTCGTTTCAGTGATCGTTGGGACTCCAAGGACGGAGACCCCCCCCCCGTGTGGTGGACATGAACGACTCTGAACTGAGTCCAGAACTCCTAGAAGCTCTTATTTCTGGAGCGTACACTGGCAAAGTAAAGAATTTTGACACAGCAGTGAACATTCTTCCCCTAGCAGACAAATATTAGTTCCACACTCTGAAGGGCGTCTGTGAGCAGTTCATCAGTGGTCAGCTGACTAGAGAGAATGTGTTAGATGTGTACATGCTGGCCAACCAATGCAATGCCCTCACCTTACAGAAGAAGTGCAAAGTGCTCATCAAGTTGTTATGATCTCCGAACACTTGTGTGTACATTCTTTTTAAACATTCACAACTGATCAAATTAGTATATGTACTTGATGTCAATAGTGTCACTTCCTGTTTTGTGCTTTGTGGTGTCATCATCACAACAAATGTATTGATAAAATGTATTTAGACTCACAAGGCTATTTCTTTGTTCAAGGGCAAGTATACAGTCTCGTCACTGTCATAAGGTAATACAGTCTCGTCACTGTCATAAGGTAATACAGTCTCGTCACTGTCACAGGGTAATACAGTCTCGTCACTGTCATACGATAATGCAGTCTCGTCACTGTCAATTGTTACTAGAGTCCTATAGTCAGGAGATGGCTGTTGGTAAATTATTGTTGTGTCTGAGTCATGGTCATCTGTATGAGTATGTGAAGTAACTCTATGTAAAACTGTGGATATGGTTTGAAGTCTTATTTTCAGTTGTAGTCACTTCAAAGGGGCATTCCTAAGAGCATTGTGAACCCTGACCTCTGCTAAGTGCTGGAGTTCTTCCTTCACAGCCACAAATACACTACAAACAGTGTACCAGTAGCTCGTACTTCCAGAGCAGGAATATGGCTGTGACATCACTTTTCTGCAAAACAACAAATAACACAAAAAAAATATTGTTATTGTTTGAATGACTCGATTTTAAATCTAGTGATATTTAGTATTTATAGATACTTTTCTAATCTTTCATGAAATTTTTAATTTTGTTTATATCAACTGATGAAGAATCCTCAGATTCGAAACATTTTGCTTCCATCTTTAAAAGTGTATATATTATTTACTGCGTCAAGGTTAGAAAGTAGTATCTACATTATATTACAATTATTATAACGTAGTAATAAAAAAATGAGTCTATATAACTATAAGTTGCTAAAAAGTGTGAATCAGTCGAACTATCCCAAACCAGTACTAAATGCTAATTACATAATTTGTGGTCAGTACTTACTTATGCACATGTACTTTGAACCCTTAAAGCAAATTGTCATAAAAAATAAAAAAAGAAATAAAAATTAAAAAAAGAATAAGAAACAAGAAAAATATGCTAACTAACTTAGGGAGGTATAGCTAAAAAATATCACTGACAGCTTATGGCAAGCTAACATGATCAATACAGTCATAGCTAAGTATATTTACAATAAATGACAAGCACAACACAAATAACTTACCCCATCAGCAACTAAATCCAGACCTTAGCAAGGGTGCTAAGAAACCTGAAGCTTCCTTGGCTAGGTGCCCCAACGTACGAAATCAGTCACACTTCAAACTAACGCTTAATGTGATGGGATCCTTAATGTTAAAAGGCTCCAGCTCACAGTGAAACCTCAGTCCAGCAGCAACATCCACCATTATGAGCCTGAGCTTCATAGGGTTTCTCATCTCTCTTGTGGCCATCCTCAGTGATTGTGTGGCTCCTTGCTCTGAGCGCAAGTACGAGTCAAAGATGAGAACTATTAATTGACACAACACGGCAAAAATATGAGAAGAAAGAATAAAAAACAATGAAAGACCTAAAATCTGTTTAGCTAATTATAGCTAACCAGAGCTCTTGGAATGAACATTAGCTAGCTAGCTATTAATACATTTTGAAAAAAATACTTGCACAATCAAACAATATAATTCTAAAGTTTAACAAAAATTGTAATAAGACACTTGAATAGTCTCTAAGGTATGGCTGGTTCTTGTTGTGAAGAGAAAGTATGTCAGTCTAATTCTGCATGACATGTCTTAATCTTGTTAGAATAGTTACTCTCATGCAACTTCACAATTGAATAAATTATTATTAGACAAATCCTCAGAGGCAACAATGCAGTTGTTCTGGTTTCACAACAAACAATTTCTCCAATTCAACCCACATGTAATTAATGTTTCAGAATCAGCAGCCATAGGTTTGATCTCACATAGCTAACCTCAATGGTGAGATTGAACTGCTTTAAAAGATAGTAGGGTAAGCTTGAGGTCTTTATCAACACATCATTATTCTCATCAGAAAGTTACTATAACCTGGTTTATCACTGGATTTGGATCAGTTCCAGAGTTGCGCAGCAATTATGCAAATAAAATTAACCACTGAATCTCCCCTAGCCATTCTGAAGGATTGTGTGACTTGGCTATATGCACTAGCTGGCAACATCTGTTATTCTTCCATTCTCTAGAACATCACTGTAACAAAGTTCTCTTGTTAAAGAAACACTGCTTCAATATAGTCCATCTGAATGAAATGAAGAGGGGGGACATGGTTACCACATTCTAATTAGCAGGAATAACATGTGCAACAAGTCCATCTTAATGAAATGAAGAGGGGGGACATGGTAACCACACACTAATTAGTAGGAATATCATGTGCAACAAGTCCATCTTAACGAAATGAAGAGGGGGGACATGGTTACCACATTCTAATTAGTAGGAATAACATGTGCAACAAGTCCATCTTAATGAAATGAAGAGGGGGGACATGGTCACCACATTCTAATTAGCAGGAATAACATGTGCAACAAGTCCATAATGAAATGAAGAGGGGGGACATGGTAACCACACACTAATTAGTAGGAATAACATGTGCAACAAGTCCATCTTAATGAAATGAAGAGGGGGGACATGGTAACCACACACTAATTAGTAGGAATAACATGTGCAACAAGTCCATCTGAATGAAATGAAGAGGTGGGGGACAGTGAAGAAGGGCACTAGTAAGCTTGTATGAATGCATCAATTGATACAGTAGCTGAGTAGCTACAGCAGCCTTATGCCTCATTATACAATCTTTACACTGTCATTGGCTATTTCATTACTCCATCATCTCATGCAATATCTCATATTATAACATTTTCATTAAGTTCAAATGTTCATAGCTCCAATTCTATCATTCAAGTCCACTAAATGTTTGCTACTAGTTTCAATGATAAAGTATAAAAAATGTGTGATAACTAAAATATAATACAAATACATAATGCATTCAAGTTATACAATTCACTGCAAGTTCAGACTTCTACTTGATATATATCTCTACAAATGAAATGAAGTCGTCGTAGTATCCAATCCACCTCATCTCAATATCATCAGTGGTAGTATAGTTGAGGTTTTTACAAAAATACGGAGGGTTATTGAACGTACAACAGGTACTGTTATGACCACACCCATGACCATCCCATAGTAGGTCAGACCTGTCGTATTGATACTCCCATTTATTACTCATATCATTGTAGACATATTCACGTCCAGAATCACAGAAGTAATCATTACCCACATAAGATGGTGTCGTGTGAGGCCATGGAATGTTGCTACTACAGGGACAGTTGTATTCGGTGTATCGGATGTTATTATCAGAGACTGCAGCCACAAATGACCAGATGTGACTTCTATTGCCAGGTGGTCCATGTGTTAGAGACACACCATTTATATAGTCAGATTCAATAGATGAATTAGAATAGATAAAGGGAAGAAATGCACGTCCTACCCATCCAGATCCTATTATCCTCCCACACACTGTGGAGTAACTAACACCATTCACTGGTATAGGCACATTTACACCAGGTTCAACTTCACATCTAATCGAGTATTGTTCTGCTTCTTCTGGACATTCATATATGGAGAAGTTATATAGAGCCACTCTAGTCCAGTCTGAGCTGCCACACCCACAAGGTCGAAACCGATGATTCTTGCGGAAGTAGTCTTTAGTCTTCTTAATTTCTTGGTCAATCATATCATTGGCAGGACAAGTAGTAGCAGACGTGGATTCATCGTGTTCCAGTGATGAAGGACTTATTGTAGTTGGAAGCTTTGATGGATCAGCCTGAGCCATTTCAATGACTACTACTAACATTGCAAAGTAAATCATGTTGAACATTGTTTGAGAAGAATACTACAAAATACTGCAAAGAACTGGTCAAAGTTAAGAGTATTTATAGAGCATAGGACCATACCTAACGCGGTTAAATTAGCTAAATGGTTCCAATCAATTCAGTTTCACTATTAATGCTTCCTAACTACTACAAATCTTGTGTAAAAAGTCAAGTCATTTAGCTAATAAAATGGAACAAAAATAAATCATTTTCAATGTGGAGGATATTCAGAACGCACAAGTACTCTCAGGATGGTTTTCCTAATGTAAACATGTATAGTGTTATATACTTTATATACACACATTTAATATAAGTAGCTATACCAAATATACCTTAATGTTGTTATTATTCATTAGTTTAATCATAAACTGGAAAGGTTATCTGAAATGTAATTATACATGTACTGCAGCATAGCCACTCTCCCACTCACTCAGTACATGAATCTGTATACATTCCATCAAATCAAGTAATAAACGTCTTAATAAATTATTCAATATCATTATATCTGCAGATAGCAGTGTGCTTATGGAATGCTCTCATTTATTATTATGTTATCTTGCAATTTTCTTGTTTCTGAACTTTAAGTTTAGCTATATAGTTTTAATGATGTGTACTAATGCTAATAGTAAGTTGTCGCTAATACAGCTCTGATCTTCTTTGGTTGAGTTAACGCCCACATCTAGAGCGCTAACATTTCCATTTGCAGTTCACTTTACCACTGAGTGTCCCTTACTCGTTTAGTCTCTCTTATGAAGACAGCATTTAGTTAGCTATATTCACGTTTTTCATTGCACAAGTTATAATGATGCGTGAATAGGTATATGCCAAATATATCTTTCGTTTAGTCTGTGAAATTAGTATTAGTTATGTCATGGCTATAATAGCTAGTCTTAAGTCATGCTGAGGGTTTGCACCTCTCATATTTAATTGGTGGCATCTTAATGTTTCTTGTAGCTATGCCGTTAATAATTATTCTTACAATTAATATTTCAAGTTTCTTTACTCTTCTAGTTTGTTAACTTATAAAACAAAGCCTTTCTTTCATTCTATATGAATAACTAAAACATGTCTGAAATCTCTAAACCAAAATAACCCTGGCTGTAATCATGAGAGTCTAGAATGAATTCTATAGTATATGTACACTATCTATGGATAAATTGCTGACGATAGCAGGTGGTGTTGACGTCTGTTTTTTAGGAACTGATCAGTAGATGTCTAATGCCATACAAAATTATCCTCCACTATGTTAGTCATTGAAAATACTAGTCTTCAACTTCCTAATCTTTCACAATGGAACTACAAGATAATGCAATACCATTATTTCATTGCCATATTTAGTTCATATTTTATCAAGTTTATATAGTTCCTCCTCCTCAAAACTTACTCATGTTTGTGTGTGTCTTGGCTGATTAAAGAGTTTCATTTTCTCAGAAGTACGTGAGTTTTATTCTGTATTCTTTCTTTTTACTATTGTCAATTTGAGTGCACTGTACCGAATTAAAGGTCACGGAGAGGCAGTCAAGATCATCTACTCAACCCTCTCGGCAACTAAATGAAATAGGTTAATTGGACTGTCAAACACACTCATAATCTTACATATCTATTCTCTATATTAGTTGAGAATAGTAGCTAGTCTTCACTTTTCTTGAGCAATTTTGCACAACAGAAAGCAACAAACACACACAACAAATTTATGTTCTTGTCAAGGGAGTTCCATCTTCCATCATCCATGGAAGACTTCAGTCCTTCATCTACTATGGATGTCACTTCTCAAGGGTCTGGAGCAGAATCAGACATTTCTCAACAGTGTGTTAATGGAAGTAGGGGGCATGTACGAGGAGGGAGAGGGAGGGGTAGGCGAGTAACAGTAAAAGCAAGGCCTAGCAGGGGAGGAAGAGGAATAAGGGGAAGGAGGTGTGTTAGTACAAGGCTTAGTAGTAGAAAGGGGCGTGGAAGATCAATCAATTTAGGTAGCAGCAGTAGCAGTACTACTTCAGCCAGCAAAACAGATCATTGGTAGCTTCTCTACAAGATGTCATAGTGCTGGTCGTCCACGATCTGTTGAGCATCTTCAGCTAGATAGACTGAATGTAAAGTTAGGTCACTGGCCTAAGCATGCAGATAGAAAGGGGAATTGTGCTGTCAGTTAGTTATCATAAGAAAGAATAAGCTTACTGCTGTTGGGAATCGCCATGAGTCTCGTGTTCAATGTGAGTACTGCAAAGTGCATTTATGTGTATCATCTGAAAGAAGCTGTTTCAAAAAGTATCACACCCTTGTAGACTTCACTTCATGAAACTAACTGCCCATATTATTTTTTGAAATCTATATTTTATAATGACTCATGCACAATTTATACACAATTTTCAGTTATTCATTTTTTGTACTTCATGGTTATTCATGCTCTATATTTTATAAACACATATCATCTCAAATTCACATCAACATTACTGATTATTGGTCCATTATAGAAATAATAACCTGTTTGAAGAATAATGATTAGAAAGATAGGTCTAATACATTTTTTTATACTGGAATTATCTAAATAATATTCATGAAATTGAGCCCAGGATAAATATGAAACCTTAGTTGATTAGTTTTGTCTCATGAAATAGCTGTACAGTAAAATACTCCATGGACTGGCTTGAACCAGTCTGGAGTTCAAAATAACGTTATTCATTGTCGTGGTTAACAAGATAATTATATTCAAGTTATGATTTACAAGTGGCAATTACCACACATTGGTTGCTAGGCAACATAACATTTTTTCTGTAATGTATATTTGTGACCGGTTTTGGGAAAATCGGCCTAAACGCGGCATCTAAAGTTTTCTAATTTATTCTACCAGTAGGCTGCACTGGGAAGCCGTCCTTGTTATAGCTATTTCATGGAACATGAAACATGGACTGTAGCTGAAATTTCATGATGTCAGAAATTTCAAACGTTAAATAATGAGGCTTGTGTTTCCATCTGTTCACATCTATAGCTAAACTTTGTTCAACAGCTGTTATAATTAGCTATTTATTACTTAGTCATTTGTTTCCTTGTTTCATTATTATATGTTTATGCATTTTTTAATTTATTGTTAAATTTACACTAAGTTTACAAGGATTTTCACAAATTTATATGCAGCATATACATCATAGTTTCCTTTCTTTTACCAAGACAAGTGTACAGGCACAATAGATCAAGTAACACCTGAGGTGTACTAGGCATCTACTGGAGTTTACTGAAGTGGTAAGTTTACAGATAGTTTAACACTAATACTTGGAATTTACAGATGTACATGCAGGATGTATACACTGTGCAAAAAATTTTTTTAAAATTCATATGTTAGATTTTTAATGTGAAGTTTTTGTACGTGATGATAATAATAATAATTAATAAACACAATTTTAAATTATTATGACAAAATTAAAAAAAAATATGCATTTTTTTAGCTTGGTAAAGGGTTACGCCCCTTGAGACTGCAATACCAAGGTGTTGTATCAATGGAATCTAATGGATGCGTTTGTTCATTCTCCTTCATTCACTTACGCGTTCTCATTCATTCATTCTCATTCATTCATTCTCATTCATTCTTTTTATTCATTAATTTATTTAATTGCTTTACAGCTTATGCATGACACACTTAAATAAATTAATTGATAAGGTGTTGTTTGCCCCTTTGGGTTTTCAAACTTGGAAGATATGAAACTCTATCTTATATAGGTTTTTTTAAAGCTGATGTGCTAAAGTATATATAAAGAGCAGCATGGCTACACATGCTTTCTTACTTTTCACTCCTGCCAATCAACCATCATAAACATACTACACATGTTATATAACCTGATTGAAAAAATATCAGTCTGTCCAGATTAGGTCATTATATGGCCAGCATGTACACATCTAACACATTCTCTCTAGTCAGCTGACTACCAATGATATAATTCACACTCTTCCTTTAGAACTGACATTTCTCTTCTAAGAGACTGACTTTTATGGCAATGTCAAAATCCTCTACTTTGCCAGTGTACGCTCCAGAAATAAGAGCTTCTAGGAGTTCTGGACTCAGTTCAGAGTCGTTCATGTCCACCACACGGGGGTCTTCTGTCCTTGGAGTCCCAACAATCACTGAAACGAGCCTTGAAGAAGTCAGACTGCAGAGACAGGACACATTTGTGCACTTTGAACTCTGTCCTAGTTTGAGAACAGCATCAGTGCTGACTCCTGTCTTACAGTCATTATCAATCATGTGACTTATTTCTTCCACATGCTGCCTCTGAGCACTCATCTGCTGCTGGACTGGTTCAGTCTTAGCTGGGATAGTGCTGATTTCCAAGTAATAGGCATGACATGTCCAGCAGATTTTTATCCTAGGGCAGTCAGGTGGAATATTTTCTAATTGAGCCAAGTATAAATAGTAATGTTTTTGACAGCCCTCCAGATTGTAACACCAATTGCTGGTTTACCATCCAGTTTGACTGTTACAGTAGTTGAACATACTAGCAATACGAACATAGTTGCCAAGTTGCTGCAAGAAAATACCATTATGTGGTTTGGTAAAGCATCACCAGTAGAACGTGGCTGTTATTTCTAAAAAGCAGGTGCGATAGACGATGGAAGGAGGCATAGGCTTAAAAAAGGAAGGCGAAAGTACGGAAGAGAAGGTAAAAGGCGGTTAATTGTAACTGAAAAGCAGATGGAACCGGCCAGGTAAGAAGGTGTAGGTTTAAAATGGAAGGAAAAAGAGAAGGCAAAAAGGCGAGCGATTAATTACAGTCCCCCCCCCCCCCCCCCCCCCCCCCCCCCCCCACAGAAATTTGGTAGTTATGTATAGGTTACATCACGAGGTGGAGGTCGGTATGGGATTTACACAACCGAGGGCCGAAGGCCCGAGGATAGTGTAAATCCCGTACCGACCGCGCACCGAGCGGTGCAACCGACTTGTACCATGGCTCTAGGCTATAAGAAACGCATAACAACCTTTTTTCTGTAGCCTCATTGGTCGCCGCTTCGCTTAGCTACAGATCGTAATTCTAGGCCACGGGCAAAAAATATTCACCTCCTAGGCGGTGTATAAGTGATTTATTCACCCCGAATTGAGAAATCTGATTGGACGGTTTGAACGAACCATGGTATAACTATAGTACATCAGCTAAAGTTGAATTAAATTAGAGGAGTTGTGATACAAATAGGGATAATATTATCTGGCTATTTATTTAGCAGTGAATATGTGGATAAGGCCAAATTAGAATTCCAACTTTAATTTTAGCCGGTGCCTGAAAATTCATTCACTAAGTTTCTGCATTTTATACAAATCAACCAACCCCACTAGACCACAAAGGGCCACACAGTCTTGGTCAGCTGTGTTTACTACAAGAGATGGTTTAAATTATCAACAGGATCTCATTAAGGGTGCTGGCACACTCTTTGAGCGCAAAAAACCCGCCAAATAGGCCACGGTTGCTAGGGCGCATTAAACTTACTTCTGCTGTTCCCCCGAGTTATTTTATTTATGCAGGCCAGCAAGTACTACTAGGAGAAAGCACCTACCAGGAATGAAGACTGGAAGTCGATCGCATCTCAAGAAATACCCTGTCACCATTCTGGACTTCACGGCAGTACCGCGCGGCTACCGCCGTAGTTTAGAAGCCGATATTTTGTATATCATTTTCTTATCCTTGTGTGTATGCCATAACATTGAGTTTTTGTTGAATTCTATTTTACTTTTCTATTTATTCACCTAACCATGTGAAATATTGTTGATTATTTCTATAATATTAAAAATATCTCAATGTTATAGGATCGAGCCCTTGTGGCCCTAAATCCTGGCAAAGTTTGAACCATAGCCGTTCATCCATTCCTGAGCAGTACGGGAGAGAAGATTTCTAGATCCATTACTTTAGAACGCGAGGATATTTTATAGTAAGATGCGCGACTATTCAGCTGGAGTGCGCGCCCAGGCGTTGCTATGTGCCAGCACCCTTAAGCACTTAAGTATCAGTGTGTGTGTGTGTGTGTGTGTGTGTTGTATTGTGTGTGCATGTGTGTGTGTGAACCTCACATATTAGTCGTGAAGAGGGCGGGGTCATAGGCGGAGCTATTCTTGTCCCTCTCTCTATTCTTCCTGACTGCACTCATGACTTCTCTCTTAGCCTTCATCAAATCCTCCACAGTAGCAAACTGCAGTTTCAAGTACCTTCTCCTGAGTCCCACCAGATGGTTGGGCAGGTCAAGGTTGTTCACCATTCCTATGCCGGACACGTGGCCTGACAGCTTGCGGCTCAGGTAGGACGTCACTTCACGCTCTGTGGACTGAGTGGGTGGAGGGAACAGAGGAGAGAAGATAGGGAATGTGAATGGGGTGTGGTATCAGTGGGTGTGGCTTCACGCAAGGCACATTTGCTGTCTGATTAGATGGTGACAGCTATACCTACAGAGCACTAACTGGACACACTGGATACCATGCACATATTGCATGGTGCAAGAGATGTGCCCTCGAATACGTCCACCCCTTCCCCGGCCGCACACAAAATTGACGACCATTACCTACATTACAGTAAATTGACGACCATTATTTAGATCGTGTTAAATTGACGACCATTACCCATAAATAGACAACCATTACCTACATTGTGCTAAATTGACGACATTATGTATTTCTTATTTCACAAGTTAATATAGTAGGAAGAGGATGAGTAGGAAGAGGATGAGTAGGAAGAGGATGAGTAGGAAGAGGATGAGTAGGAAGAGGATGAGTAGGAAGAGGATGAGTAGGAAGAGGATGAGTAGGAAGAGGATGAGTAGGAAGAGGATGAGTAGGAAGAGGATGAGTAGGAAGAGGATGAGTAGGAAGCGTCTGCTCGGACCGGATGAGTTAATGACGTTACGGATGAGCGGCCATACTGAGTCTGAGCGTGAGCTACGGCAGAGAGCGTATGCCAGAGGATGAGTCGACGCGCTCGTCTGCCAGCTGATTCTGCCGCAGGCTGAGTCGGCCTAGTACTGATTCGGTCACGCGGCTGCTCTCACGCGGCTTCTCTGCAATAATTCGTCGGAAGAGGATCTAGGCCTCGGATTCGTAGAGAGGATCGTAGGAAGCGATGAGGTAGGAAAGCTGATGATTATGACTAGGACTGCGTATTCCTAGGATGCGTCTGCCGCTGCCTTATTAGGACTCGGCTTCCTTCTGCCGAGGATGCTTCGGCCGAGATGGCTTCTCGCTTACTTCGTCTCCGCGGCGCTCGGCCGCGCTGCTCGGCCGCGGCTGCTCCGGGCCTCGCTGCCGGCCGCGGCTCTTCGGCCCTAGGCTTGCGTCGGCCGCGGCTTGCTTCTGCCTCGGCTTCTCGGCCGCGGCCTGCGTCGGCCGCGGCGCCTCGGCCGCTGTGCGTCTGCCGGCGGCTGCTCGGCCGCCGGCTGGCGGCCGCGGCCTGCGTCGGCCGCGGCTCTGGTGCCCTCCCCCTACGTTCCTTCCTATTCTTCCTCCCCCCTCGCTCCTGTCCCCGCCCTTCCTTTCTTTCTGTGTTCCTCCGTTCTCTCCTTCCCCCCCTCCCCATCCCCCCCCCCCGCTTCCTCCCGTCCTCTTCGCCCCCGCTCCCTGTTTCCCCTTCTCCTCTCCTCGCCTTGCCTAAATACGTCATGCACAGTTTTTGACCACTGTAAAAATCCCATGGGATGTCCCATCATTTTTTGGAATTTATTGACAGAAATCCTTCTTGTGGTTAATATTCAATCTAGTGTTTGTTGTAGTCACCTTACCCTGGTACAAACCCAATATGCATAGCCCCCCCCCCCCCCCCCCCCCACCCCTTCCCCCCCATGCTTTCAACTGCTATAGGTTAATTTGTCAATGCCTAAGGATACACTCATAAATGGGCGGAGACTCCCAGGAATATCAATGGACAATTGACAGCAAAGCGGCACAGTTACATAAAAATGCCTCCATATCCATAGCCATGCACAGTACTGACCTTCTTCACTGCCACATAAAAGTAAGGTTTGAATTTCATTGTGGCTTTGAACACCATCTTCCTCGATGAAGTAGAAGTCGACTGCACTCACCAGTTGCTTGTTCTCATCCAACACATCAGCCTACAAAGACGCAACACAAAGGCTGAAATAAAGCAGGAATTTCTATCAATCCGCTTGCAGAGTGAAATGACTTGGACTATATCCACTTCAGCTGTTACTACATCCTAATATATTATATTATGTTACAATTATCTACCAATGCACAAGTGGTAAAAGATACATTAGGATCTCTAAAAATGTATTAAATAATCAAAACAAGTGTAAAGATCATTGATACTTGTTATAGAACCAGACACTCCAGCCTCTTATATCTAGCTTGTAAATAGCATTCAATTGCATCAAGGCCTTCGGATGCAAATATATATCCCATAGTATTTACTCATGGTATCTTCATGACCCCTTTTAGTCACTACATCCTTCTTAGCTCTCCCTAGCCCATACACTCACAGGATGCATGTTTATCAACCATCCAACTCGCTCCTTGGGCATCACATATCTGTCATAGCCAAACTTCAAATCCATAACATCGTTTTTGTGAGCTCTGGCATTTCTAGCTGACAGAGAAGCATCGTCTCTACCACTAATAATAATACATACAAACGCCAGATACTGTCAATATCATGTCTACCCAACTTCCACTGACAATGTAGTAGTTCGTGACGCACCTTTCCTTCCTAGAATTATTTATTACAGGAAGACCAGTTTCTCCATCCACTTGCAACCTTTCAGCCATAATAATATTGAATTAACCAAGAAAACGTCGGAGTCCTCAGTTACATAGAAAAGTGTCACTAATGACCACCAAAGCAAACCACCTACAAACTTCACTCAATTGCGAAGATAGCATGACCGCTGGACAAACTTTTCCAGGAGGACTTCAGATCCGCCCTTTACGTTGCGAAAATGCACGCATACATTAGACCGCGCGTGGAATCCCGCACACGTGGTCAAAAGTACACTCTTCTGGGGCTTCTCAGTCTGACTAAGCTTCTGGTACTGTACTGCTGTAGTTAGCTGTTGGCTTTGAAACGTGAGAATAATGGAGGAAGTAGTCTCCACCAAGACGAGAAAAGGAAAGGGAAAACCCAGAGGTATTTTGATAGATAATATAATATATATACACTCTAGCCAGCTTGGTTTTACACTATATATTCATACAAACTAACCTCTTACAGTGGTTGCAAGGGTAGCAATCTTCACTTGCAGAGGGAGGATTTCCACTTCTTTATTTTAATCATTATTGTGATTGGCTTAAAGCTACCATTCTTGTGAGTGATCATGGAGACACATTCATGTTTATACCATTTTTGTTTCAAGTAAATGGTAAATGTTCCCTACTTACCCAATAGTGATTACAATGGGTTTGTTACGGGTGATGCAGGAAAATTTTGCTTTGGGTGGGAGGAGGGGGTGGTGAGAAACTGTTACAGAGGTAGGGCAATGCAGTTTCAGATGTTGTGTAAGAGAATTATATAGATTACGATTGATTTGGGAAAGCGAGGGGGGGGGGGGGGGGGAAGCCCTCTTTAGAGGGGGTGGAATTTAGTGTTAATTCCTTTCTCTCTTATTCTGTAATTGGTGAGGGTTGGTAATACTACGTTAATCTTACAGTCAATCAGTCGGTCAGTCAATAGCAGATTATGAAGATAGTGGTAGTTTTAGCATTGAATAGTAATCTGGCTGGAGTACTCCATAATCACTTCATCAACTTCTTGAAAACTTATTCATTATATTTTGCTGTTTTTTTTTTTTGTTGTTGTTTTTTTAAGCAGTGTCAGTGGGATTATATTATTAACCCTTTCATTCCCAATCCCGCTTTAAAGCGGGTGAAGACCGGTTGGCTTCTCCGAATTTTTAAAAATAGTTACTTTATAGCTAGAACCTTCAGATTGCATACACAGGTGCCCAATGCATTGGAGAAGCATCTAAAATAGCTTTCAGCCAGGGCTGCTTCGACAGTACCTCACAGCAGTTGCGTTTATTTCTTCCTCGGTAAAAACAAACAAACATCGGTTCTCCGTCGAATTAAAAAAAGGTTACCTTCTTCACAGCAGCTTCATTTATGGATGCAGTCATCTCCAGAGCTTTGTAGAAGCAGCGAAAAATTGCTTGAGCCCAGTAGCCTTCCATAACACATTGAAACAACCGCTTCTTTGCCGATCAGGACTTTGCGGTTTGACTTACTGTCTTCTCCTTTTTTTATAAAATCGCCAGTTCAACTGGGGGCCTCCCCATTACGTACAGTCTTAGGTAATGCTTATTACATCATAGGAAAAAAGTGAGTGTGTCGTGTGATCCAGGTAACTATGCAAAAAAAATTTTTTTTTCGAAGTCAGTTTGGAAAGATGGCATCTACCAGTTACAGTGCTGTGGAAGTTTTAGACTTGCTTGATACTGACTCTAGCGACTCAGGATCAAGCGGAGAGGAGGGAGACGACATCTAGGGCTATAGGAGGCCCTGTATCAGGGTTGGTGGACCAGACCCGTCAACTCTGATACTGACAATGGGAGTCAAGAAGATGATCGAGGTAAGCTTGTCTTTCTCTTTGTCTTTCTCTTGAAAACTAGCAAGCTTCTGTTGTGGAAAGGACTTATTTATGCTATATTGAGATAGAGAGAGCTGTTTAGCTATAATATATATATATATATATATTTCATTGAGTTTTGAGATTTGAAAGTGGGTTGTGGTTTTTTGAACAATTTCAAATTTTCCAAAAAAATTTAATTTTGTTTTACCACATGTATTACTAGGACCAGATGTGTATGCAGTCACCGACCCGATTGTGAAGAGGACGCAGATGAGACAACAGGAGCAGAGTCTTCCAGTGATGAAGGAGAAGATGCCGGACCTGGCGAAGTACACTCGGAGCCCCACCCCCCAAACAAAAATCCTGTATGAAACCGCATACAATACATCATAAAGTTGCAATTATATAGGATCATGAATAATTTGTTGTTTGTATTACAAATATCTTTGTTGTTTGTGTTTTTGTGTATATGAAATTGTTTTGTAGTGGAGCTCCCATGTCGGATGGCATATGTTCCTTGTGGACACTCATAGATGTCTCCTACATGATCACAATCAGCACCAAACACAACAAACAACATATTTTATTGTTGAACTAATATAATATTGGTATACAATACATCAAACAATATTATTTTTATTTTATTTTTATTGATGGGAAAAGTGGAATTTTTTTTGGGGAAAGTTTTTTTTTTAAAGTATTAGTAGAGGGCCTAAATATTATTCAATTTTCTCAATCAAAAAATGAGGGGAATCCCAAACTCTTGGTCTATTTGGTGATAGATGGTTGCTATGGGGTTTTCCCAGCCAGCATCGAGTTAAAAAAATAAAACGGTAATGCTCTATTCCGCGGTAGAAGATTAGATTTTTCCGCGCGCGTCCAAACAATTCGGGAATGAGAGGGTTAAAGCCACTACAGTGAAAAAAGTGGCTAGCTTGCATGTTTCTGGCAGAGTTAATTTCCACAATATTTGCGCAATTATGTTTAGCTAAATTTTAATGCATTATATAATACCCACAGGGCACATTAACAAAATATGACATTGGAATTTGTTGAACATGGATACAATAAGTCCTTTCTACTGGCCAGGGTAGCACGGTTATGTATAGCCCCCTTTATTGATGCACGAAAGCAATGTACCAATATACATGTATTTCATACAAATTGTCCAATCAGATTACTCAAAATTTTTATTGGGCCTTCAGCTTTCTGTCGTGTAAGTTGCTTAGTAATCTCCACATTGTGATGTCCTACACTAACATATGCAGGTGTACATGCACACATAATATAATTGGCTAACGAGCGAAGCGAGCGAGACACTCTCAAGGGTAACACAATTGAAAATCGGGGATATTTGTTTGTTTATACATATGTGTGTGTGGACTTGTGTATGTCATTTTGTACTTTGATTTTTGTGCTTGGTCTACCCCTTCCCATACCTCCACTAAACAGAATCTTTTCGTTTAGCGATCCCACATTATTCAAGGAAATTAATTATTTACGCCTTCGTATTAGGTTGCTTCTGAATGCCACAAGACGCACTTAGGTCTTAAAAACTTACTGTTATAGTCAACAATGTGCAGTAATTCTTTAAACTTCTTGTTTTTTCAAGTCGCAAAATGTTGCGAATGGTTAGTATGATATTGAAACCCTTTACCAGACGTAATTTAAAAACTCTGGCTATTTTAGTATCAGTGAGTGCTTGTTGTCAAAGATACTAGTAATTCAGATAGTCAGAATGACATACGTTAGAGACTACAGAAAATATCAGTACTCAGGAAATTGAGGTAAGGAAGTGGTTCTGTATTTGTTAGCTAAAGTATACTAGTGATGTGCTTGAGCACAAATGGCGAGCGAGCCTAAAGACTATACTATTTTTATATGAATGATTTGATTTTGACTTCTAACACTGAAGCTACTGAAAATAAAGTCCAGTTTTTAAATTTCGCAAACACGGTAAAGGGATTTCAGTGCCATAGTAACAACTCTCTGCAACTGCTTGAATTGAAGGGGAAAAAACAAAAACAAAACAATACACGTTATTTAAAAGTTTTCTTTGTGATATTCTTTAGCTAAGTAGTGGTTGTAACTCAATGCTTTGACACAACTGGACATACACCTACACAGACTTACCTTCGCGGTAGTCTAGTGGACAATGTATTTTCAAGTAAATACTGTTGCGCACGGCTTATAACCATGACAAAGAGCGCATTGACTTACCACCGCCACTAACTCGAATAGAAATGGAAGTCCCTAAAGTTTTCAAGTTTTAACTGCACCCGCAAAAGAATTCAAAACGGTAAACAATTCAATTTCTAGGGTGATACGGGTACTGATCGATAAACCAGAGGATTCTGTTTAGTGCAATTTGGGACGGGGTCGACCACCTAACTAACACAAAAACGCGAGGGTCAAAGTACAAAATGACATACGTACGTCCAAACATATATACAAATAAACAAACATCCCCGATTTTCAATTGTGTTACCCCTGTAAGTGTCTCGCTCGCTCGCCAATAATGGTCACAACGGCTGCGTACTTCGCTATAATTTTAGAAATGGACTGATAGACTCTTTTGAAGTGTTTTGTTTGTGCACTGGCTCACTCGCCATATGTGACCGGTTTTGGGGAAACGGCCTAAATGCGGCGAACAATTTTGTTCAGTATCCCGGGGTAAAGCCTTGTGGGGTCAAATTTTTTCAAAAAAAAATTATGGCAGAAATGGATAGACCTTGGTTAGCTCTAGCTATGGTGCAGTTGTAAGCTCTGGCGAGCTCTAGAACTCACGCTACGAGGCTAGAAACATTAGCCAGTTGGACTCGTGTATGTTGCTAAGAAATCTATTGGCTGACTTTTCACTAACAGCGGGAAAAAACTGTAGCTAACTAATTCACTTACCTGTCTACATAATCTGCGTACTCACGTAATTCTCGCCATCATAGTTTCTCGTGGAGGCCTACATTAAGCCTATTAGACTTATTTCAATCTGCCTGCAACCGGTTTAATCCTTAGTGTCCTGGAGACACGCGGTAATAGTATACGGACACAAGGCACGCCCCCTGGCCTTAGCAACTCCTTTAAGTGGCGTTTATTCAATAAGTTTAACAAAAATACTGAAGTGTTGTAGGGTGGAGATAGCTTGTGCTACAGCTTCCAAATTAGGAGTACGGCATCCCAAGGCCCAGTGCAACCTACTGGTAGGAAAAAAATAGAAAACTTTAGATGCCGCGTTTAGGCCGATTGTCCCAAAACCGGTCACACATGTGTTCGAGCACAGCACTAGTATTCTATGCATTTAGACGAGAGTGTTTGACTGCACATTCAGAACTAAATAGCAGATATTCGTTCCACTGGTGCATTCAGAGTCACCCACCCACCACTCTTATTACAGAAAACAGCATCAGTAGCTGATTTTTTACTCCACTCACTGCTTGCATTTTTTTTATTTTATTTTTTATTTCATTTATTTATTTTTTTATTTTTTTTGCTATGGACTTAAAAAAAAAGGGGGGGGGGGGGATTCCTTCAATTCAAGCAGATACATGTATATGTAATAAGTAATTGGTGATCACTTTATTGTTGATGGCCCATTAACTTATTGTTTTCTAGTAGAATTCCTGCTGTATAGCTCATTACCGTTATTCAAGTGCACCATGTTACTAATATTCTGCAATTATGTGGTTACACACAGGTACCACTAGAACAAAGAAATGGGTCAAAGACATTTTACTGGAAAAGTCTATCACATCCTCGGCTGGGCATGAAGACCATGTCCCAGATGCTAATGTGCAAGAGGGCGGAGCTCTGGGGGCTGGCAGTGACACTACCAAGACGACGTCAACTGTGGATGACGCAAACAGTAAAGGCTCTGGCAAGTCCAGGACAAGAACGAGAAAGAAAGTTTTTGTCAATAAAGACGAAGAATTCACACGGCAGACTCGATCAGTGACAGCAGCCAAGTCTGTTAGCAGAACAAGTGCGGCAACGAACAGCAAAGCAGCTGCAAATGATAAAGAGGGTGTGGTTTCCATTAGTAGAACTACAGCAGTGTTGGCATCTAAGACAGATGGTAAAAAAGTTACAGCGAAGCGGGTCAGGAATGGTTCTTCAAAGAGAACTGGTGAAGGGGCTCCAGAAGCAAAGAGAGTTAAAACTGCTGCTTCAGCTACTAAACCTGCCAGAGTTATTCCTGCAGCAAAGAACAGTAGAGTGGCCCCAGCTGCGAGGAAGTCTAAAAGTACGGCAGGAACTGAAGTTACTGGTGATGTCTCTTTGAAGTTGAAGAAGTCCAAGGTTACAATTTCTAGACCCATTGGAGGAGCGTCGTCTGCGAAAAGGACTAAAAAAGCTGCTGCAGTGAGGAAACCTGGAAGTGTTCTAGCAACTCAGAAGTCCAAGAAATTAGCAAGTGCAGCAAAATTGACAGGTGAAAGGTAAAAAATATATAAGTTAAGAATAGAGAAGCATTATCATGTTTATGGTATGATTAGCTACTAGTATTTCTTTGTTGTTGCTGTGTTTTTTTTATAACTTTTTTGTTGTGTGTGTGTGTGTTTAAGTTGGAGGGACAGAGCTGCATGACAGAAAATGAATCTAGAGGGCAAAAACAACTTTCTTGTATTTAAGAGGCAATGAGAGTAAATTACAGGGGCGTTCTGCATACAAGAGCCTTGCTGTACATTGAGTATGGGATTATTATTATACTGATTTCATGGTATTAAAGAATTTCCAGGGGGGGTTAAGGCTATTATAGTGGGGGGGGAGAGACATTCATTTTTTGTATTTCTGTAATCTATCTCTTCATAATAATAAGCTTGTGATGTGCTTCAGCACATATGGCGAGTGACCAGGTTTAACTGAAGCTAGCAGAACTAATGCCATGTAAAGATGACAGTCTAGCAAGTTCATAAACATAGTGACCATGTAAAGGTTATGGTTAGCACTGGGGATGAGTAAATTATGCGGGCATATCTTTTAGCATAATAGGCTACTTTTCCAGGCTACATTAATAGGCTACCAGCTCTTGCAATGGAATGGTATACTATAGTATATCCACGTTGAGTTGGTGCAACCACAAATGTGGCAAAAGTGGAATGCACTTAGCGAAACCGGAAACTAATTAAGGTCACATGACAGTAGTAGAGGTGCACCGATAATCTGTCGGTCTATCGTTTATCGGTTTATCGGCCTACTTTTCGATATCGGTATCGGTCGTCAATACTACCCGCCGTACCGATATAATTAACCGATAGAAAAAATTTCATACTCGCCGCATTGGACAGTGAACGGATGAGTTCTGCTTGCTCTTAGACGGCGTAAGACAAAGAAACGTAACTACGATGTCTAAAAAGAGGTCGCCAATTTGGCACTACTTTGTTCCTGACACTGAAGACTCTAGACGAGTACCATTATACTTCTAATTGTGTAAAAAATAAATTTTCAAAATTCAATGAATATATCTATCGGTTATCGGTATCGGCCTTGATTCTAGATAAAATATCGGTTATCGGTATATCGGTAAAATCTTCTATCGGTGCACCTCTAGACAGTAGTAGCTGAAACACGCAAAAACATTGACGCCCACGGGGGAAACGGGGCGGATCTAAGGTGCGCATGATTACCGTAAGTTTACTTGTTGAAATTAAAAAGAAGCTATGGCAGTTTCTTCCGCGGCTGTATTCAATATATGCCCAGTTATAACTAATCACTCGTATTATCGTTTATACGGCATCTAGCTGTTCGCTAAAACTGGCTGAAGGTTGCAGAGGATGATCCGGAGCTACTAATGTAGCACAAATCTTTGAGGAAAAGACGTGCAGGGCTGCTGCTGAATGCCTCTTCAAGTAAGTCTAATTGTTGGTGCTTAAGCGTGTATTTAAAACTCTATTCTTACATTCTTGATGTGATGGAACTTCTGAAGTACTGAACAGTAATGTGAAGAATCCAGTACATCACCTACTCCTTTAGCTATGGCCACACACATTCCAGTATTACTTTATGTCCTTCACACTGAATCATTCATATCATTTTATTCATGATGTTACTTTTTAAATTTAAATTTTTTTAATTAACCAAAAAATTGACATAATATATTAATATAATTTTATGATGACATGAAATTGTGGTAGCTACAAGCAGCAGTTGAATTTGGAGGATGGTAAATAGCATCACCATAACCATAGAGAACTGTACCTATATAGACATGAGGAGTAATGGACAGCTAAAGCATAAATAGTGGCATATAGAGTCTATGATGAATTATATATCTTAGTGTTCCACCCACACATTTCAACCCATTGGCTAAGTTGTAGTTTCTGTTCCCACAAAGCACGTGTGGTTGTCACAGTGGTTGGTTGTGCTTACCACGACATGTTACAGGCAGTAAAAATAATTAGCTGTTCATTATGTACCGTATTTCTGTTTAATTTCGTTCAATTAAATTTCATTTTTTAATATTTCATTACATTTTAATTTCGGAAATTAAGATTTATACGAAATTTTTTTCCCACGAAATTTGTTTTACACTAAAATTTCTGATCTAACCATGCGTGCGTGCATGAAATGGCTGAGTTGGAAAGAGACTGCTGTATTCGAGGATACCATATCTATGAAAGTGTGTGGCATGCTGCTGTAGGAGAAAGCCTTTCCTGTGTGAGGGAGCCAACAAATGAACACGATTTATACGCTGTAGCCGTGATGAAATCTGGACAAGTCATTGGTCACCTGCCTAGAAAGGAAACAGAGTGTGCTCCATCTTTCTGCGAAGAGGAGGCAGTATAAGCTGCATAGTTCTTGGGGGGAGGCGCTATTCAGCAGACCTACCTCAGGGAGGACTGGAAATCCCATGTCGCTTGCTGTTTGAAGGAGAAGTAAAGGAGATTGAAAAAATAGCCAAACATTTCAAAGTTAAATGTACTGATATTGATATTAAAACATGATGTGTTGTTGTGTCAGGTATGTAATAAATACAATCATAATTATATCAAATGTGTTGAGTCAGGTGTGCATTAAATAGATTGTGTGTTCTTTTAATCTTCAGCTCATAATCAAATTCTGATTCAGAGTCAATATCAGCCTCATAGAGAGCAGCAATAGCCTCTAGCTCATCTTCATCTTCATTTACGTCACCTTCTGAGCCTTCAAGGTTGCCATCCAGAGCTGCCGAAATTCCAGCCTTTATAAAACCATTCACTATGATCTGTGGGTTATCTGCCATGTACTCTGCCCATTCAACAAGCCACTTGGCACCTTGCTCCTTCACAGCTTTCATACTTAAATCTATGGGTTCCAATTCTGATGTTTCAATATCTTTTCCATCCAACTGTTTCATAATTTCTTCAGTGTACCAGTTTTCAAATTGCCTTCTTAGGAAGTCCTTAGCAGGCTTATTGACTGAAACGTCTAAGGGTTGTAATCTGTCAGTTGTATTTGGTGGAAGCAAACAAACATGGATATCATTATCTTCAAGGAGGACATTAACAGCTGAAGTAATCTGTCCTTTAAAATTATCCATAATAACTAAAGAAAGGCTTTTCTTCCCCGAGCAACTCTCGTTGATGCTTCACATATGGAATGATAACTTCTTTAATATAGTCAAGCATAGTATTTTCAGTTGACCAATGATTTGGGGAGTGTGTAATATGCCAATCTGGTGGAAATTTGTAATGAGGATGACATCTATTAGTCGTCCCTTTATAAATTACTTGCATAGGTAAAAAGTCACCAGTGAGGGAGCCACAAAAAAGAGCGGTGATCAACCGCTTGTCACTAACACCCGTGACTTCCACACGCTTAGAACCCTCCCAATCCATAGTATGTGCAGAAACTGATGGTACCAGCTTTACACCTGTTTGGTCCCAATTTAAAATTAACTCTGGGGGGATTTCTTCCATCTCCACTGTGGTAACAATGCTTTCTAGAAAATCTTTCTTTGCTTGGGCAAAATCTGTGCTACTAAGCTTACTTTTAGCATGGTGGCTTTCCGCTTAACAAATTTCATGCGGCGAAGTAAAGAAAAGGCCCAAGCACGGTTAAGTTCAATATGCCCACCAAATTCTACAAGCTTTGAACGATCTTGTGTAAGAATGATAGCTCGAGCAGCAGCAACAACAACCCGTGCAGTTACCACACCTCCTCCCTCCCTGACCTTTTTCAAGTACTTCTGCACCATTGTATCTAGGGATTCTCCCAGTAGAAGAGGCCTACCACGTTTTTTAACTGGGAGAGATGTAATAGCTTCCCCCCTGTTCTCCTTTATGCTTTCAAGGTAAGATCTTTTAATGGAGTGGACAGTAGTTATGCTCACATTCCATTTCATTTTGTCTGAAAATACTCTGGCTGCAGCTGAAACACCATGTTGTTGAGCATACTTTCCTATGTCTGCACGAATCTTTGGGCTGTACCTAAAATACAAGAAATGGATACTTATAGAACATTTACAGATGAATGGGAATGGATACTTGGTAGTCAAACCACCCTTAGACTGACCTTTTATATGGACCTCGCTTCTTTGTTTCTGGTACCATTACCTTAAGCACCTCACTGTTGGCAAGTGCAATAGCTCTAGATGGAACACTTGCTGATAGATCTCCATTTGCTTCAGGAAGACCCTCCCTGCGCGCGAAGTACCGGTGTAGAGACATGTCTTTCTTCTTGAGAGAAAAATGCTCTACTAGAGCACGTGGCATGCAATTTTTCGTTCTTTAATTATTCATATATCCAAATATTCATAAGAAAATATTTCATAACTTAAATTTTCCGTATAATTTAATTTCGTATACTATGCACATTTCGAAATTATATCAGCATCGAAATAAAAGTGATATACGGTATGCCATAATATCAATGCAAAAAAAAACAACACAAAATAAAAAAAATTAAATACAAAAAAATAGCATAAGATCAGTGGTGAGTTTTAAATTAGGTAAGTCTCTTATTCCTCCTTGATGAAACCTTGGAGAAGCTAGCTCAGGCAATGGAGAAGTGAAATAAAATTCTTTGATCTTGTGTTAAAGCATTCCACCACAACATGTCCCTTTCAATTCTTGTATGTGCATGGTCACATCAGTTCTCAAGACAAAGTCTCACCAATTTCTATCAGTGCAATACATCTGACATTGGACTTGATCATAATAATCTGCTTCCTTTTCAGTGTGTACTTGTTTTCTTCTTTTTTGTATTCCACACAAAAAGAAGATGTTTTCACAGCTTCTTCTAAAGACATCTGGCGAACGGAGTACGGGTTCTTGGTCTCAACCAGACCACCAGGGTAAGCTGCATCTGGGTCATGCACCAAACCATCAGGAGAGACAGCCAACCAAGGAGTTTCTAGCGAAACAAAAAGACCACTTTTCTCCACTTGCAGACTTGGGTGGCCATTCTCTCTCATATGTCATCATAAAATTATAATATTAATATATTATGTCACTTTTTTGGTATAATTTAAAAAAAATTGAAATTTAAGAGATTAAATACACGTTTAAGCACACAACAATCAGACTTACTTGAGGATGCATTCAGCAGCAGTCCTGCGGTTCTTTTCCTCGAAGATTTGTGCCACATTAGTAGCTCCAGATCACCCTCCGCAACCTTCAGCCAGTTTTAGTGCACAACTAGAAGCTTGTATAAACGATAAACTACAAGTGATTAGTTATAACCGGGCATATATTGAATACAGCCGCGGAAGAAACTGCCATAGCTTCTTTTTCATTACAACAAGTAAACTTACAGTAATTATGCGCACCTTAGACCCACCCCGTTTTTACTGTGGGCGTTGACATTTTCGCGTGTTTGAGCTACTACCGTCATGTGACCTTAATTGGTTTCCGGTTTCACCAAGTGCATTCCTCTTTTGCCGCATTTGTGGTCGCGCCAACTCAACGTGGACATCTATAGTTCTCTGGATAAACCAACACAAGACTACTTCATGACTTGACTCTTGGACAATAGATTTTCAAAGTAAAACAATACTGTTGGGTGAGAGTATATAGAGCTACGACAAATGGCACAAGATCTTGCCACCGCCACTATTGTGATTATAAAACGGACTAGGCTAGTTTGTAAGACCTAATCTGTGAATGTGTCTCCATTGCCACAGCATCTGTAGCTTTTTGCCGTCTTCTCTGATACTGTCTTGTTGAATTTTTTTTTTTTCAGCGGTGCTAATGTTTATGTTTCAGCCACCCCAGGTGATGGGTGGGGGGGGGGGGGGGGGGGGGGTTTGGTGGACATAATATTGAGTTGCAATATGAAACTTGAAGCTTTTAGCAGAAGTTATTATATTTGACAGTATGTAGTCAGATTACAAATCATTTTCCAAGAAATTTAATAAAAATAATCTTGTGTGTTCTTGCAGGATTGTGAATGATGTTTATTATTAGTCTTTTGCACTAGCAGGAACAGGCAAGATCTTATAGCAAGGAAATATATGACCTATTTATCTTACCATGATATGTAAATCTTGCCAATACCCACTAAATCCTGTAAGATCTTAGATTATCTTGTCAAGAATTTTCACTAGGGAAGAGTTATTATATTTGACTGTATTCATATGCACAGTTTCAAGTAGTGAGTACACGCCAGTAAGTGGGTAAATATGGTTCTATTGGGGGGAGGGGGAAGTGGGCGTGGTTTAGGACAGTAAGCACATAATTTGAAATACTGGGAAGAGAGAGAGCTCTTGATATTAAAACGAAAATTACACTTGTCTTGTGATATTTGCTACATATTGAGAGTTGACTGACAGACAGAATGAGCACATACCCTCACACACGTGCACTCTGCTGGGGGTGGCCACTCCCTCTGGCCAGATAGATAAGACGATCCTTAGGTACGATGGATACATGAAAATAGTCTTGACAACCGTGTTTACTAATTTGTGCCCGTATTATACAAACTTTCCATTCACTTTGAATAAACTTAATAAGTTGTTGCTGTTTTTTTGTTGTTGTTTTTTTACGAAATGAGTATTTTTTAATTGTTTATTGAACTACTGTGTCCAACAATTGTTGCCCCATAGGAAATGCATTACAAAGAGAACAGAATTTTGGTTGTAGCAGCTATTTTCCCTTATCACCTGTGTGTTTGGTTCCCCCCCCCTCTCTCTCTCTCTCTCCTCAGGTTGTAACATTTGTGTTTTGTACATAACAAACAAATTCTCTATCGTTCTTTTGATACCTGGGAATATGAGTCATCTGATGACCACTTTCACACTCACACCTGTGGCAGACAACAGACTCGTGATATTCTCCTTTATCAAATGACTAATTTACATTATCTCCTGTTTCCTCTGTGTATACAAGTATGTATGTGTGTATGTATGTTACTTCTCAATAGGCAGCGTAATAAAGCAGCAGTGTGGAACATGCAGTCTGTCAATGACGTGCTCAAGGTTCACGGTGTGAAGAACGTCAAGAGAGTCTCCAAGTGCCTCAGGGCTGGTATCCTAGAGCAACACGTCAAGATACTACCTCCTGAAGATGACCCTAAAGGAAAATATGGACTAGATCAAGTAAGTACGATTCAGTATCGGTTACACCACGGCGTGGAGGTTGGTATGGGATATACACAACGGCGGGTCAAAGGCCAGAGGAGAGTGTAATCCCGTACCAACTGAACACGGAGTGATGTAAACCAAATTTTGCCATGAGGCTCTAGGCTGTAGGAAACACACAAAAACTAATTCTGATTGGACGGTTCACTTATTCACCTCCTAGGAGGTGGGTATGAAATATATTCCCCATGAACTGAGCAATCTGATTGGACAGTTCAAACGTACCAGGCCCCCCCCCCCCCCCTAAAAACAACAACAAGTGTTTGTTTGTGTGGGGGTGGGAGGGGAAACAGCTTGACACCATAAGTATGAATTTTTTTTTTTTGGCTTCGTATCAATCATTTTAATTATGTTTCATGACAGCCTGTGTGAAGGTGCACTTCTTTTTCGTACTCTACAATAATTACATGAAATTGGTGATATTTTGGTAGGTTTTATGCTATTGCAGCCACCTTGGCTCGAGTGTTTTGGCGGCCCACCTCTGCACTCTGGGGTGGGTGGGAGAAAGATACCTTATTGTGTAATAGTTTTTAGTGGAGAAAATGTTCATTTGTGACTGCACAGGAAAGTCAGACTCAACACATTGCAAGTAAATGTTGGGAGAGATAGCTAATAATGTTTAAAGAGGCCTGTGGATTTGAAACGGTTAGCAGGGTTTCATACCGAGGTAGGGGCGGCGCCCAGGGATTCCCCTCTCCCCCCCTCCCAAAAATTTCATGAAATAAATTAAATTAATAATATTTGTGACAGGCTCTGGCAAAAGGGGGCACTTCACTCAAACCAAAAAAATTGAGTTTTTTATGCTAATAAAAAGCTACAATTTATCTCAGCTTAGTGCTAAAATACTGGAGGGTAAAACTGGAGGGTAAAACCTTCGACGCGCAGAGAAACTGGCAGTTGAACTGGGCTGTATTCAGCAAAGCAATTGAACTAGAAATCGAGAAAACATAAATTTAATTCCCAATTCCGGTATAATTAATGTTTCTGTTTACTTAACGGCGTACTCCGCGTACGCAATTAAATCGTACAGCCGCTTTTTAACGGCGACTAACGAGTTTGCGTAGAGTTCTTTTTAGCTTTCAGAGTGTCTCACAGCCTGTCTTGTCGGAATCCTTGGCTACTCTACTCCATGTAGTGGTAAACTTTCAACCAGAGGTAAGCTGTAGATTGCATTCACTATTCTCAAAGCTATGCCGTTTTTTTTTTGTTTTTGTTTTTTTAGCTGCTTGTTTGAAACTCCGCCCATTCCCCATTTATTGTACTTCAAGAACGAGAGAGAATAAAAAGTAGCTTGTCTTTCCACGGCACGCTTGGGGTCTTTCAAGTTGTTACTAAGACTAATTCTGCAACAAACAAAAAAAAATAGGAGAAAGAAAGAATTTTTCCGATGACTTACTTCTGGAGCCTATATCTCCAATTTCAATTTCCCATAGACTGTCACATTTTTATTATTTAATGGTATTCTGTGATTTTGTTGTTTGTATAATATCTAATATTTGGTGAAAGTTCACTTCAGTTAATTGAGGTCCTTCAATTGCAATACACATTAGTCTTCCAAGATTGATGTCACTAATACAATTTTTAATGAAATGGGTGTGGTTTCAGCAAAAGTAGGTGTGGTCAAATAAACATGTGGGGGGGGGGGGGGGCCTCAGAAAAATATCCTGTATGAAACCTGGTTAGGTACCTTTGAGTTGCAACAGTTGAAGCTACTGCTATAGAACTTGAAGAGTTCCATATTTATTTGACGGGGTCTGTGTTGTGCCCATTGCAATGATGTGTGTGTGTGTGTGTGTAGGTATTGCTGGAGGGAGGGTGCGTTGTCTGTGGAGAGCAGTTGACATGTACCATTAAAGACATTCTCTACCAGGCAGACTATGGTGGAGATTGCTACGAGACGGTATGTTGAGGCAGGGATGAAATTGTGGTCTGGGGGTGGAATTAGTCTGAGGAATTGGTCTGAGGGTGGAATTAGTTTGGGGAATTGGTCTGAGGGTGGAATTAGTCTGATGAGAGGCTAAGTTATGTTCATATAAAATCAATTTATTATTGTTATTAAAAGTATTATTTGGTAAAGTTTGGTCAGACTGACTGCGTCTCACCTAGCATGGCTATCTTTGGCCATTAACTTTCTGTATGTTAACATGTGTCTGTCACGCACTTATCTGTGTGTGTGTGTGTGTGTGTGTGTGTTGTCCTACTCAGGGTGGAGAGACGGCCACCTTACACTGTCGCACGTTGGACTGCCCTGGTATCTACGTGGGCGGCATATGCTATGATGATCCGTTCTTTGACACGGGCAAGTTTCACAACCACTGCACAGAGTGTCCGGACTTCGGCTGCTGCATCGGTCAGTCCGTGTGTTGACCTCTGGTAGCTAAGCATGACTTTTGTAGGGAAGAAACTAGCCTAATTGCAGCAAATCTGTTCCTGTTGAATTATTATGGTTGATTTTTGTTTTTTTTTTTGTTTTTTTTTGTTTTGTGTGTGTGTGTATTGATTTCATCTGCATTTTTTATTGTATTTCATTAATTAACCCTCAGCTCGCATGCATGAGAGGGTTGTAGTAATCATCCTGTCTGTCTGTCACACTCTGATTTTGGAGATTACTGACAATTAACTGGTGATTTAGATATGAACTTGTTGAACAGCAATTTTACCTTTTATTGTGTGCTACTTTTTTTCTTTCTTTTTTTTTCCTTTTTTTGTGCTGATTTTTGGTAAACATGAAGCTGTCAGCTCTGTGTAGGTACTAGCTTTTGTGGTAACGCCTCCTATCATCACGTCTTAATCACGTGAGCAAATAATTTCTTGCTGCCCACGGTAGTTTAGCTTTATGCTGAGAAGTTCACAGAGAGCTGGAGGAAGTTGAGTTTCAGTTGAGGAGAATATAATACCAGTGAGTGTCTCTGGCCTGTTATGCTTCTTGTATGAAGACTAGGTTTACATCTACCGTTTCCATTGCTCGAGCTGTATCGATGCCTGACTAGAACAAATGCCAATATATGTTATTCTTTTGGTCCGAGCTGATTTTTGGTAATACAGTAGAAAGTCAGTTATCCAAACTTCAATTATCCGAATACCCAAAATCTAATAGTAGCACGTGCAGACATGAAGAATTGCCACACCCATTTGATTAAAAATCGTCTCAGGTCTAGAATTAGTGACATCAATTGGAAGACTAATGCATACTGCAATTGAAGTGTATAAAAGTGTTGTGTGTTGCTAAAGAATAGCAATAAACTAAACAAAAATATTTTTAAGTAACAAAAGTATTAGCAGCTAGCATTCATATTCAAATTTCAGTCAGGCACAGCTTGCTTGCCATTTGTGCTGAAGCACATCACTAGTTGATTATTATTTTGTGTATTAATTGTACCCTCATACAGGAGACTACAGAGAAGTTCACTGCCACAATTGTCACCAACATTACCATGGTAGATTCGGAGTGGGCGGGTGCTACAATTGCTCTCCTAGTGACTCCGATTCAACGGATGACTTACCATGACTTCGTGGATGGATGGAGGGAGAGAGGGAGGAGAACTTCACGCCAACACTTGCTGAGAACTTCATTTGTACTGCACTTTATTTATTCATTCAAACTAGCTAGTACTTACTTAACTATATTGTTTTGTTATTAACCTTTATAATATTATTGTTGGCACTAAATAAAGTCTGAACATACATACCTAGAGTGACTGCACATACTGGATAGTTGACCTCTTACTTGATTAGGTTAGAGTCTGTTTGGAGAGCCTAGACTTGAGGCATGACTAGAAATTCAGTAAATATGATTTATCCTGTTTCTAAGACTGATGGAATAAGAATGTCATTTCTAACAGAGTTTAAGAAGTTTATGCTATATACTTGTGAAAAAGAAAGCCAGCTTCTCTCCTGGCATGCTATTTCAGTTTACAGCTGCTAATAATGTAGATAGTAGAAATGCTTTAATTACTGCAAGCCAGATATGCTCTATTGCTGATGCAGCTGCCATGTCAGCTAGTATGTATTGTTGCTGGGAAGTTCTGTAAAGAGCGCCCTAACTAATAACAGGTGATAAAAGTACTACCCTCACTGGTGCCTCTAATGACGTGATAGATTAGTACCTGCTCTCCTTGTTGCCATGGATCTTTCAGTTGCATCATTTCTTGACACCTAAAAATATGGCCGCTAAACTGGACAGCAAAGAAGTTAGATGGCCAGAGCAGTATCTTTCCAAAGGAAAGTATTGGTTTCCTGGGAAGGATGAGCTGTCAGAGAGAGAATGGAATGTACTCGTGTATGGCGAAAAGGCACTTAAAGATGCTGAGAATCTGTCTGAAAAGCTGGGGGATGAATATGACAAATTCTGCCTCCACCTGGGGCAGCCATTTCTTCCTGAGTTTGACATGACACCAGAGGAGAAGAAGAAATACAATGATTCAGTCGATTGGCCTGAAGGGTTGGACAAACCAGACTTGGCAGCAGCTTTGAAGCCTATTGCACTCATGAAACATGCGTATGGATTGGACGATGATCCCAATGCCATGGAGAAGATACGCAACCGGTTTCACCTGCGCAATGATTACACTGAAGAGGAAAAGGAGAGAAGAAGGAAGATACAGCAAGAAAGACATGAAATGTACAGCAAGTGGGCGGATGAGGTTGTTGAAATGAATCCCCAACCACACGACCCCACTATTCCTAGTGAAGAAGAAGTGAAGTTTTTCAAGGAGATGCATGGATTAGACTGGGGCAAGAAAAAGCTAGATTGACCAGACAGAATTGACCAGACCAGGTCACTTCATAAGTTGTTTAAGTTTTAAGTTTGTAGTACTCAACTGTATTGATGCTATCAATACAAAAAGTTTGTTCAACACAATGGGAGATATAGGCACAAATAATGCTTAATTTAATGGTACCAAAGTCGCTTGCTTTAGGACTTGTGCAAGGTGTTGACCCCCCCCCCCCCCCCCCCCCCCCCCCACCTTTCTTCACTACCTCTGTAGTAGGAAACTGAAGTTACAGCCTCCCCCCACCCCTCTCCCCTTCTGCAAAGTTTTTGAAGGTGGGCAACTGTTTGTGCAGAGAAGAGAACTCTAAAGTTTTGTATCTTGCCGTAGTTGTGTTTGTAACATCACCCATATACAGGTAAATGCCTACTAGCTAGCTAGTAGCAAAATTTTACTAATGTTTTTGGACTTGCAATGAAGAGGAGGGATAGTATGAGTGTAACGGCTAAAAATACACAACCGGACAGTAAGAAGAAGAAGACTACTACACTAAGATTTGTGTGGCTTAGCTTAGCAACGAACAGGTATTTAACGACGATCAATACCTAATATGAACGTCAGAAAAATGTTAGTGGTATACTTAACTTCCTTTCTGGTGATGAACGCACGAACAACAATTATTATTGTGATTATGGAGTTTCCTGCGGAATAGTCTGGCCGAAATGATTACTAACCGTCAGTCCAAGAAGATTCCACGAGTAGTATTGATAATTCTCGTCCTGGTGTTACTCTTCGTTTACAACTGCCACCTCTACTCCATACTAATGCAGAGCCAGAAGCCCGGCTTCAGCGCTATGGGAGTCAAAAACGACGTTGTGTATCGCCCACTGACTTATAAAATGCACGAAAAGCTTTCATTCATGTACAAACATCTATACAACAAGAATGTAACAGTGCTCGCCAAGGCAGCAAGCATGTGGTCATGGACTCCAAAGCCAATTCGGCCTCAAGATAATAAAAGTCCTATAAAGAACGCCACGAAGTGTAAATTGGATGCATCTCCATTAGAAATTAACAATGGAGGTATTGTTACCTTGAGTTGGGACCATCAATGTGCGAATAAAACTTCAATGTTTATATTTCTCTACTGTCCATCTACTGCTCCTACCAGCCAGTTCATCGACTATTGGTCACTGGGTGACGTTAACCCTGGGGAAATGAAGGTGTCCCTTTACAATATACGAACAGACTGTCAGTTTAGACTAATCAGTAACGCAAATACGGAAACTGAAGTTGCTAGAGCCAGTGAAACAATTTCATTCAAGGATGCAGACAGTGTGCCTCTACATGGCCGCTTGGCGTTCACTGATAATTCTCAAGAGATGAGAGTGCAATGGACTACTGGGGCTAAGTATATACCCATTGTACGGTATGGCTTACACCGTGCTAACCTTGACATGACAGTCACTGGATCGTCTCATACGTATACCGCAAAAGACATGTGCGGTCCGCCGGCAAATCTATCCACTCATTTCGTCAATCCTGGCCAACTTCACGATGTTTTATTGAGTGACTTAAAGCCAAGTACAAAATATTTTTATCAGTATGGAAACTCTAAGTTTATATTTAGCGCTATCAAATCTTTCACCGCCCCGCCGCCACACGGGGCTAACACCACTGTTAAATTTGCTATGTACGGTGACATGGACATAGCCCCTTACCCAGCCTCCGAAGCAACTGTGAGTCACATCCTCCGAGATATTTCGACAGGCAAAGTGTCGTTTGTTGTGCACATAGGAGATATGTCTTACGCCACTGGGCTCGGCTACAGGTGGGAGGAGTGGATGACGATGATAGAACCCGTATCCACGGCCGTGCCCTACATGGTGACAGTCGGCAACCATGAAGTGGGCACGCTCACGGCCACCCAAAAGGACCCCAGTGGGGAACCGGCCTTTCATCCAAGTTGGGGTAATTACCTCCACGATTCTGGCGGAGAGTGCGGAGTGCCGCTTCTCAACAGGTTCCACATGCCTGACACTGGAAATGGACTCTTCTGGTACACGTTCACCCACGGCGTCGTATTTTTCATCCAGCTGAGTTCGGAGCACGACTTCACCCCGGGATCCCATCAATATGCGTGGCTAGTAAAAGTGCTGAAGGGCATCGATCGTCTCGAAACCCCCTGGGTGATAGCTACGTTGCACAGGCCTATGTACTGTTCATCCATTGAGTACGAAGAGGAGTTGTCTGTGAGCTTGCATATCATGGAATCCCTGGAGCCCATACTGGTGCAGCACAATGTAGATCTGTTTGTAGGAGGACATTACCACGTTTATGAGAGAACTTGTCGTTTGAATCACTCCAAGTGCAATTCCACTCATGGGATGGTTCACTTAGTGGTAGGTACCGGTGGGACACATTTGGACAGCGGCCGGCGAAGTGACAACGACTGGTCTTTGAAACTCGAGTTCCTCCACGGATACGGTCGTGTCATGGCTAATGCAACTAACCTCTTGTGGGAATTTATCGGTAACGAACGTGGTGATGTCATTGATGTGCTGTCGTTAACCAAAAATGTATAGAGTGAACTGCTTTGGTGTCCAGCTATTAATTGAAAAGACAGTGATATAAACTCTATTTATCTGAATGGGAAGTTGCCGGTCAGGGAAATATTTCTAATTTGTCTCAAAGTGGACTCAAGTTGTATTCCTTTAGCAATAACAATATCGTATGGACAGTTTATTGCCTTCCTAACAAAGGGTTGTAATAAAAGGAACAGTTATAACTCCCATAGAATTCCTCCTTATCAGTATCATGATTACATAATCTAAAAATTTTTTTATATCACCATAATTTCTTCATTTATTCTTTGTTTAATGTGCCCCCACCTCTCTTTCACAAGTGTTATTATCAATTAATATAAATTTAGTGAACAAAATTGCAGCAAGGCTTACAATTTTATAATTTAATATAAAAAAAAACAAAAATGATTTCAGAAAACTGGCATTTTTGTTAATGAGAGAAAGACTTTGAAGGTAATAGTGTAGTTGCATTGAATAAAAAACAACATACATAATAATATCATGAAGCCACCTATAAATCCTGTTGACCACGCCTATTTCTTTAATGACAAGGAATCAATGACTTTGCCGTCATAATTCGACACATACTCCCACAACAAATGATCATGACTCGCAGAAATTCGACCGTACCCAAAGGCAGGTGCGAAATACAACGACCACTCCTTGTCCTCAAACTGTTCGCCGTGATCCAGTTCGAACCCGGCAGCACCAGCCACGAGATGAATCATTCCGCGATTAGAGCTACATTTAGACTTGTACATGCGGCAAGTTCTCTCGTAGACATGTAAATGGCCGCCAATAAAGAGGTCTACTTCGTGGCTCACTAATAGTTCTTCCAGCGCCCTCTGCATGCCCATGGCTGTTTCATAATCTTCCATATACTTCGACGTGCAGTATAACGGACGGTGAGCTGTTACTGCCACCCACGGAGTCATCTGACGATCCAACCGTTCAAGGACATTCGACAGCCAAGTGTGCTGACGAGATCCGGCGGTATAATCGTGCTCGGAGCTGAGCTGTATCATCTGAATGCTGCCGTATTTGAAGGAATACCAATACACGTGGTTACCATTGTCAGGCATGTGAAACCTATGGAACACCGGAACACCACACTCTCCACCCGAATCGTGACCATAGTTGCCCCAGGAAGGGTGAAACCCTTTCTCCCCGCTACGGTCTTTCTCACTCCCTATCAAAGTGTCTTGCTCGTGGTTGCCGACACTGACCATATATGGAACTGCAGAAGCAACCGGTTCTATTAAAGTCATCCATTCATCCCATCTGTAGCCGAATCCATAAGCGTAAGACAAATCTCCAATATGGAGGACGAACGACGCAGCGTTAGTGGAAACTTCGTTTAGCACATTTTTCATGGTAGACTCTGATCCAGGGAAAGGTGTGATGTCCATATCACCGTATACGATGAATTTAACGACATCTTTGGAGCCGTTAATGGGTGCCGTTGTGAAGGACTTCACCGTGCTGAATTTAAACTCCTTGTTGCCGTATTGGTAGTAATACTTAGTGCGTGGCTTCAGACCAGTCAGTAGCACGCTGTGAAGCTGACCCGGGTCTATGAAGTGAGCCGATAGATTGGCCGGAGGTCCACACATGTCTTTAGCAGAGTACGTGCTGGAAGTGCCCGTGAATCTGTGTGGAAGATTTGTGAGTGACAAGCCTACCAGGACCTCGGGAACGTATTTGTAACCTGAGCTCCATTGGACCCTCATTTCTTGAGGATTGTCTGTTAGAGCCAGGTGGCAGTGCTCAGGTGTAGATAGGGAATCCTTGAATCTTATGGCATCACTGACTGCTACTATTTTGCCAGAGTGATTGGAGTGCACTTTGAACTGGCAATCCATCCTCACATTGTACAGATTCATTTTCATGTTTTCTTTAGAAATCTCCTCGTCCAACGGCCAGTAATCGATGAGCTTCTCGTTGGTGCCCTGCGGGCAGTAAAGCGCCAACACCACTGCCTCGGACACGCTCTTTGGAAGAGATCTCCACTCAATCGTAACCATGTCTCCATTCCGAATTTCCAGAGGGGACACTTGCAAGCGATCAACTAACACGGCTTTGTCTGCAGAACCTCCCGGCACCCATTTCCAAACAGATTTCTTCTTAAGTCTCTTGTCATAGTCGAGATTTAAATAGACCAGCTTCTTGAACAGGTCCACAGTGAGCGGTCTGTGGACTCCGCCAGCAAACGTGGACGGTAAGGACCTTCTGGAACCTATACTAGTCCAAGTGGGTGCGCGAGAATAGTTGTATACTGCCAGAAAAGCAACAGCACACAAATTTAGCAATATTAATAATTTTGATCTGGTTTTCATCTATGCACTTTGCACACTGAACTATTAACACCACAGATCCCATCGACTGACACCTCTAACTGTACGCTGGCAGCATAGAGAGGGTTGTGATCATGACTACGCCTTACCAGAAGAGCTGAAATGTAAATAATTATCATACCATAAATACAGTTAATGTTATAAAATGTTTATTGGACAAAAGTATTAAAATAAAACGTTACTTTAGATCTGAAAAAACAAAAACAACAACAACATAAATTGTACATTACAATGGCAAAATTCTCCAAACTTGTGTTATTTCAGATTCAGCATATCCAGGCTGCATTCCCAGAGTTTCTTGCACTCCTCATCGTCCAAGGCTATCTTGAGAGATTTCTTCACACGGCAATTGGAGTAATAAGCTGTCCTTCCACTTCTGCCGCAACACAACAGTACAAGGAGGTCTGGAAACCTTGCTCGGGAGTCTTCATAAATAGGTACTTCACAATGGCTGTTATTGGCTAAGGAAATATCAACATGACAGTGATAATAATGGCAAATCAGCAATTAAACACATGGTTGCATGGTTTTACAGACAATTTTTTTTTTAAAGAGTGTAATTTTCTTTTTTTTTCCTCTTTTCTTTTTTTCCCTCTCTCTCCCCCCCCCCCCCCCCCCCCCCCCCCCCCCCCCCCCCCCCCCCCCCCCCTCCAAAATGAGCAAAATAGCCATTGTGTGCAGTGTGGGAAAGAACTAGATTTAAGAGTTAATTGATTATTTTGTTGAATAAAAATCTAAAACTCAAAGTTGTAACTGGCTAATTGCACTTGCCATGCTTGATGTGTTATGTTTAGGTTTTTAACAAAGAAAGCGCCAAGTAAATTTTTTTTGTTAATTTGTATGAGTAATAGCACGGGTAACCGGGGATCAATAGCACGAGGTGAAGCCGAGTGTTATTTCAATTGCTTTACGAGTGCTATTGACCCCTAATAGCACAGGTTACCCGTGCTATCACTCGCTAATAGTTGGCCAGCTTTTTAAAAAGTCTTTTTTGCAATTGTAGCTACACTGTATCGTTCACTCACTATCTCCTTATTTCAGGATTAGCTTCCGCTGGAACTTTGTTTTCAACGTACGACCCTTCCTAATCTATTGTAAAACATTCCGTCTAATGCGGGTAGAGGTTCTGTGGTAAAGAATGACATTGTCTCCAACCAGCAACTACATGTACTCGAACTGTACTTTTCCAAGGTTAACGCTGCACGCATGCGCACATACCCGTACTATTTCACTTAGCTACTGAGGCATTTCACTTAGTTACTGAGGTATTTAAATTAGTTACGCGCTATTTCACTTTCCCCGTGCAATTTCAAATGAATAGCGATTTTTCCCATTCATTTTTGAATGGGCAACTTACGTGCCATACTATTAGGCAAATAAACAGTTTAGCAAAATACAGAAGAAAGTCATCAGGTACTCAAGTAATTTATCTTTTCAAGCTCAGCATTATATAATTAACAAATAACTTTCCTCATCTCACAGTTCTTGAGGCTGGCAGTTCTACCGTTGGCCTTACTGGCTTTTCAGGTGCAGGCAAGGTTGGAAAAGGGGCGGAGCTGAATAAAGTGCACGCCCTATTCAAGGTGCGCAAGTCATCAACAATTTGCATGCAGCCCCATTCAAGGATGCTTTTTGAGGAAATATGGTAGTATGTATATGAATCATGTTTCGAAAATGTTTTGACCTAGGGATGTTATGGCATAAAGTTACACACATATTTGAGAGGGGCTTGGCCAAAATTGTCATGTTTGCACATGCTATTATTAGACATTAGGTGCACAGCAAGCGTTCAGATAGCTGACTGTCTATTTGACGCAGGAATTATGGCTAGGAAAGAAGGATGGAAGGGAAGGGGAAGAGGGACAGTCAGAAGGTGGGGCTCTGCAAGATCAAATTGGGGCTATACAGTTTCAATTATTGGGTTGGAGCTCCCCCCAAACTATCCTGTGGCTACTGATGTGTATGAGTATGATAGAACAATGCACTTCTTCATTACAAATTAAGTCAATTTCCTTCTAGTTTAGTATTAGTTCAAATGAATGAATTATAGACGAGTACTAATAATATTGCAATTAATAACCAAAAGATCAAAATTGCCTCACAAAGTCACATTAAAAACATATTAACATGTGTATGAGTTGGGGTATTATATAGATTAAGGAAGATTCATTTTTTGGGGAGGATGTGGGGGAAGGGAAGGGGAGAAGGGGGGGGGGGGGGAGAGTTGGGGAGATGTTAGTGTTCCCTCCTTCTGTGTCAAACAAGCTGTGTATACACTGACCTTCAGGAAATACCAGTTCTGCGTGGCATAGTGACTCAACTCCGTGTCAATAGAGCCGGGATGAAGGGAGCACGTGGTCACACCCTTACCTGCCAACCTCCTGCCGAGCTCTTGGGCGAACATTACATTTGCTAGCTTGCTCCGGGTGTAAGACTGCGAACTTCTATATCTGAAGATTGTAGATAAGACATAGACAACTGAAAAAAAAAAAAATTAGTAGCAATTATATTTAGAGGGGTAACATCAACATGAATGTAAATAAATGCCTTATACTTTCATATTAGAAAATTGTAGATTTTTTTCATTTCTTTTGCAGACAAATTCAGTGGTTTTTAGTATAGTAATGGAAATAGAATGTATTTCAGTGCAGCAATGCATAGAGTTCAACGTGCCAGTGAGCCAGCGTAGCTCAGGGATTCTTCCAGTAAGCACATGGTTGTGCTATGCGAAGGTTCAGTCACCTCATTGAGTTCACTTCGTCCGTCCACCCCCCCCCCCCCCCCCCCCCCCTTGAAATTGTCTGTAAATGTTGCAAGTGAAATGTGAAAAATGAAGGTGATTAGGATGTAAGTTTATTACTGGTCTAAGTTTTGTCTTGGACTCAAGTTGCCTTATTAACCACACATTCTCCATACAGATTTCCATATCCTCTTCCTTTTTAATTATGTATGGAAGTTGTGTCTCTCCCCCCCCTCCCCCCTCATATTACTGCAGGTATTGTAGACATAGAATTACACACACCATGAATATCATTAATAACTACAGCATACTCCATGATTTCATTCCACTGGTCAACTGGTGCGCAAATCAGCTAAACTATTGATCAAGTTACTGAATCGTTTTGACAAGTAGAATAATATATATATCAATTGGAGCGGTTTGTAGAGTAATAAGCTAAAAAAATAATTATAATAAAGCGAAAATTAATTTGATATTGATTGCAAGCATTAGAAAAAGCCTGGGGCTTCCTTATCAATAGGAATATAGATAATGGAGCTCGACCTGCAAAATATTTTTATTTTAATCTTCAGTTTCCTCCTCTCTTACTACATCTTTGTACAAGAGGCAAGAAAGAACCAAACAAATAAATTACTCCCTGTATACTAGCAGTCAAACAACATGAAGAAATTGATATTGTCAGTGTTAACGAATGCTATTTGTCAACAAGTCAATGGTAAGGGGTCGTCAAAAACTAGAAACCTTGCACTACAATTGTCATATACACTGGAGATGGGAAATGTTTAGGAAATTTTTAATTCTTTTGTTATAGAGCACTAAACATTTATTTTATAAGAGATAGGTAGTTTAGACGAACCGGAGCCCCTTCCACTTAAAATCAGTTTCCTATGCCTCCTCAGCCGGTAGTGTTATATGACCTCAAAATTGCTATAGTTTATGCTCACCCATTTTTCCACATCATGTCTTGATAATTCAAAGTTCCTAAATAATTAAGTTTAGATGAAATGGAGACGACAAGACTAGGAGCAGACATCTTTACTTTGTCCAGAAGTAGATGCGTGAGTAGAAAATGGCCGAGATGGTTCACACCAAACTGAAGCTCAAAATCATCTTTGGTGAACTGGTGAGGTGTCATCATGACACCAGCATTCAGCTGGAGAATGTCAACCCGCTCCTCTGTGTTCACAATGTCCTGGGCAAACTCACGAATAGAAGCAGTGGACGCCAAGTCCAGATTCTTTAAAATGACTTTCTCATTACCACTCTTCTTCACTTCTTCCACTGCTGTTGCTCCTTTCGTGAGGTTCCTGCAAGCTAGGATCTAGGACAGTGCACTACATCCAGCAAAAAGTTTTGACATCTCGGTTGTAAAATGTAAGACGAGTCTATTCGAAGTTCACGTCTCCGCCCTAGATACACATTCCACGCATTCATTTTTCATTTGCTGGAACAAAATTAGAAATTAGGTAAGGTGTCTTTTTGTTATTTCCCCCCCCCCTTTACACACACACACACACACACACACACCGCCGCCAGAACTACATAAATCACACCGCCGGGCCTCCTTTGTACTGAGCACGCGCATGTCTTTTATTTTGCTTTCATATGGATCATAATTAAATTGAAAATTTGACATCAAGATATCAAGATCAAAGCATTGAAGTATTGTATAAAGTTGATGATCAAACTAGTCCATAAATACAGTCACAGTGCTTCACCTTTATATCTTCAATGACTGTAGTCTTTATCCCATAAGTGTTAGATTCAGTATAAGTAACTCTTACTGAGGCAAATTTCACAGGCAAGCAACTCTGTCTGTATCTGTTGAAGGCTCCCATGACTCTAAAGTAGATAGCCATCATGGCATGATAGTACTGGTCCAACACACTCGGCAAACTATACATACATCTACCTCCGCAAACTCCAATGTCTATCTTGCTCGGGTAGACAAACTGAATTCTCCTTTTCAAGTCATTACTTAACAAGTACACTGTGTTGACAGTCAAGCTGTGGCGAGTACAAGTAGTGGGTCTTCTCTGTAGCAGACTTCTCCCGTGTCTGTTCTTGGATGGCTTTGAATATGTCTTTGTGTGTTTGAAGACTGTAGCCAGCAAGTGATGATATCCCAAGGCTATCTTCTTGTAAAAACATACCAAACACTTAGGAGAAGTTGAAATTGGTATTGTTTTATGGCTTAAAAGGTGGATAAAACCATTACTTAAGGAAAGATTCTCTATCTTTAGTGCACAAACGGTTAAATGTCCTCTCCACTCTATATATAGGAATACGTATGAATGTTGACTGAGTAAGTCCTTTTCATTGTTGTGTTGTTCTAATTTGATTAACTTATTTGCCACACAAATCTTCACTGGTAGACTGATATTACTTACATCAGTCTGCAGTTTGCTATTCAGAATTGCTACAGTGATGTTTGAAGTATTTGAAGTTATATTGAGGCCAAGCAAACAGACATAAAGTTTGCATTTTAATGGAATTTCAGATGACTTCAATGAAGTAAGGGGAAAATCGAATATTGTCCTGCGGATATTGTGCTCTAAAGTATGACAATGAAACAAAATGTGAAAATTTAAAGTATTTAAATTTTTTTAGCAAAAACTGCAATAGCTAATCATTATAACAAGGTACCTAATTTTGTGATATCATTCTTTTGTTGTGGTGTCCTAGTAGTTACTCTTGCTATAGTAATTGCTGCTATAATGAGTATGGCAGCTTTATAGTGTACATATTGCGACCCCTTAACCATCATCTTCATAGCAGAACGACCAACTTAACCGCGAAACCGCTCTGGTCCTTTTAAATCGATCTTGGTTACCGCGCTTTTTCGTACCGCGCTTTTGTGAGCATGCGTATTTGTACATGGCGGATTAATAGTGCTAACTACTGCCATTACGAACTCATTCCAAATATTCCATTGAACTTTAATGGCGCAATCCTTTCTTTTTGAATTTATGCCTGTCAAAGTGGTTGACACTTTTTGTGAATATGGCCACATAAATAACGTATCCATCACATTAATTGGTATAATTGTAAGATATTTCAGCTATCCTAAATGTCAGATTATTCTATAAGATGTAATATTTAAAGTTAAATAAAATGGCAAAAAGTAATAATGATGTACTGAAGTTTTTGTCCAACCAGCTACCTATCCATCACAAAATTAAGGACCAAACTAGACTGATTACATGTTTTGTATGTGTGTAGCTATATATCGTAGAATAATGTATCATAGAATAATGTATCATATATAATTATATATTATAATAATATTAGTCTATTTTGATTTGATATTGATGTCCAACCAACTGTATTTGTTCACATTAATTGGTATAATTGTAAGATATTTCATTTTTTCGTGAATTCCAGTCACACTTGTGCAAACAATATTATATTACCTTTGGAAATTTGTCAAGGAAATGCTAGAGAGGGCATCCCACCCCATTCCATTGCCTCCATATATACTGAACAGTAATACAACTTCAATAGCAAACATACACACACACAATACAATAATATATTGCAACTCATAAAGGAAGTGATTGTGACCATAGACTATATATATATATATATATAACAGAGAATAAAGGCTGTGATGAATTGGAACTCAATAGATGACATGCCACACCCAAGACACAAAATACTCAGTCCGATCCAAAAAGCTGGTCCCACCCTTCTGTAGAGCAACATAACTGCTTTGCCAAATCGCCGACGAGAAATAAATATTTAGTAATTGGGAAGAAGCCAGATATCGCAGTATCTGCATATTATGGATATTTGACGACTTCTAAACACTCACACGTATTCACACTCATATGCGGCAGTATCAGTTTCACAAGAGAAGCACCAGGCTCGTGACCATGGACCACCAGTGGAGAGAAATATGCAGGTGCACAGCACTGGGAAATTGAATAACCGGATGGGATGGGATTGAGGCGAAAGTAAAGGTTGACCATGAGTGTATGTCTGATGGTAGTAACCGGAGTTTGGTACAAACAACGTCCTCCACATATTCCTGCATTGTAACTTAATGGAGAAATAATGGTGAACGAGTTCCTCCCAGTGATTTCTTCAGTTATTGTCGCAGTGGGGATTGTGAGCGGGTACACGCCACAGGTAGTAGTTTGTCTCTTTCTTCGTGAGTGACTGCTGACGACATCAACTGCATGCTCATTCATCTGTTCTTTCAGATATGCTCTTTCAACTGATGCATAATTCACGGCTTTTAAGCTTTGATCGTTGGTGAAGACTACCAGGAGTGGGACAGAGGATTGGCTGTAGCTGTTTGTGACAAACTCAATTCCTTTATCACATTCTGACTGTTCCCTGACAGATCTTATAGACTGAAGCTTCCACACTTCCACTGAAAATACTGCATGTGATTCTAAAAATTACACAAGATAAAACATGATATATATTAATTTCAAATTGAAGTTATGCCTTTTTTTTTGTTAGAAAGAAGACTTGAATTAATGAAGTAAACTATACCTAGAAAAAGGCACAAAAGGAACTTTTCCTGGTATCAACTAAAATTCTATTTCTTAGATAATTTTTTTTGTGTAACTTTATTGATGATATGTCTTATCATGTCAACAATTAAGCCAACTTTATTCTATCAATCTTTAAAAACAAAGAACTTGAGTGTCTGGCAGGAGAAATCATAGATATGGTCACAACACTTTTTGGAACTTCAGCCAAATTTTCTCTTTGTCTCTCACCTATTGCAATCAATGGCCTCAATAGATCTGTGACATCAAACTCCACGTGTGAGCTGTTGACAGGCTTGAGGACTCTCATTACTGCTTTACCTGTCAGTGAACCATCCATTAGCTTCATGTGTATGCTGACCAAATAATTAGAAGTGGGCAGGTGAGAATTTCTTTGCAGTAGAAGCTGGAGCTTTGCACTAAGCAAAGATTCAGAAGATTTCATGGCTGACAGGGTGAAATTTAACTCTTTCCTGCATCTAGAATTTCCTAAAATGTTCCGGAGGAAATAATATAGCTAATGAATTATACTAAATTAAGCCAATTTAAACTTACTAGTATTAGTTATGTAGGTGAGAGACTTTATCGAATTTGCAGAATTGCTCATTTTTTCAAAGTCATCAGAAATCTTCTCAAACCGGCTCCTCTCTGTAAAATTGGGAGTTTCGTAAATATTTCTAGAGGTCTGTACTTGTTGAATGGGTTTGCTGTTCACAGAGGTTATTGCTATGAGCATCAGTGTAAAGTGGCGAATAAACATTTTCAAAAAAATTGCTTTCCCAAGTAGTCCGCAAGAAAGAAACTGAAGTGAAATAAACCGAGTTTTCCAGTAAGCTTTTTATAGTAGCTTTAGCTGTGTGGGTGTGGGCGTGGTTTCCAAGTGAAGCGTTTACCACCGAGCTCCCGTTATGGCTGCGGGTGGTAAGGCAACGCGCAACAAAATAGAAAGTTTCATCAGGGAATAATGCTTGAATGCGGCTCTATTAATAAACAATTCCTTTTGTTAGGATAAGTTATATTGAGGTTGTCAATACATATATCATTTGTATTTGAAGAAGTATCCATAGCACGTATAAGTCACACTTTGTTCAACACTAAAAATGGCTAGTACAAAAGCAATTGTTTGGTTCAAATGGTCTCTCTTCTTTACCTAATATTTTTACAATCACCATAGCTAATGTCATTTTCCTCCACATCATAATGACAACATACTGGTATATAGAAACATAGAATTTGGAATCTGTTCACTTAATTAAAACAAATTGTTAGATCGTGTTTTCTCAAATCCACCCTGCTTGCCAGACTAATCCATTTAATGGAAGACTTTTATTGGGTCTTATGCAGTCTCAACTGAATAAGAGAAAGGTGAGAGAGAAAACCATATAGCTAGGATGTTAAATAAATAAATAATAAAGCTTCGCCATATAATACAAACATGGCTTGCATCACAGTCACTGGAATTGAGTGTGGGTGTTTTGATAAGAAGTGTCATCATCTTCAGAAGAGCACAAAGTGCTAGACACTGGGAATGAGCCAGGAAGTCTCTGTATCTATCTTCTGTAGCTATAGCCACACCCTGCTTGTCATGCCGCCATTGTGAATGGTGCCTTGCCCGTTGTGTCAGTTGGCCAAACATCTTCAGCCTCCAGTGTATCTCTGGCTGTGGTATTGTTGACTAATAGGATTACATCGATTGTTTGGCTGGATAGATTGCTGCTGTTATTGAATGGGATTTTTCAGAAGGAAGTGTATACTTCATACATACATGCATAACAGAAACTCACTAATATGGATCCAAGGCAGCAATAAATTCAAGCCAGTATGTAAGTGGGTTGACTGGCTTGATATTCCTTTACTTTTATTTCTTGGAGTCTATTGCTCGGAAGTGCTTACGGCCTTGAAAACTAAGAACAATTTCCAATGTACCCAATTCTTAGTCAGATATTTACTGTTAAGATTAGCTTATATTTTTGTATACATCAAATATCTTAGTTGGCATAGACAAAATATCGATAAGTGGCAGGTAAATTTGTGCATCTGTATTCAGTTCTTACTTTAATTGACAGGAAATTATTAGATAATAGTAAGTTCATGAATACGTCATCATGCCTATTATGTCACTATAATGAATTTTTGTTAATTTTTTTTTTTTTTTTTTTTTTTTTACTTTTTTTTTTTCGCTAGCAGCATAAATTATTAATTCTAATTTATCGCTACCAATGAAATTGCATTAATAGCAGCATATATAATATTAGCTGCAGTCATCTTCATGGCATCAAGTATAGAAAGAATCTCACTGGAATTTTCTACTTGAAATAATTAAGGTATGGGATTGAATCGATGGAGAAGTAATATGAAGAGAGAGAGAGAAAAATGGTGGAAAGTGATCCAGTTTGCACTGCAGCAATTTGAAGTCAGATAATAACTAGCACAGGGATAAGAATGTTTGATTATTTGTCTTATAACAATGATAGTAAAGAAAACAGATGGGAGACAAACAACTCTTCTTGTTGAGACAATAACTTAAGACTGTCATTAATACTCCCATATAACATAATATTGACTTCAAGGCCGAAGTAAATAAGTGCCCATTGCAGAGTAAAGGAAGCCACTCAAATGTAGTTCCATGATGTCATCAGTTCAAACTAACTCTCCTCATATGGCCTCTAATGGAGCCTAATATGTAGGCGTAGCTCCTCAAGTGGCAGCATGTGGGTGTTCACCGGTAGTGTGAGGAAGGTCAGTTTTGACTATATTACAGGAAATAGTGCAACAGATAAAGATTAAATTGTAACCTTGTTTATTTGTATGATGTCATGCTGATAGAAAAACAACAACATCTTGCTGATGTAAAAGGTCAGCCATCAAAATTGGCTTTTTAAAAAAGTCCCCACTGCTTATAATGGAATACCACATATTCCTTGCATCACCCACTAGCTAGTTGTATAGTACTGACTCACCTCTGATGTGTAGGGAGCCCCAAATAAAGGTGAAAGAGGTACTCCTATAACCACTCCCCCACACATTCCTACCTGTGTACTTGGCCTGAGAATAGTTATTTGCAAACCAATTGAAAAGGTCATTAATTATGTGGAATGGACCCATGTAACTAAAGTTAACCATTAATATCACTGAATATCACGTTAATCTGTATTATTATAATAACCAACTCAACTAAAAATGACATGTTTAGTTCAGATAGCTGAGATCATCATACACTTGTGTGTGTGTGTGTGTGTGTGTGTGTGTGTGTGTGTGTGTGTGTGTGTGTGTGTCATGGATCAAGATTGAAGACCTATGTACATTAGAACAAAAGAGTGATGTGGTATAGCTAAATGAACTATAAATCTAATTAAGTGAATGAGGTGCAGATGAACAAGTGAAAGATTAATGAACTGATATGAAGAAAATACAATGAACAATAAGTCTAATAAGTTTATTGAATGGTCGAGCAGTCCACTACATTGTGCACTTACCAAAAATTTATAATCAGTTTTGACGACTTATGAAAGCAAGATTACCAAGAACTTCTCCAGTAACTTTAAATGTATATGATTGCTCTGTCGTGTTTTCAGACATTTTGTGCTTGTTCTTATTTAAAGTCAATTTCAAATTACCATAAAATTAAGGACTGATAATGGTTTGTTATTAACTTATGAAGCCTTCAAGTTTATGGCAAATAAATAATTCAAAATAAATAACTAAATAAGTACTGTAAATGAATGTAATAATAAATAAATAAATTAATAAGATATGGATATTGATGTCAAAGTAATCCTATGGTAGAAATTGTGGTGCAGCAAATTGTAATTGAAGAATTATATAGGTTAGGCATTAATTACTCCTTACAATTATATTATTGTCTTTGACATACAGTGGAACCTCTGACAATAGACTCCCTGTGAGCAAATTACCTCTATTTTATGAACATTAAGCTTGTCTCCTCCAATAGTTAATATATTGCTTATCACCTCTGGAAGCTGACCACGTTGGATTATTTGTGAATGAAAGCCCTGGTGCCTAATTGTTCTCAGTTCAGAGGTGCTTTATAAAGACACTCATATTATGTCTTTATGTATAAAAGAATAATCATTAATGTGTTGAAAAATGTGTGTATCTGATTCAAATTGACAATACCTGCAGAAGACCAGTGTGGTGTGGGGGGAGAGTATGTGTGTGGGGGAGAGTGGACATAAATGATTTGAATCAAATAATAGAAATATTATTTCTAGCTACAAGTTTTGAAATTGACATGGGAAAGATCTACTTCTTGATAGGAATGAAAATATGGCAATCGACAGTAAAATACAAGCCGTTCTTTATTACTCCTCAAGTGAGATATTCTTGTGGAGCTAGTTGCTAATAAAGGGAATCTTTTGGTTTGTGGTGGCTTTGAAAAAAGCCGGTTAAGAAAAAAGTAAATTAAAAGTGTTAAAAAGAGACTAAGTCTCCAGTTTATTTGCTGCTGGTGTATTTGGTGACAGCCTTGGTTCCTTCAGACACAGCATGTTTGGAGAGCTCTCCAGGAAGGTGCAGTCTCACAGCAGTCTGGATCTCCCGGCTGGAGATGGTGTGCTTCTTGTTGTAATGGGCTAGTTTGGAAGCCTCACCGGCGATCCTCTCGAAGAGGTCGTTCACGAAGGAGTTCATGATGCTCATGGCCTTGGAAGAGATACCTGTGTCGGGGTGGACCTGCTTCAGGACTTTGTAGATGTAGATGGAGTAGGACTCACGGCGGCTCCTTCTCCTCTTCTTCTTGTCGGTCTTCTTGGCTTTTTTGGCCACAACAGCGGCATTCTTTCCACTCTTGGAAGAGACTTTGGGAGGCATAGTTTTCTTTTCTTTGAGCAACTTCGAAGTTACACTTGGAGTTAAAGTTTTTGGGTAGTGGAACAGAGACTCGGTTGGTGCTTTTATGTCCAACAGCGGTAGGATCGCCAATCCGCGCTGGATTACACACCCTGGCCAATCAGGAGACGAATCCAAATTTACCGCGCCAATATAGCATATAGGAGCGCGGGGAAACGAAGCGCGGGAAGTACGGCCTGGAAGATTTTGATCCTTTCTCACCTATCAACAAAATTCACACTATGGAATAAGCTATTAGTGACTATATTCATTATCTTAATGTTATTCATTGTTTACAAAAATCCTCCATATTGGCATACCAGAAATGTTTAATGAAATTCATAGCCCCAGAAAAGGCGCGAATTATCAAAAGATAGAAGGCGTGTTTGATCCCCCAGTGCCTAAAACCCGCGGCTTTTTTGATCCTTCCCACTGAAGAATCTTCTGGTTTAAAAAGAAAGTATTTCCACTTACTGCTATTCTGCAAACATATTCTTCACAAGTCTCTTGCGAAACTCAACAAAAACTCTTTGAAATGTCTGGACGTGGAAAGGGAGGCAAGTCCCGTGCCAAGGGAAAGAGCCGATCTAGCCGTGCTGGTCTCCAGTTCCCCGTGGGGCGCGTTCACCGTCTCATGAAGAACGGCAACTACGCTGACCGCATCGGAGCCGGTGCTCCAGTGTACTTGGCCGCCGTCATGGAATACCTGGCCGCTGAGATCCTTGAACTGGCTGGAAACGCTGCCCGTGACAACAAGAAACAGAGGATCAACCCCAGACATCTCCAACTGGCCATCAGGAACGACGAGGAGCTGAACAAACTTCTCTCCAAGGTGACCATCTCTCAGGGAGGTGTTTTGCCAAACATCCAAGTCTCTCTTCTGCCCAAGAAGAACAGAAAGGAGTAAATTATCCTCCTTACACCTCTGAACTTTATTTATTTTTTTATAACCGGCTTTTTTCAAAGCCATTACTAATCAAAACATTTCACCTTAAACTATTACTGTGATTTTACCAGAAAGGATGGCAAGATTTCTTGCAATGACTCCTTTAGTCAGAATTAGGCCATTCATTATTGTGTTGAAGGTCACCAGCTAAATAAGAACAAATGAATGATATTACATAAATCATCAATCAGTCTAATCTAACTAGCTAAGATGTTCAAACTGAGCCAACATTAATAGTTTTGTGTAGTTAGCTAAGTAAGCTAGGACAGTGGATTTTGTTTGCTATCACAAAACCTATTGTGGACTATCATTTTTTTGAGTGGAATAATCTGTACAAGCAGCAAGTGAACTTTCTGTAGCTACAATTGTTAAAGCATGATATAAAAAAAGGGGGAATTCACTTTTTATTGATAGGTATTCTTCAATAGGATTATAACTGATTCTGCATCATAACCATTAAATATATGGCTTCCTTTTACCAATTGGGCATAAAAGAAATCTTTTCTGCAACTATGATGCTCAATTCTTCTTACACCTGAAATCTAGTATTTTTAATGCTCTGAGTCCTTTACCAGCATTTTTAGTACCAGCATTTACAATTATTATAATAAATAATATCGGCTTCTAACATAGGATATACCTAATACCTATTATTGTCTGAATGTACTTATTTAGACAGAATGCAGCCTAAACTCCTATGGAACTTACATATACACATCATTTCCCACAAAGAATTTCAGTTGTAGCTGAGAACTTGTTTTTGTTTCTGCTATGCTTACTGTACTTAATAAGTACAGTATAAGAAAATCAAGTCTGAGCACTAGCCAAGACCGCTGCAGTTCATCAGTAATTATTCATGAATGTGAAGAAGAATTAAATAATGCTGACTCATAGCCGATCAAGTGTGCATAGTCAAACAGCAAATAATATTGACCTTTATGATTGTGGGAGCAACACCCTCACCCCCACACTTCAAGCATGCAGGTAGGGGATATAATTGCCCAGCCCCACTCCCCCTTTGTGGACCTTCACCTGTCACCTGTATGTACATTCACATTTAGGTGTACTGACTTATTAAAATTCTGTAAGCTCTTATTAATAAAGTAGTTGTTTAAATTGTTATTTTATTTTTTTTGTTCTTTTTTTTTAGAATTGAGGTTCTCAATCGAAGTAATGGGAAAACAAATTTGATTTTGAAAGTTATCATTTTGTTCAGCATATCAAAAGTGTTTGATGTTAAGTTATCAAGTTTATCAATACATATAATTCCCAGGTGTATAATGTCAATATTCTTTGTAGACAATACTTTGAAATATTGAACAGCTATTTATTTAATACACACCATGCATAGGACTGACTAAACTGTGGAAGGGGAGGAGGTGGGGGGGAGGGGGGGGGGGGGGGAGGAATTATCCCATCTTTGGAATTGTGGGGAGGACCTCCCTATGTGTCCACCACTGGGTCTAAATCCTCTCTTAAGATATTAAATATTGTCTCACGAACTCCAATAGGTCCAGAATTTATCATACATTATAATACTTGAAATCACCATTCTCTTATTTCATTGCCCACACTTATCACTCCCTGGCCCTTTTGTATGCATACATCTGCTATTAAAATCAGTGCGGATAAAAAAATATTTACCATTTGTAATTGCCAGTTGACACACGTATTTTGCTATAATTACTGACATGTTTACAAAATTTGCTACATGGTATCCAATAATGGTTCTCTTAAATCTACAAAAGTCTGGGATACTTTGGTCCCTCTTGTTGCTCCTCCAACATCAACAATATCGTTATCAGTGTGCAAATCATTGTTTTCCCTACGAGTATTTCTGCTTATCAAACGATGCAAAAGGTGTTCTCTGAATTGAAGATATCCGTGATAAAACATGATGACTAAGAAATTGATTATTGTTATTCCCACTGATGTGTTTACCACAATTCCCTTTGCTTTTCTGCTTTCAAGGCAGTATATCATAGATGTCAGTAAAAGCAGGTTAAATAGAGATACATCTTCTAATTTGTCTATAAACCTGTTCCTATAAACTGGTCCTACTATCCACTTGTAAACTAGCATGAGTAGCAGGATAAGAATTGTAGACATGAGATTGACTCTGATATTGTCAAAATATTCTGTCTGGTAAAGGGCAAGTATGAGAAATACCCATCGAGACAGAAGGGTCACCCCAATCCAGAAGCGATGGATTTTATGGTATGGAGCTTGATAAGAATCAAGAAATGCAATCATGGCAGAACCATGTATCCACAATAGACCCCTTTTCCTAGGCAGCCTTTGTAAGCACTGGCCTACTATCAGCAATACGGTGTATGGTACCAAGAATAGAGAAAATAACACGACAGCAAAACTGAACAATGGAATGTGCTTTCCTTGAAGATATCTTATGTTCCCGTCTAATTTCCAGACTGAATATTGTTTGGAAAACTCCGCCTCCTCATTCTCGCTTTTGTAAAGGGAAGCTGCTGACAGGGACAGTATAATAGTTTTTACCAACTTTGTGTATGCTAATAGAATGAGAGTACTTAAAACGGGGATGAGATTTCTTCCCAAAATTTTCATGACCCCTGACGATTTGTGAGTTGCAACGATAACTGTAATTATGAGAGAACACATGTAGAGTGGAAACATGTACTGAAGCCACACCCACTCATATGTGTTCAGTCCATCATAGAAGCATGTTTGTATGCCAAAGTCTAGATTCAGCCAGTCTATAAAGACAGTAAAAGGGCTGTAGTTGTGTGTGCCAAAATAGTCAGCTCTGTTAATCGAGACTACATTTGCATAAAATATTAAACCATTAATTGTTCCTATGGAAACTGTCAGGCGGCATATTAACAATGTAAAAATTAGGAGGATGCCAGCTACAATAAATAACAGTATTAGCCACAGGTAAGCTTTGGTATGGACACAGCTATCACAATTACCTGCTCCTAACAGCCTACTGAAGTTCTTTGAGCATGAACCACAGAGGACTCCTGACCTTTTCGATGAACACTGAGAATCACTGTTACCTGCTGGCACCAATACTTCTCCTCGGGGGCAGTAGTCAAAAGGACAATAAGAATACACCAAACTCTTGTTTATGAAGTTGAACCAATACTTAAAATCTGATATTCGCATCGTTTGGTTGTCAATGTAGCAGATGTTAGTTATTATGTCACTGAGCCTGTTGTCACAACCACATTGTCCCTCTCCCTGGAATCCAATTGGACAGCCAGGCTTCAAACTGATATCCACAGTCACTATGAGGTCTCTATCAGCATCTTTGCAAGGACCATTAGCAAAAATGTGAATCCTTTCTTGAATTGATGCTGAGGAAATATGGAAGGAGAGATCAGTGCAATGTTTGTGAACGACTTGGTTATATTCGTTAGGATTTATTTCACCGATGGAGTAGTCATCTAGACCACTGATGGCATTGGAGTCCACCATGTTACCGTTCTGATCGAGAGCAGCCAAGGAGATGCTAAATGTCTCTCCTCTCCACACAGATATTGTGGGATGCTGGTAAGAACAATCAGGTATCATGGCAACGCAATGGCAGGCTTTGACAGGGTCTGAGGAAATTGACAATTTATCCATTGATTCAGATGAGTGTGTAATATTCTTTAGCAGAGATAAGCTGTGATGATCAAAGCCATTAATTTTGTAAGAGCACCGGTAGAACAATCCTCCATAAAGAAAGCTTCCCAACATAGCTCTATTGCCGTCTGAGTAAATTTGGTTGCTCAATATGTCCTTCTTAGGTAGGAAATTTAAAATACAACTCTGTTCACTTTTGTCAGAACTGTAACAAACAAAAGTATAGGAATGATCTCGAAAAAATATGGCTCCTCCAGTCCCATTGTCAGCAGAGTTACGGTAAAAGTATAGTTTGGTGCCCTCTCCAGCAATAATTAAACGGGATGAACTGAGAAATATGGCTCCACCAGATACTGTTCCTGAGTTATTAGTAAAAACAATCTCTTCATGGGCTTCTAGCCTTGACTGCTTGGATACCATCAGTGCACCACCTGAATGGTCAGCTGCATTATTCGAAAATTCACATCTATGTATATTTATTGCAACACTCTCGCTGTATACAGCCCCTCCATTAAATGCCGAGTTGCTTACAAATATGCTATCTTGAATTGTAAGAGTAGAAAGAGACAAGTCATTTCCTGACACAAATGCCACTGCTCCACCTTGGTGATTTGCACTATTAAATAAAAAATGGCTTCCATTAGTTATGTGCAGCATGTGTATGTTCAGTGCAAATATGACTCCACCAGATACTGAGGCTCTATTTCTGTTAAAGATACAAGCCTTTAAAGAGACATTACTATTGGTATTCTCTACATAATTTATTGCCCCAAACATAGCTGTATTGTATTCAAATGAGGAAAATAATACAAAAGCTGTACTTTCAATTAAGTGAAACACTCCTCCATTTTGGCTGGCATTATTTCGTTTATAAAGTGAAAGTTCATCTGACAAAGTTCCTTTTTCAATTAAAGCCACACCACCATATTTAGCATAGTTGTTTATAAAAGTGGAATTCAAAATTTTGACATGGCCTCTAGACATATATGTAATTGCACCATACTGGGAGGCAGAATTGGCATAGTGTCTTGAATTAGATATAGTTATGTTGGCACTTCCATAAGGACTATAAACCACACCTCCTTGTATGGCATGGTTACGTTGAAATACTGAGAAGTAAATGGTGATAATGGCAGAAACTATGTAAAGGACTCCACCAAACTTCCTTGCCTTCTGTTTCCTGAAAGTACAATGTGACGCATGAAATATTCCTTGTTCCATGTATCCAATAGCACCAATGTGGTGTGCATTATTGTCAGACAACTTTGAGCCTGAGATACAGATAGTGCCATGTTTGACGTGAAATACTCCTCCAGCTGATGCAGAATTTTTTATTAATTTTGACTTTTTAATATGCAGAATGGAATGATTTTTCTCCATATAAACAACACCACCATAAAGTGCTGAGTTGTGCATGAAAATACAGGAAGAACATCGAAAATTTCCAATTTTCATAAACATTGTTCCACCACTATTGGCTTTACTGTGAGAGAAATTAGCGGAACACATTTTAAGAGATCCTTGTTGAACAAAAATGGAACCACCCAGCTCAGCTGTATTATTTGTATATGTAGTGTTCTTTGATGTGTAAGTCCCTGACTTTAAATAAATGCCACCTCCATTTTGTTTGGCACTACTATTGGTAAAATATACATCCTCTGTATAAACTTCAGTGTTTTCAAAGAATATTGAACCTCCATATTGTGCTGTATTGTGATAGAAACTGCATCTCCTGATAGCTGTACTGCTGTTTAGGCCATGACCAATCACATGAAGAGCTCCACCAGTGATACCTGTGTTTTTCTCGAAAATGGAGCTTTGTATCTCTGTATGTCCATGATTGTTGATTGTCACTCCATTGTGAAAGTAAAGCAAGCTATCTAGCACAAAGATAAGACTAGCCTGGATAACAAATTTAGCATCAGCTTCAAAGCTATTGGTAAATCTACAAGATGTGATTTTTGTAACATTTGCCCTCAAGTCCAAATCAAACCCTGCAGAGCTCAAGGGACTACTACCATATTCAAGAGAGTCCTTATACTGCCATAATAGAGAATCTATTATTAAAGTATTTGAGCTGTTCAAATGGAGACTGAAGTTGTGATAAGATATTATAACTGAAGAAGAATTTAGTGGGAAAAATGTAATATTTCCCTCAATGCTCTTATTTAATGTAACAGAACTCACTTCATGAATTCCAGGGTAAAATACGACTGTCAGTTCGAAGACATTCCCAAGATTATTAAAAATACTTGCAAGTTCTTCAAGCACTGTGCATGATCCTTCCTCCTCATAACAACGTGTAGTTCTATCTGGCTTTATGTAAACCACAACTTCTTGACTTACTTGATGAGTTAGCAGAAAGCAAACCAATACAATGTTGGCTGGTGTCATCATTTGGCAACTATCTCTGAGGAGTTTCTAGAGTCAGTCTACAAGTTTGTGCTGTGTACAGAGTCTTGCCTGTAATTAATCTGGGACCACATAAGCATAACATTAAGAGAGAATTGTGAAAACTATTTCTTATTAATGTTTAGTTTGGAAAAGGTAATAGTGAAATTGAAAGTTCAAACTTGTTCAAGTAAGCACCTGGAATAGAAGCTATATGAAAAGCAGCTTAATTTAGTTTGAACTGATATAGAAGAGTTGTTGTTAACATTTCTATGCACTCAATCCTGACTGATAAAGCAAATACTTCCTTAGTGTCTTCCCTTTGTGACTATACCCAGTAAGTCATGTAGTGGCTTTTAAGTTGTGTTATTAAAAAGGATTGCACGAGTATCATGAAATTGCAAATCTTGGTCTCTGCTAGCTGTGTGGCTCTTTAACTATGTAATGAGATATTTTAGTTTCCAGACTATGCAGCTACTATCTAGTGTCAATCCTGTAATGTTTGAAGTGCAAAGCTCAGGGAAAAACTTCAATAGGTAATTGAGCAAATCATATAACTAATTCTCTACTAAGAACAATCAAGAAATGATCTTAACTAATCAGGACATTCTGTTTACCAATGCCATTTATATTTGCTGATCACTTATCTCACAGTACATATTCTATGTTTCTGTAGTATCAAGTGGCTTTTAACTATGCTAACAAAAACACAGTTCATTTATGTCTGGTGATCTTGCTCCATTCTTCACATGATTTTGGTGAAGTAGTCTTGCATAAGCCCAATTGAATCTCAACACACATTCATCCCTAAGCTTGTCAAGTATTGTTTTCATAAGATTTCTGAAATACATGATTAACAATGTCCATGTAAGGAAGAACAAAGGACAGAAAGTGAAGAAGTGGAAAAGTTAATGGAGTTAACTTCTTACCTGCAAGTTTGAGAGTGTTGCTTGAGGTCTGATCACAGGGAAAGATGTTTCTACCATACTTGCATCGATTGGACAAGCAGTAATGTAGGCAACGAGGCCTAGAGTCATACTAACGCCTCTTCAACTGGGTTTGGGTGTACAGCTCCATCCTTGCTTCCTGATCTACACCAACATGTCAGAACCAGTGATGGAAGTGATACTTTCCATGGCACGGGAATGATCACAATTGTAACTCCCAGAGACAAGAATCAAACCAAATTCTCAGAAAGAAAGTTAAACCCGAGGATACCTGCTGTCCAGTCTATTACCACAAGGAAAAAAGAGTAGGTACGACTACTGTGATCGCTGAAAAAACAACAACAACCTTCAGCTAATCTTGATATTCTCAGAAAGATTTCTACTTCCAGGTACTGGAATAAAAGGGAGTAGCCTATCTGATGGAACAGGGCTGGGAAAGCGGTAAGGAAGACTAATGCCTGCTCTATACAGACTGCTGCACTTTGAGGTGTACATGCTGGAAACATAATGTTAAGTGCACTCCTGCATGTGGGAACTGCAGAAGATTCTTTCAATGAGGAAAGTGATAAACTTTCTGATTAAAAATATTTTTATTCTATTTGTTTCTCCATTTTAGTATAACAAATATTATCAATTTAACATTAACAGTGCTTTGGTCACAATCGAAATAGCTAGACAAAGAAAGTGCATTAAAGGTTAAAGTAAGTTCAATTTTCTATAATTTCTCCTCAAGGGATTTCTTGGGACTTTTAGTATGTTATAGAGCACCACTTTTCGGTACTAAGAGAGTGTTAAAATTGTTTGTGTTGCAATTTGTTTAAGGTCAACCTCCTTATTTTCATAAAATGACTGGACTATATTGTACCACTCAGCTATGGTCCCAAGATTATTCTGAAAACCCACTTTCCTCATTATTGTTTGGAAATGAAACGCAGCTATTGCGCTGCGTGCGCATTGTGTTAAATTAGGTTTAATTTATGGGTGTGGCTTTATTTTAATTGGATTCGCTGAGATGAGATGCTTTAGAAGGCGCGTGCAAAACATTGTAGAGCTAGCCGCATTTTGGAAAATGGAAGAAAAGCCCATGGAACGTCAGGTGTCTGGCGGCGGAATAAGAACAATCGTGAATAAGTTAACGGATCCAGCTAATGAGAGCGGCAGGACTAAAAATGGTGAATACGGGAGAGAAATTAAGACTTTTTCCTGGATTGGTGTAGCAAAACGCGTTTATCAAAAATTCCGCATCTACTTTCAACAACTGTCAGTCCTTCTCCTATCCACAATAGTGGTTGTCATGGCTTGTTCTTTAAGAGGTAATGTATGAAGCAAAAATGTTAAGCACATATACTTAAAGTCAGCTGTTACCAACAATATAATTGATACTTGATAAGCATAGCTAATTTGTTAGCTAGTTTACTGGACTAAACAATTGTCCATGATTGATTTAACATATTTGACAATTTGCTGTCTCAGTAAGTCTTATAACACTGTATTTGCTTCTTTTTTTTTGTTTTTTTTTTGTTTGTTGTTAGTTGTTTTTTTTTTCAACATTTTCCCTGTTTCGGCATATTTCCAATATTCTGACTTTCAACCACTTTACTTTTTTATTTTTTTATTTTTTTATAGCAGTTGTAGGCTAGTAAATACAACCTCAATAACATTTAGAGCATTAGGGAATATGTGAAATTACAGTTCAAATTCTATACACTTAGCTTCTAATAACTCAACTAAGTGAAGCATGAATCTTTGCAATAGCTGATCTTGGGCAGCCTGAGCAATACAACCTCTAGCTATAAATGCATATGTACAACCAAAAAGATGCATATTGATAATCCTCATGATCATTATGTAGAAAATTAGGTATTTTGACATACTATGTCCGTTGTCCTGCGTAGTTTTACAAATTATATATTTTAGTGAGACAGTGTAGCTCTAAACCTTCTCTTTCTTTATAATCGAAGACCACTATATATTATATTGTCACTGATACTCATAGCTGTAGAAACTGGAATGAGCATGGGACCACATGCCTATCCCCTCAATATTTTGAACTGTTTCTGTTTGTAGTCAGAATTACTCAGTGCATTAATACACTACATTTGGAGATAGAAAACAGAACATTTAGATAGGAAATCACCATAGAATTTATATCTGTGTGTGATAACCGTTCCTTAATATAATTGGATAAATAGTGCTACATATAATTGCACAACGTCACACTCCCTTTAGTGTATCATGTGCTTGTCATGTTGTGTCCACTCCTACCTCCCTCCCCTCCCACCTCCAATTAAGAAATTATTCCTACACCTATGATGCTTGCAGGGTACATGCTATTGATTGCTAGCCTCACGTACAAATCCTTCAAGGCAATCTCTTACTCCGAAATTTTGACCACACCCACCGGCGAACCATCAAATTGCATCGCCAGAATCAGCAGCGACGATAACTGCAGTGTAGCAGCAAATCTCACCTCTCTTCTCCATCCAGAACCAGCGATACTGCCTGACTACCTTCAACTCCCGGCCTCATATCATCTCCCAGATCTCCTCCTCTACGTGACAGCCAGCGTCCTCATCTCGGAGGTATCATACCACCTCATTTGTGGCGTGCTACAAGTATACTTCTACGTCTTGCGCAGGAGCAGCCCGGAGGAATGGAAGTGCCAACCACACAGGTTTCTCACCAAGTCTAATGAGATTCATGAGATTGTAGTGGGCACGGCCAATATGATACTGGCTGGAGGTGAGGAGGCCAGTGGTGTGGTTGGTGGACACTTTTCAAGTTTAAATTTAGCCATTGGCTGTAAAAACAGTAAAAGCAGTGAATACAGCCAGTATATTCACTCTATTTTTACCACACATGTAAGCATGGCAAAAGCAATTGTGTTCATTTTAATTGAGTGGCAAGTAGTTATCACCAGCAAGCTGCTGATGGCAGGCAATTTCCAAATAAGTGCACAGATTTGATATCACTTGTGCAATTGGATTGTCTTGTAGATGTTGATTGATAACCATCCAGCTAGTGTCTCATGTAGTGACTTCTGCCAAGTCTCAAAGTCATGATATAATTGTACCAAGTAGTCAACGGGGTCAATCTATCCCAGTTTCTGTGGAAATGCTGTCAACATGTGAGTTACTTTCAATAGCCTCTGGCCGAACTGTGTTACACAACCACCTGGTTGGAATAGCCATAAAGAGACCCAACCATGAAGCCAAACTCAATAGGCCACTGATATAGCTAGTGCATCCTATCTATCTTCCTTCTTTATTTTTTCACTCATTTCTCCTTTACCCATCTCTTCTTTTCTTTCCATTCTTCTCTTCTCCTGCTTCCTGTAGCCATGTCTGGAGTGGTCACATGCTGGATTTCAAGCGGGCGCTACACCACTATGTATTTCACACCTGGTCACTACGGTTACACGTACTTACTCGTCTCCGTAATCCTTCTGTTTATGTGGTTGGAGGGGTCGGCCTACTATATTCACATGAGTCTTCACACTCCCTGGCTCTACAAGAACATACACAAACACCACCACAGGTAAATAATACTCTAATTGAACCTTTCACTGTCGGAGCCGAGAATTATCGGCATTGCACCACTATCATCGATTCTCTGATTTGAAAAAAAAAAATTGATTATCTAATATAAGGTTCCTATTTATTGTTTATATGTACATTTTTCTGACTTAGTATTTCCTGTAATAAAAAATTGAAATGACTGCACTGGTATTTGTTTTTTATAATTTTTTAAAAAAAGTATGGCTACTATGTATGTCGTTGAATGTCTGTCCGCCTGAAATTCTTTTGTAATATGGAGCTCTGGAGCTCAGATTCGGTAACTAGAAGGTGAATAAGCCGTGCACTCCATCTGGCCCTTGTAGCAACTCTGAGATCATTGGAGATTGAGCTTCAGCTAGTACCGTTAGAATCGGCAAGTCTGAATTATTAGCTCTTCGCTTTGCGGACTAATGGTAAAGAGTTTGGTTTTGTTTAAAAATTCAATTCTTTCTGGAATGTCTTTACAGAAAAGAAATAAAAAAATAAAATATTCGTATATTTTTAATGTACTGAACTGGTCTACATAAAATTGACAGGGAAATAGTTAGACATAATAAATGTGACCATACATGGGAATATCAGGCAAACACAGTGCATAAATGTTGGGAAAAGGACAACTCCCAAATGTTGGCAATGGATAGAGCTACTGTTATAAAAATTCTCAATATCTGAATGACAATAAACGTGTAAGTCTAAAAAATGTTTTTGAAGGAACCCTCATTGTATCCGATTATCCTGTGTATGGTCACATATATTAACTTATCCAAAACAAAACAACAACAACAAGATATTAGCTAATTAGTAGCTAGCATAATAATGGATATTCTAAAACCATACATAGATCCCTAGCTACCAAAACCAGCCAGTTTATCTTTTTGTGGTTATGGCCACTGGGCCCTGTCAAGCTGTCCTTTGATTAGCAGTGTATATTGCTGGTTTAGTTGTGTTATTGTTTCAAGTTCTATTTCCCTGGCCCTTCCAACTATCATGTTTTCCTTCATGTGTTTTCAAATACGCTCCACCAATACTTAATAGTAACAACAACACACACAGACTATAAACACGTGAAGTGTGTAGCAATACTTGCCAACTGTTTATCAATTATTTTTACATATATGAATACCGTTATACACTAAATAATGCAGAATACATTGTCAATTACAGATACAATACACATATGAACTGAATTTCTATTTATTAACTCTCAACACGCATGTGTGAGAGGGTTATAGTACTAAGTTTATCAGTCAGTATGTCATCAAAAATGAGCCCAATCACAAGCTTTTTTTGGGTAGCGCCCCTTAATCACATCGTAATCACGTGTGGTCAGATAATTACTTGCCACTGCAGTAGGTATGCTTTACTCAGTGGCATACTGGGTGCTGGAATTGGAGTTTCGCGTTGGAACTAATGGCGAGTGCATGTTTACCTTCTCTTAGCAAGACAACATTCACATCTACAGTTTCATTTGCACAAACTATATATTGATATAGATATATATACTTGAATGGTATAGCTAGATATATATACTTGAATGGTATAGCTAGATATATAAACTTGAATGGTATAGCTGGATATATATATTTGAATGGTATAGCTAGATATATATACTTGAATGGTATAGCTAGATATATATACTTGAATGGTATAGCTAGATATATAAACTTGAATGGTATAGCTGGATATATATATTTGAATGGTATAGCTAGCTATATAAATTATCCATTGGTATGAGAATGATATAATATAGTGAATAGTACTGAGGGTTCACCCGTTTGGTGCTTCATTTCAATCTTGTAACCTTTATGGTAAAGTATGTAAGGATATAATATTCTTATTTTCATCGTCTTAACCAACTTCACTTACATTGTTGTTGAGTGGACTTAAAATATTTATATTGCACTCTTAGAAGAGCACTTTTAAAAGTGAGTATGTCCACACATTGTGGAGTATGTTTATACAGTGGCATAATGGTGTCTATGCATACATCAGTGAGATGTATTGTGTGTGTACTTGTGTGTGTGCATACAAGTATTGTAGTTATGTGAGTATATACCTGCGTGTGTGTGTGTGTGTGTGTATGTAGTGTGCATACAAGTAGTTGTGTGTGTATACAAGTGTGTGTGTGTGTGTTTGTGTGTGTACATAACTGCAGATGTTCCACTTTGTTTTCAATAACATTCCATAAAGAGCCCAAGTGGTTTGCTGGATTTTCTCAAGCAATCAGAGCAAGAGTGAGAATTTATTATTTTCCTCTGCATCTCTCTAGACCCGTGAGAAGTTTCAATCTAGAGAGTGATAGTATTTTATTTGGAATAATTATTTGGTGGTCTGGCACATGTTGGATGCTGAAAAATAGATTCAACTGATTTGGTCGTGTTTGCTGCGATCACTTGCCAAACGTAGGCATGAGTACTAGACTATTGATGTGTATATGTGTGTGCGTGTTCAGGTACCACACCCCCACAGCATATTCGGCGACGGCAATGAGTCCCATTGAGCTGGCATTCTATGATATCGCCGTCATCTTGCCTCTGTTCGTGCTCCCCATCTACTCCGTGGTCTTCATCGTAGAGCTGGTGTATATTTATTACTTCGGACTCATAGACCACTCGGGCGTCAAAATGGATTCCTGGTTTCCATGGCAACCGAGCACAATGTTTCATGACAACCACCACAGGTATTGTTGTTATTGGCGAGTGAGTGAGACACTGTCAGGGGTAACACAATTTGAAAATTGGGGATGTTTGTTTGTTGGCAAGTGAGTGGAGGAGTGAGACAGTAAGCCAGCCCATTTTATAACAGCCTGGCTCCAAACTAGCCACAAATGTTGCACAATTATAACCAAGAGCAGTCTCACCTGAAAGTCAGGCAGGCTCCTAACTAGCAACCAGATACAAAGTCTGCTCTGGTATTAAAGAGCACACAAGAGCACAAATTATTAGTCTATTGTTTGTTGAATCCAGTTCCCCACAAATTGTAAGAGGGGAACATATGGGGTAATTAGGAAATCTCTGGGAGAAAACGTCATAGAAGAAACAGCCTTAAAAAACAAATTTCAAAGATAAGATGTTTTAGTGGTTCCAAAGTTTCAGATGCAAGCTTAGCTAATGTCAAATTCGTGTGTGGAAACACGTTCATGTCAAGCCTAAATGCTGCCTAATTATCCACATCTTACATGCATTTGCATCCTTTACGTCTTGCTGCAGCATATAACAGTGTTTCATTAATTACTAGTGACTGAGATTTGTAAAGAACTATGAATGATTCAGTTATTCTCGGCTGAAATAATTATAATAATAGGAAATTTTCTCGTTCTTACAGCCAATAATATTGTTAATTAAAACTTAACCCGACGTTTCGACTTCTTGCCGAATATAGTAGGATATAGTAGACAGTAAGCGTACCCTCCAGAAATCTTGCTGTTTACATTGTGTTAGTATATCACCACAGAGAGTTTGACCACAGTTGACCCCAAAGAAGTAGAAGATGCCAAGGAATGCATCAGAAACCTTGTCAAACAAATGGCACCAGACGCCTCTGGAACCACTTCCACATCACCAGCCAACAGCTCAGCCAAGAGCAAGCCCATAAATCGCCGCCAGTTATCAAGTGCCCTCTGTGCGCAGACAAGCACAACTTAGTTCAGTGTCAACCCTTCGCCCACTATGACGTAGACAAAAGAAACAAATTTGTTTGGGAGAAGCGATTGTGCACTAACTGTCTAGGAGAAGGACATGGCTACATGCACTGCCCCTCCAAGTACACCTGCCGAACATGCCACAATAAACACCACACGATGCTGCATCGAGAAAAGGTCCACCAGAGAAGCCACGAATGCAGTCCTTTGTGTCAAAGTTCAACCACATGATGTGGATTCAGACGGGCTGCTGACCATGAGAACATAGCCATGTCTACTGAATGACCTTGCCTATCTTACAGGTTTTCACCCTAGATGACTGCGACCCACCTTACTCAGCTTTCGTTAATGCTCTAATAGATTGATAAACTGTAGCCCTTCCTATAATTATAATGGTATGACTACTCTGTATTCCTGCACTAGTTATTTGTGAGTGTGAGAGCTTTTTTTAAAAAAAAAAGTTTATTGCGAGGTCTTTTCAATTACATTCTTTTAAGAAGATGGACAAGTGACAGATGTATGCACAAACGATCAAGTGTGTTTTTAATAGGATTGGCATGCCCAAATTGCTTGGATTTAGTGAAGTTTAAAGACTATCTGTTTTATTTCAATATTTTTTAAAGAATAGTTCTATTCAGAAAAAAATATTTATGAACACACAAGAGTTCTGTGTCATGGGTCTGCTTTGGCAACTGCCCTATTATTTACATTTAGCAGTTTGTTTTTGTTTTTTGCCAGGTTTACTATCTGACTCGTTTTTTGACACCCTTCGAAATGGTTTGAATAGTTTGACCAGCCTGTTCTAAAATAGTCTGGGCAGTGGTCTGCCTGTTTTTTTTTTTTAATGGTCTGGCCTGTTCTAAAACAGTCTGAGGTTTGGAAATGGTCATGGCCCAACCATTTTAAAACAGTCCAAGTTTGTAGTTGGTCTGTAACATATATATGTAGCTATGTATGTATGGATGGTACGTATGCCTTTCAAACGCGCGTACGGGGGGGGCTTTTTTCTCCTAAAAACACGGCTTTTCAGGTTTGACCGCAGTTTCTTGGGATACCAGGACATTAACCAAGTCTTACTTTAAACTTGGGCTCAAAATTGTGAGTGAATTCCTGCGAAAATGCTTGTTTTTCAAGTAAACAGTTGCTGCGCACGGTTACTACGGCATTGAAGACACTTTACCAGACTTAATTTTCAAAACTTCTCTGTTTTGGGAGACTATGAAGTGCCAATTGTTGGTTGTCAAGACCCACCAGTAGTCAGAATGCCTTAATATTAATGCTAGGGAAGCTACCACTACTCAGGGAAGCTAAAGTTAATTCCATATTTGTTAGCTAAAATTATAAAAATAACCTGGCCATTCTTTATTTGTATCTGAGAAGTTGTTGTCAAGAGTGACTGGTAAATTCAGATAGTCAGAATGGCTTGAATTTGACCACAGAAGTTACCTATACTCAGGAAATTTAGGTAAGTAGTAACTCCATATTTGTCGTCTGAATTACAAAAATAACACTGGCTTATTTTTTATTTTTATTTTTTTTTGTAGCTGAGAGCTTGTTCAAGAGTTACTGGTAATTGAGGTAGTCAGAATGGCTTATTAAGTTTGATACTACAGAGGTTACTATTACTCATGTAAGAGAGTAATTTTGTATTTCTATGCTAAAATTAATGGTCAACTGCTATTGTGCTACTGTTTTTAATTGAACTAAGCTTAATATAATTATGTAGCTACAAGAAAACAGAAAAAAAAATACAAGAAAAAACGAAACAAAAAACAACTAAGCTAATGAATGGACTTTTCACACACACACAGACACACACACACACACACACGCACCAATCGGTCTCTCCAAGTAGTTGCTATGTGAACTAAACAAGTGCCTTCAGTACCTTGCTCGCGCCATTTGTGCTCAAGCACATCACTAGTTTATATATACGTGTGGACGTACGTATGTCATTTTGTACTTTGACCCTAGCGTATTTTTGTGCTCGCTCCGTGTTTGACCCTGTCCCAAACTTCACTAAACAGGACCCTCCGGTTTGGTGATCATTACCCGTATCACCCTAGAAATTGAATTGTTGACTGCTTTGAATTCTTTTGCGGGTGCAGTTAAAACTCAAAAACTTATGGGAGCTCCATTTCTATCAAGTTAGTGGTGGTGGTAAGTTAGTACGCTATTTGTCACAGTTATAAGCCCTATGCAACAGTATTTACTTGAAAATTCATTGTCCACTAGACGAACCACGAAGGTAAGTCTTGCGTAGGTATGTTCAGTTGTGTGAAAGTATTGTGCGTTATAACTATTATTAAGAATATCACAAAGAAAAAGTTTATATAACGTGACTTGATTTTGTTGCTTCTTTCAATTCAAACAGTTGCTGGGGAGCGGTTACTATGGCATTGAATCCCCTTTACCGTATATATTTAATTTAAAAACTAGACTTTATTTTAGTAGCTTGAGTGTTAGTAGTTAAAATCAATCGTTTAACAATAGTGTAGTTTAAGGCTCGCTCGCCATTTGTGCTGAAGCACATCACTAGTTATTGTGGCGTGTATGTATGTGATTGGTACGGATAGTTTTGGTTTGGTTTGCTCGCTTGTTCATTAAAACACAAACAATAACACTCACTTTGCTAAAAACGCTCTCGGTAAACATGGACAGATTGACGGGCACACAATGAGTTCATAAAATCTGCACTAAGGGTTAATACATATAAAATACCTATGAGGAGGAAAAGTGATAAATATAATGTTTATTAAACGATGAGCACCTGAAAAAATTGAACCTAAGTTTTAAAATAAATTTACTATAGTGACTTTCTAACTCTTCACTTTGCTTGGAAACAAACAGTTACTTGTACACAGCAGATGTTGAGATGAGACTGATTATACACACAGGAGCTATATGGTCACTGCTTTAGTATTGTTCTGTTATTTACCACTTATCATTAATGTTGTAGTTGTTATTATTATCATCATCATCATCACTCTGAGCAGTCTTGTTATTTAGTGCCCACAGGTGCAACATATGAATCTGGTTACTATAACAACCACTCACACACAAGCATACATCGAGGATTACTCATTAAATGATTGGTGCCAACTTTTTCTTTTTGGTGCAAAGCAATTAATACAATACATATAATATAATGGAGAACAGGGAGGGAGGGGGGAATGGTGTGGTGAGACAATGCTTATAGCTTGGACAGTTCCAAAAAAGAGAAGTTCACTTTATAAAAAAAAATTCACCACACTTTGTTTTGAGAGTTTGCACACCACGTGCTTTGACTATATACATGACTCACATGACGGTAACCATGGGGCTCCCTCTCTTTCTCCTGGGCTTCACGTGCAATTCATAGATCACAAGGAACACTAGTATTCATTGTTGGGCAAATATCCTGTACTCATTTCACCATGTTTGCTGATAGTCAGTCAGTTATTTTTAAAGCTAGCCAGTTGAAAATTTTTAGCCCATTCTTTCCATTTGCTTGCTGTCAGTAAATTAAGTCCGTTCAGTGTCTTTGCTAGTTTATAAATTAAAATGACAATGGCAGAACTGAATCACAACCAGTACAGTAAAGTAATTGATTGGTAGCATTCTAGCCAATGGTGGGAAGACTTCTATATTGTATACTGTACTGTAGGCATTCGATAGATAAGGCTTCATAATCTATGAATATTGTTAAGCTTATGTTTACACAGATGGATGTGTTGACTACCCTACCATCTTCCTTCTCACTAAATGTTATCTCATGAAATACTTTTGTTAGTAGGAAGAGTGTTATTATTATTATTATTATTGTAGGCGGTTTGATGCATGGCATTAAAATAGCCACACCTTATGGCCTAAATATTACAATATCGTAATTTGTTACAGATACGCCTCAATACATAATATCCCCCTCCCCTAATATCATCTCACTTACTGGCACTAGTTCACTATAAAATAAATTCATTTGGAATTACTTCTACTTGTGTGCCATCAAAAGGTGAAAACATGTCAACTTTCGGTGTTGTTGAAGATTCAAACTTAGGCTTTCTAAAACTAGAGCATTCATAGTTAGTAAGCTCTTCATCTCTGGCTTATGAATACTGTACAGTGAATGAATGAGAATGGAATTATTAATATGTTCACTTTGTGAAGTATTACATAATAATTTATCTCGTTTGGGAAGTGCTTCCCAAACGAGATAAATAATTACGTAATATTTCATTTGATGCATCAACCTGGGAGGGAGAGGGGTACTTTAAGAATGCTCAGGTTTGCAGTCTTGAGATTGCTACCACCACAGAGAGCACTGAGGCATCCTTGTAGAGGTCACTAAGTGGCAGTATTAGCTATTGCTGTTGAGATACTTTAATTAGTTCACTCACTTTTATCTTTATCTATGTAGATACTTCCACTGTAACTTTGGCTTCAATTCATCTTTCTTTGACTGGCTGCATGGAACTCTCAGAAGGACTGACACACAGTATGGAGAGGACATATTCAATCCGAATAAGAAGAAACTGTGACTGGAATAACTAATATTTTATTGTATTGTATTTTTATTAATTTAAAATGGTGTGATAATAGAAATTACTGCTCATCATCGGATGATGGTGGTTGGAATGTGTGCGCGTGCGTTTTAAACTACAATAAGACTAGGCACGGTAAAAGGTCGTAAGGATGGTTGTTAATGTTGTTGTACAAGCTGTAGAGCTGAGGATTAAGCTTCACTCTACTGCTATCAGACCTCAGAGTCCTGAAGCGTTTCTCTTCTAAATGTGTTTTTAAGTCCTGCAGTCTAACTAGATCAATGAAGCCGCCGGAGAGCCTAAGTTTAGTTTTGCGTGCGGATTCTAACAATAATTATTTGGTAAAGGGTATCATTTTTAATGCCCCCCCCCGACCGGCCGCCCACGTCATCTGCGATGCTCCCTGATTGCACACACGTCAGCGGTCACAAATAAGTAGGCACTCCTCCCCCTCCGCAGCATACACCCACTATTGTAGTATTCGGTTGCTCTCGGATCTCCACTAGTAGACTAGTTGAAGACAAAGGAGAAAATATTCCCAGAAATGCACGTGTACCAATGGATTGCTGTATTAATATACAGCCTCGTTGGAGCTTCTGCAAGAAAACTTGGTGAGGATTTAGTCTTTGTTGTTTTGATTGTGGCTGTCTTAAATATTCACTATTTTCAAGCCATTAATTCTAAAAAGACTCATTATAATATGGTAGTATATTTAATTTAAGTGTGAATTTTACAGTTTTGGTGGGATAATATGTTATTGGTGGTGTAAGGTGAGGTGTCACAGCGAAAGTTAAGACACATGATCTGTAGTTATGGTGGGCTCACGTCAAATGCATACATTTTGTGTTGTTTTATGCTTTGTGTGTAATTAAGCAGCCAGTAAATTGCTAGGGTGCTTTAGTAATTAACCCTCAGCGCGAGAGGGTTATAGTAGTCATCCAGTCTGTTTGTCTGTCCATCCTGTCTGTTTGTCTGTCATGCTCTGATTTTGGAGATTACTGACAATTAACCATTGATTTAGGTATGAACTTACTCAGAATGAAGATTTAGGACCATTCATTGTGCTACTTTTTTAAATTTCGGGCTAATTATTTAGAAAATGTAGGTACCGGTTTTTGTGGGTAATGCTCCCTAATGTCACGTCACAATCACATGAGCAAATAATTTCTTGCAGCCAGCGGTGTAGTTTGCTTTATGCTCAGGGAAGTTAACGGAGTTGAAAGAAGTGAAGTTTTGCATTGAAAATGTATACTGGTGAGTGTTTCTGGCTAGTTTAGTTTGTTCTCTTATGAAGACAGTGTTACCATGTACCATTTTCATTGCTTGAGCTATATTGATGCCTGATTAAAATAGCTAATAGATTGCTTGTTCTTTTAGTCTGAGATTATATTGTAATAGCTAGGTAGTTTTTTTGTAGTGCTGAGGATTCGTACCTTTGGTGCTACATTGATGTTAAGAGTGTTACTGAAGAGCAAGTTTCTCCCCATCTTTTCTCACACTCCCCAAACAACTGCTCAGTTTTCCTTCTAATTATTTGCTTCCCAATTTGCTAAGTGGTTGTTACTTTACAATATGAATTATTAAAAGTACTGTCCCCTTAAACTAGTCTCGTGAACTGGTCGTTATCCGCGTGGAAAGGGGTGTGGCCCAGAGAAAGGAGAACGTCTAGTAGCTTTCGCCAGGTTTTTGTGAATTTGTCCTGGAATGTTGAGACAACCGATTTAAGCGATCAGTTACATAAATGTCACTCTTATGCATTGACCGTCTATTCTCAACTTTACACTTTCTGTGCTTTATTTCGTGATTACGGGCTCAGAAGACGTAACTGAAGCTTGCTTAGAAGAAAAAGACAAGTGAATATGAAGTTAATAAGTTAAATACAAGTCTCTGAAGGCCTTAGGCCTGAACAGCTCTAGTACAAGTGCGATGGCCAGCCAGCTAATTAAATGAAATTCAATTACAAAATCATTGTTATGAATTGTTGTTAATTGATACTTGACCGATTTTATCAACTTACGTTTGTATTAACTATTCATACGTCTATTTAGGTGCTAATTTTACTGGAGATTTCTGGTAATAATGAATTATTTGCAGTTATGCACACAGTGGAGTCGGACGAACAGTTAGACATACTATGCAGTAAAAATGTACATAGAGTTTTATAAATCTTAGGAGTATTAAAATACTGCAAAGCAATGGAAACTGATAAAAGTGGAAAGAATTATGTCAAATTATATCTTTGTCCAATTGTATTGGTAGTACACTAAACCTTATTATAATATACTATACCTGAATAAAAATTTCACCGGTATATGTCTATCACCTTCACAATTGACACACACACACACACACACACACACACACACACACACACACACGTGCACGCACACACACGTGTATTTGAATTTGAATCTATGGGTGGAAGCTGGTTTTACTCTCAATGAAAAGTGTTTCCACACTCCTCAGTGTAGTACACTTATAGCAGCCTACACTAGCTATAGACAATGAGTGATTGAGTGATGCAGCATTTGTTGCCGCTTCAGCAACTACTCATGGTTTGTACGTACAATACTTGGTCAGAGTCACACCAGTTGTGCTTTATTACTTCATAGTCAATAAGAATGGCAAACTACAATCTCGGTAGAGCATCGACCTGTATTGTTTATTCTGATTCCAGGTGACGAACCTCAGTTATCTGAGCTGCACAGATTTACCAAGATGGACGGCAAGCATCTCAATCTGGCGGAGGAGATTGGCGACGAATACCGTCACTTTGGGGCGTGTCTCATGCAGGACTCAGATGGTAGCATCGTGGATGGCATGGTGTCTCGACTTGGAGACGTCCCTCAACGGGTAAATGGTGAAGTATTGAAGGAGTGGTCGTTAGGTAAAGGGAAGGTTCCGGTCGAGTGGGCCACTGTGTTGGAATGTCTCAGAGAAGTGTCTCTCTATGAGCTGGAGACAGAAATCAAAGAGGAAATGGATGATGTGCCAGGTAGGGTAATAATGAAGTTAACCCTGCAATTAGTGTAGTTAATTAACATAATATTGGCTGTTAGAACAAGAAAATTTGCTATTATTATAATTAGTGTTTGGCGAGTGTGCAAGACACTCTCAAATTTATAATGCTGAGGTTTTTTTGGGGTGAAGCTAGTCCAACCTTATTTTTAGTCTTTTTTGTGTTGCAGCATAAATAGTCTCACAAAACTATTTAATTACTCTCAGTCATCTTTTCTTGGACATTTTATTTCCACTGCACATGTGCAGTTGTGCAGAGCTTTTTATTTTTATTGATACAGTGACTAATTGAACAGTGACTTCTTTTTAACTTGGTAAGTATCACCACTGCTATACTGACACCCCCCCCCCCCTCCCCCCCCCCCCCCCCCCACTCCCTCCCGAACCAAGAAATTTCTAATTAATTCTAACCACTTAGATCTACTTGCTTGTTCAGTGCTATGGAGTGCAAAGTATAATGTGGTGGTTAACCAGAGGCGGGTATAGGGGAGGAAGGGGGCGGGGTCAATCCAATGAGACCAACCTCTCCGTTTCCCTTCCTTCTCTCCTCTCGGCATCATTGATGGAATGAGGAAGTTTAGCCCACAACTATTGCGTATTAGCTTATACTCTTAGTACGTACAATACTTGGCCATACGTGATGTGCTTGAGCACAAATGGCGAGCGAGCCTCAAGTTTACATAAAACTGCAGTATTGCTACTACATAATCTATATTAAGCTTATTTCAATTAAAAACAGCAGCATAATAGCAGTTGAACATTAATTTTAGCATAGAAATACAAAATTACTCTCTTACATGAATAGTGGTAACCTCTGTATTATGACTACCTCAATTACCAGTTACTCTTGAACAAGCTCTCAGCTACAAAAAAAAATAGGCCAGTGTTATTTTTATAATTCAGACAACAAATATGGAGTTACTACTTACCTAAATTTCCTGAGATTTGGTACTTTCTGTAGTATCAAACTGAAGCCATTCTGACTATCTGAATTACTGATAATTCTTGACAAGTTCAAAGCTACAAAAACAAAAGACCTTAATTTTAGCAATCAAATACAAATTGCCTTCTTACCTCATATTCTTGAGTTGTGGTAACTTCAGTTGTAGCCATTCTGACTATCTGAATTTACCAGTCATCACTCTTGACAACAAGTTCTCAGATACAAAAAAGAATGGCCTGAGTTATTTTTGTAATTTTAGGTAACAAAATATGGAATTATGTATTTACCTCACCTTCCCCGAGCAGTGGTAGCTTGAGGCATTCTGACTACATGTACTGATGAGTCTTGACAACCAACAGGTGGCTCTTCGTAGCTTCCCAAAACGGCGAATTTTTTTTTTTTTTTTTTTTTTTTTTTTTTGTGAAAATTAATTCTGGTAAAGGGTCTTCAATACCTTAGTAACCGGTCACAGCAACTGTTTGTGACTTGAAAAACAAGCGTTTTCGCAGGAATTCTCTCACAATTTTTAGCCCAAGTTTAAAGTAAGACTTGGTAAATGTCGTAGTATCCCAAGAAACTGGGGTCAAGCCTGAAAAGCTGTGTTTTTAGGAGAAAAACAACAACCCCGCGCGCGCGTTACGTACCATCCATACATACATACATATATACATAGAACATATACCCGATCTGTCTGTAGCATTATCTAGTAAAAGAACATTGTTTGTACAAAAAACAACAAAAAACAAAAAAAAAACAAAAAAAAAACTTCCTCTAAATAACATAGCTATTTCACCATCTTTGTTGTCAGTGTTTCCATTTTGGTTAGTGTTAAAAAATAAAGCTGTGAAATATATTATATATATATATATATATATATATATATATATATATTGTGTGTGTGTGTGTGTGTGTGTGTGTGTGTGTGTGTGTGTGTGTGTATTTGTTGGCAGACAAGCAGGACAAGGTGTTTAAAACTCCCAAGAGGAAGTCCCACCTCTCGGTCCACGATGATTCTCATCCAGTCATTGACGAGCGTCAACTATTTGCAGCCTTCTCGGAAATATCGGATTGGGAGAGTGTATGCATAAACTTGGGCGTGGCAAACTCGCACATGGATACCATCCATCACCACAGCGGTGATGAGGTCACCAAGAAGGAGGCGTGTCTGAGGCAGTATTATGAGTATGGTCAGGCAGACTGGAGTCACGTGGTGATAGCTGTGGCAGAACCTCCTCTGAATAACAAGAGAGTAGCCTGCAAGATTGCCCACGACCACGTGGGGATGGACAAGAAGGAATGCCACACCTTCTTGGGTATGGATCACGACGAACTTTAGATCATCTTTTTTAAAAAAAATTTTCAGTCGTCTTTTTTTATTCACCAACTTTGTTTAAGGTATGTTTAAGATTATTATTATTCCTTTCCAATAGCTCTCATCTTTTTTAAATTATGAATTACTTATTTTTAATTATTTTATCTCATCATTGTAATTGTTGGTGTTTACGGAGAGTTACACCTGTTACCTAGGATTGTTAAACTCAACCACTAGCTGAAGATTTCCTTGATTTTTTGGCGCTAGTAGGCTAAACCCTTTCTTCCCACGATTTGTGGGCCCGTGACCACCACACAGTGCATTGTAGTCCGGCGTAGCCCGGCGTAGCGGTTCGGTAAAGGGTCTGGCTACGCCGGACTAAGTGCATTGAGGGCGGAGCTCCCCCCGGCCGGACGTTTCGTGGGGGCGGGACTGGATTCCAATTATCGCCTCCTCGTAGTTGTTCACGCCTTCTGGGAACTACTGCGAAAACTGTACATGTAAATTGTTGTAAACTGTGCAGCTGAACAAGCTCACGGTAGTCTGGGAAGATTGTGAAGCTCCTGGGGGAGGATTTGTCTGAATCTAGTAGAAGCGGAGAATTGTGGTGCTAGCTATGTCTAATATTGTGAAATTTCTGGGTGTTTCTATTTGGATATGCCTAGCTTTGTTAGCTGTGAATGGTGAGTTAAAATAATATGCTACACACTCATCACATTAGCTGTGCTCGTATGTATAGTTGAGTCAACACATCACAAGGCGGTTAAATTATATTATTAATAATTATCGTAATAAGTAGGTTTTTCACCTCAGGAAACCCCACAAGTCAATGTGCTAAATGGGTATAACTAGGTAAGAGGTTGATTTCCAGAAGTTCTATAGAAATATGATAATATTACTTTCCAGTAAACAATGTGAGCAACTACTTTAAGTACCTAGAAATTACAGTGTTTGAATAGTTAAAGTGTCGTAATTGGAGTGTGAATTCGTGTTGTGAAGGTAGGTTCATTCTGTCCTTCACACGTATGCCTTCTACATTCTTACCTTCTACATACATGTCCTAAATATTACATTTATTGTAGATTGGATATTTTCCTATAGTATTCCCGCATCACACGAGCATCCAATATTTTCCCATATAGAATGCTGCATTGAACACTCTAATGCGCCCGTGTGTAGTTCTGGACAGCTGAATTTTTAGATGTATGATGACATTACTTCTGAAAGACAAGGCTTTGAAGCACAACCATATTACAGTTTTGGAAAAAATATTAATAAACAGTTGATTCCACTCGTCATACAGTAGGGAATGACATTTCACCTCAATTTAGGACCCAAATGTGCTATCCATTTCGAATCTTACAAGTTTGATCAATTCTTTTCTTTTCTTTTTTTTCACTGTGGTAACTTGGCTTGTCATAAATATAAAGCTTTGTCTGAAAAAAAGTTTTTGAGGTCATCAATCTCTTATCATATTTTACAGTTGATCTAGCTTTCTCTCTCTTTTTTCTTTTCACAACATTCTTATGCTCTGCACTTATAAGCTGCAATTTCTATTGGCCACAAACAAGGAACAATACGAAGGAGAAAAATAGTAATCAAGAGAACGAAGGCTTTAGACTTGGACTTGATTCCTAAATTCTTATATGGGATATTGAAGAACTGTCATCAGCTCTTTATTGTGGAATGAGTATATTTAGTTTAACATAGCATAGTTTAATAGTTAAAGAACATTTCGGTCCGTGGACCTTCTTCAGCTGTCCTTGACCCAACTGACTGCTTACTGGTTGTAGGTTACACTTTTCTTTATAGCTGAAGAAGGTCCACAGACCGAAACGTTCTTTAACAATTAAACTATGCTTTGTAAAGCTAATATATATACTCATACAGGTTGGTACTCATAGCAATGAACCTCTACGATACACTCTTTATTGTTCGTCTTTTTTTTTGTGGTAGGGGGAAAGCCGCGAGTGGGAGACAAGCCCAGTATGTTAGAATTCCGCAGTTTCCCGGCAGAATCAGGTAACATGGATCTGGCCTTGCTGATTTCAACAGAGTACAAGGAGGTTGGTCGATGCTTGCTCGAGGATGAAAGTGGAGCTCGAATATCTGCCATTGAGTCGAATCAGAACGGAAATATAAAGAACATAAATGATGAAATTTTTCAGGAGTGGAAAAAAGGAAGCGGAAAGATGCCGGTTACCTGGGAAACTGTTTTGGTCTGTCTGAGACAGGCTGGATTGGTTGAACTAGCCAATGACATCAAGGAGGGATTAGAAGGCGTGGCAGATAATGAGGAACCTGCAACACCTCCAACTAAAGCTAAACCTACCACCAGTAAGCATTCAGTCAGGTCAAGGGCCGTGAATTGATGAGACTATGTTATATCAGGAAAGGGATACAATGTATTAGTTGGCTTTTGCACTACTAAAGTCTTCATTGACGATCCGTACCTCATGAGAAATGTATTTTATCATAAGCTCACCCACCCACGAATGAATTAATCTAAGATGCTTCATGTCTTACTCAATAGCATGCCACATTGATGTGCTTAACATTGTGTTCAGGTCAATTTGCTTTAACTGTTCTTTATATTTGTCAGCACACATTCTTGTGTTTCATTGATTAAATTCCTCTCGGCTAATATATTTTTTGAAGTAAGGTTGTTGAATGGTAACTAATGGTTGCAAGCATGTTCAAGGGATAGAGTCTGTTTTACATGAGCACTTGGGCCAGACAGATTATGCTCTGAAGTTTAAAATTATCTTTTTATATAAAAAATAATAATCTATATTATTCCAAAAATTATTTCAAAACTCATTTAATATTATTCCATAAAATTCACACATTTTTCTAATTATAAGTAAATGGAATATATTCTCAATTTTTCTAATTGTAATAAAAAGTAACATAATTGTTTGAGTGTAGTTACAAGTTGAGGTGTCACGAGTGACAGTGTGGGAGGTCATTTGCATGACTTTCCACCATACAACTAGCTGGGTCCTCAGTGAGAGAAATATCAGCTACAGCATAGAATAATACTAAGTTTGTTATTAGTCAATAATGTGAGAATTTAGTAAAGGAAAAACAAGGAAGTTATTAAGATGACTAACTGTTGCCCTGACTGCCCAAACCTGCTTGTGGTGCCCCTGCCTTATTAGTGTAATCATAGTATAGGATTCCTAAGTTCCCAATACCACTCACTGGGTGGTAGATTATGGACATTGGTGCTGAACTAATGAAATACATTAGCTAATATAATGCAGTACTCAAGTTGAGCACTAATTAGACAGTATTCTTTTCTTTTCTTTTTATTATTTTTATTGTTTTTGTCATTTTAACTGCTCTCGTAGATTCGGGCTGTTAAGGTCCCCCCACCCCTCCCCACTTATAACTCCAAGCAGTACAGAAATGAGCACTACAGTGAGTGGTAACCTAAAAACTGGGCTGAGCGTCAATTACCAGGAGACGGTATGGGAGTGCTTAATAAGACCGGGAAGAAAACAGGTGCTAAAAAATAAAGCATTTAATAAAGAAGGGGCACTTAATATATACACGTTTATGTATATATACTTATAAAATGTATACATGTGAATTTATATATTATACATATTATGCCATGTTTAAGGTACAGCTGGTAAGGCCGGTGATGTAGCTGAATACTATGTGAAGAAGGAGCTGGATCTTTTTACTTCCCTTCAGGATATCGGAGATTGGGACAGCCTTTGCACCAATCTGGAGGTCAACAAGGGACGCATGGCAGAGCTGCGTGACAGTACTCAGAAGGGTCACTTGAAGAAGAAGGAGTGTCTCACGACTTACTTTGATAGTGGCGATGCCAAATGGAATGATGTAGTCAAGGTAGTGGCAGGATTTCCTTTCTACAAGAAGGTTCTTGCATGCAAGATAGCTGAGACTTTCATGAACATGAGTAAAAAGGATTGTTTGGACTATTATTTAAAAGATGAACTCTAGAGGAATTTGCATTTACTTTTTAAATGAATTTTATATTGGTATGTACTTATTTTATATCATTGTTTAACCTCAACATGCATTTAAACTCGAACTTTAAACTTTACGTGGTTATTTAGTAGGTACGGGGTAGTTACAACAGCAAAACTTAAGAGAATTCTTAATAGCATTTAAATGAGAATAGATGGTCAAGATTGGGCAAAATCAGTGTTGACAACACAGTCTAATGAAGATCATTTCCTAGTCAATGCCAACTTTCCAGAATGAAATGAAGAATAAGGCAACTTAGCGGTGATTTATTTTGTGCTGTTGCTAGTTGCAGTAGCATTGCAAATTCTCTTTAGAAACCCACTCGTTAAAAAAAATGAAGTTTGAACAATATGATGTCTAAACCAAGTAAGTTGAATAAAGATGATGTGCAGGCTTTTTGGCAGTGAGAAACAGAGTAGATACATAAAAACAACATTTAATAAAACATTTCAGTGGAGTTTGGTGGCTTTTACCACTTCCTGCCATGCTAGGCTGCTCTCAGGGCTGTCTACGGGATGTGTGTGTGAAAATTAGACAAAACCGAACTAATGGCTCGCAGGAGAGGGAAACTCGAGGTTGCAGTTTGTGATCATGTTCCTTGGAATTTATGCGGTGTCAGCAATATATCTTGGTGAGTGTATTTGTGGATGGGAGAGGCTAACAGGGTTGAGGATACTAGCGATGGATTATTGAAAACCCATTACTTTTTATTTCGCCAAATCCACATTTTTTAAATTGAAAAAGGGTTAAAAAATACTAGTATTACGGCGAACATTGTCTCGCAAGCGAAACCCTTTACCTTATAGCTCCGATAGTAGGTAAAGGGTTGTGCATGTTAAAGATTTAGTTAACCATCATCTACAGCTTCGGCTACTTGCAATGTGAAGTGCTACCTTTATTCTGTACATTGATTGTATTATGAAGGAATAAAAAAGGATACTTATTAAAGTGAATTTTTTTTTGGATAGCAAGTACATTGTACATGCATTCCATATAAATAAGGAGTAGAGTAGCTATTATACGTCAATAGAGCTACTGCGCAGTGATGATATCTAGCATAATATTATAAACCACTTATTATACCCAATAGAGTGATATAACAGGGTAGTTCACTCTCAGTGAAAATACATTAGTCTGCTCGTGAAATAATTCGTCATATCACATTCTGACTCATGTATTAACAATAGCTTGTATATGTACATGTATAAAGATGATAAACCCAAGATGATAGACTTTCGTAGTTTCCCTGGACAAAAGGGTAAGATTGACCTGGCCCAAGGCATATCTGACCACTACATAGAATTTGACAGATGTTTACTTAATGACAATTCTGGAGAGAAGGTGTACAAAATTGAAATTACAGAACATTGGAAGATGATTGCAATCAACGATGCAGTGTTTTTTGAGTGGCAATTAGGAAATGGAAGGTCTCCTGTAACTTGGAAGACATTTTTGCTCTGTCTTATTGAAGCTGAACTGATTCAATTAGCCATGGAAATCCAGAAAGTGCTAATTGTCCAATGAAACGTAAATGTGAGGATACATATAGAGAATTAAAGAATACATTCTTAGCTAAGATACTAGAATTTATTTTCTAATGTACATTTCATTGCCTGCTGCATGAATGCACCTTGGTCATAATACCCAAAGGGACATATCATGTATTGGAACACTAAGATTAATATAGCTAGCTACACATGATTAGCTCAATGTTTTGTGTGTTATAAGCTGATAATACCATAGCTAAATTAACATGTAGCTAAAATGTACATAATGTAGTTAAATTAGCTACAAACCAAGAAAGTTAAATCAATTGTAATCCATAGTATAGGAGCAATTGTTGTAGCTATTATTGAAAAGTAGTGGGGCCATTTGAGTTAAGCACAAAGCTACATAGCTATAGAGTTAACTAGTATGACTAATCCGACTGTTGTCTTCAGAAATCCAAAATGATTTTTTTAGGATAAATGGAACTAGCTATTTGATTAGCTTAATTAAGCTATATTATTTGTAGTTTTATGGCACGGTCTGACATAGTTATACAAGCACTTTACACACAACTAGAATGAGTGACAATTGTCTTTGATCGGCCGCACAGCTGATATTCAAATTTTTTTTAATGCACAGACAGCTCCATCGACAGAAATAGTCCTTGATGGTAATGGAGAAGATAGATATATTAGAGTTACAGTATATAAAAGGTTTTAAACATTGAAACCTAATAACTATAGCCTTAATGATTAATCTTATCTTGGTACTGTTTGTTATTTTGTTTTGTTGTAACTACTCCAGATGAAGCAGTTGATGACAACAAAATGAACAATAATGAAGACTCTAACTCTTATTTTATGAAGCATGAACAGGAACTGTTCATATCCCTACAAGAAATTGGGGACTGGGATAGCTACTCTTTGCACTACCCTGGGAGTGAGCACAGGACTCATGGCAGAGTTACGTCACAGCCCACAAAATGACCAAGAAGAAGCAAGCTTGTCTTAGAGGGTATTTTGACAGTGGCAATGCAAGATGGGACCACGTCATGAAGGCTGTAGGAGGAGTTCCGTTCTATAACGGGAGAATAGTTTTTAATATTGCCAAGAAATTTTTACGTATGGATAGAAGGAAGTGCTTAGATAGTTTTTTAAAAGATGAACTTTAATTTAGCATTTTTCAATTTTAACTGCACAATATGCATGTCCTATAAATGGAGGCTTATCTGGAGAAATAACAAGATGCAAAAAATTTAAAGAAAACTTGCCTAAATTGCTCAGAAAATGATCTGTCTCAAAGTTAGAGTAAGTTGTAGAAACTCTCACTTTAAACTATTTTAACTGCCAGGCAAATTCATGGATAAGTGCTTTCTGCCCTGGCATACAAATTCTACAGTCAGGTGTGTCACTGTAGCTTACACTTCTGTGCAGCTGCTTCTTGTGCCAGTAATGTATTCTCAATGCTTTTACTAACCTAATGCTAAAAACAAAAACAACAACAACAACAAAAACAACAACAAAAACTGGCATAATTTGGCAATCCCTAATGTAAGCCCCTAAGTTTATTCAATTATTTTGACTGCTGGCCATGGCTGCAGTTATCAAACTTTCACAGTATGTTATTATCATATTGTTTTATCTAAGTAGCTAACTTTTGTAAACAATTTGAAGTGTACCATTTAGCCACTTTAGTTTGATATTATGAAAAAATACACACGTTTGTGCTGAAAATGAATCCCGTTTTAAAATGCTGTATTCATTGCATTCTGGTTCTGTTTCCTTCATTGTCATTGCTAGCTATTCAGCCTCACCATGACATTGGGCTCCTATAGTGTTAACCACAACTTACCCATAGAAACAGAGACCATAGGATAGCTACTCATAGGTAATGCCAATAATACAGCTTAGTTTGGCTGTTGTTGCTGCAAGTTGCCATGAAAACTTTGGGTTTTTAATTTTTTAATCTCAAATTTAATTAATCAAGACAAAACTTAGTTTGGAAAACAACAACGGCAACAGTAAAAAACAAAACAAAACAAAAAAAAGAAGAAAAAGAAGAAAGAAATGATTAAAAAAAAAAAAAAGTAATATAAATGTGGCTGTCACAGTATATATTAACGTGATAGAGAGTAGTTGAGTTCGAGAACTCTCCAGGCTGGACCCTTGCGCAATGAAGATTTTGGCTTGCGAGACTACTATTCAGCATGCTGATTAAGACAGACTATACTTGGTTGTTTAGGTGACCAAGCCGCCATTTCAACAATGGGCGGAGTTAGCTACGCCCACTCATGAAGTGCTTTTCAATCGGCAAATAGAGACTTCTCTAGCGCAGCCGGCTCAGAAATATCCAAATAAAAGAAAAGCGAGAATCGTAACCTCTTCTGTTAACGTTCTGATGATATACATGTCACCTTATTTGGTAAGTTAAATTCTGTGCCTTTTTGTGGTGTGGCCTCAACTTTAGCTTTTAAGCTTCACAGCTAGCTATTCACCCATATCTTTTGAATTCCCAGTTTGAACCTACTGATTTAGTTAACAACAAAGTGTTTGGACTTTATATAGTGTCAATTGTATTACTCTTGACTTGTGGCCGTCATTAAATTAACAGAGTTTCCTGCCAACGCCTTGTAGAAATGTATAGCTAGCAACTCTAAGTTAGTTACCACAACTATCCTCTAGACACATCTGGCAAAAGTTTGATGAGCTATTTATATTTCAGAAGAAGTAGCTAGCTAAATTTTAACACAGAAATTAGTTATATTTTTATAATCATTATATCTGGCTGTCAGTGTCATAGGTCATCATCTCAGTGTGCTTCAAACTTGGCTGCTTTTTTTTTTAAGAACAATAGTGTCAGTGAAAACTGCTGACAGGTAGCTATATTAATGGCTACTTGGCTAGTAGAAACATTGCCTGGAACTATTATCCATAAAATGTTTGTAATCTACTTTCAGGCTCAAGTGAATCGCTATAGCTAAGTACATTGGCACTCTCTTACCACATACAATTTTAGACAGACACTTAAGGATAGTTGTTGAAAAATGTGAAGGTGTACTTTTACAATGTTAGCAGTTGCAGGAATGTAATAAGTTGCTATGTACAATATTTTCCATTATGATGAAATAGTGCCATGATTAGGAAAGTTATTTTATTATATCATGGATCATATCTTTTTTCTTAAATTTATTGTGTTATAAGATAAGGGGCTTGTATTTTTTCAATAATTTTACCAACTAACAATATACTAGTGGTGTGCTTGAGCATAAATGGCAAGCGAGCCTTAAACTACACTATTGTTAAACGATTGACAACTAACACTCAAGTTACTAAAATAAAGTAGAGTTTTTAAATTACGTATATGCAGTAAAGGGGATTCAATGCCATAGTAACCGCTCCCCGCAACCGTTTGAATTGAAAAAGAAGCAACAAAATCAAGTCACGTTATTTAAAATTTTCTTTGTGATACTCTTTATAGTAGTTGTAACACACAATACTTTCACACAACTGAACATACCTACGCAAGACTTACCTTCGTGGTTCGTCTAGTGGACAATGAATTTTCAAGTAAATACTGTTGCAAGGGCTTATAACTGTGACAAATAGCGTACTAACTTACCACCACCACTAACTTGATAGAAATTGAGCTCCCATAAGTTTTTGAGTTTTAACTGCACCCGCAAAAGAATTCAAAGCAGTAAACAATTCAATTTCTAAGGTGATAAGGGTAATGATTGCTAAACCAGGAGATTCTGTTTAGTGAAGTGAGCGAACACAAAAATACGCGAGGGTTAAAGTACAAAATGACATACGTATGTCCACACATATAAACAAACAAATATCCCTGATTTTCCATTGTGTTACCCCTGAGAGTGTCTTGCTTGCTCCGTTCGCTTGCCAATTACTTTGTAGAGCTATGCATTTTAGTTTACTTCTTTTCAATAGAGAGCGCAGCTATTTATGACAAGGTTGGTAGCTGCACTGTAATGGAACCCTTGGTTTGATTTCTTTTTTCCTTTGCAGATGGGAAAAAGTTTATCTAAAATAAAGTCTCTCTCTCTCTTATCTAACTATATACTTTGCAAGTAGTATAATTGCATTAGTAAAACGATTCTTTTTAAGCATTTACACATTAATTATTGTATAGTTCAGGAGATTTTGATGTTTAGTGTTATTGATCAGTTGGATAAAAATTGGAAACCTTAAAGCTGAAAACTAAGTAAATGTTAAAAAACAACAACTTATTTTCCTAATGTAGCTACAAATATTGTTGAAAATGATTGTAATGCTATGTGTTATTATATTGCCTTAATGTTTGTTCTAGTGTTAGCAATTTTCATTCATGGGAGATTCGATGGAGTCTGGAGCTTTGGTGAGATATCATGATAAATTGGTCGCAGTTATAAAGAACAATCTGAACGACATTGCCTTGTTTTTGCGAAGGGAGCGTATCATAGACAAAACACAATATGATACCTTTACTAACAGTTTACTTCGCGAAGATCACGTAAGAGCCAGGATGATGTTGATTGCAATTGACAATAAAATCGAGGAAGATGAGGATATATTTGTAACATTTGTGAAGTACTTGTATTCTAAGGAACAATATCATATACATGGAGTGGCTCTTATTGGAGAATACGAAGAACTAGGTAAAACTGAGCTTTAAATATTGTTTGCTGTAACATCCTTGACACTTCATTTGTTCATATATTAATGATATATTTGTGTAGGTGGTTCAATAAACACTACTGGCTGGAAAAAGGGTAAATGAGATATTAACCGTCTAAATTGTTTAATATATTTTATGATGTACACTGTTAAAACGGGGTGCTTAAATAATACCTCACAAGGTGTTTGCCGGAGGCGCTGTCTGGACACACCACTTTGAGCCCTTATAAGTTCCACAACCCATACATACTTTACTAAATGAGCATATATAATAATAGCTTATATCCTTTAGTTTCCCCATTTAAACATCTTTTAGTTATTGTGACTAACTGTGGAAACAATATGAAGCTTTAAACTGGGGTGTCCAGGCAGCGCCTCCTACTTAACACCAAAACTGAATTATCCAAACACCCAATTTTTAACAGTGTGTTGGTATTGTGGGTGGTTCAGTTACAGATATTATTGGTCAGGAAAAAGGTAAATGATATATTCATTATCCGCTAGATTTTTTAAACTTAAAATTTGTTATTTGTGTTAAGGTGGTTCAGGTGAGATACTTCACTAGACTTAAAAACATTTATTTAAAAATTTATGATATATTTTGTGTAGGTGGTTCAGTAGATACTACAAGTCAGAAAAAAGGTAAATTAGACAGCTATTAACAATTGGTAGATAAACAATAATTAAAATTAATATGAGAATGACTTAACATAGCTACTTACATGTATCTGTTTTTGCTCCACCACAAGTTTCATTTGGGATGCTTCATATGCATGTGAATAATGTAATAGTCTATGAAAGTGTGATTTTACAGTGACTTAATTACAGTAACAATTGCACGAGGCAGTTAATGTTATCAAATAAGAGAGTAGTTTACTTTTCTATTAACATGCTCTACTTGCAGTCTAATATCTAGAGTTTCATTTATTTGTCTGCTTTTAATCTGTGCAGTGCATGCAGATTATTTAAATTGTAAACCATTTCATATAGGTAATTCCATTACTACTACTCCTTCAATATAATATAATTTAACTTTAATTAGTAGTATGATATAGTATATTATGGAGACAGTGTTTCCATGTACCATTTTCATTGCTTGAGTTATATTGATGCCTCATTAAAATAGCCAACAGATTGCTTGTCCCTTTGGAAGGAGATTATATTGTAATAGTTAGGTAGTGTTTAATAGCCGCTGAGGGTTTGCACTTTATATAGATGCTTCATTCCATTATTACTACTCCTTCAATATATACATACATTTATAAATTAACTTTAATTAGTAAGTATGGTATAGTATATTTCCACAAGTCTCACTGAAGAGGACTTATCAGAGTTGAAACGTCTGGGAGTTTTTGATTTATCCTATACCTTACTAATTTAAGTTAAAATTTAAATATAGGACAAACCATTGTATAGCTATAGCTACTTAGTTCGTGTTTCAAATACTCTATTCAAGGCCAAAATTAGCATTTGATTAACTTTAGAGATTGAAAATTTTCAGCTGTAATTTTATGCAACAAGTTAACTCACAAGCTAGTCACTAGTCAACTGGACTGGAGAATTACAGCATCTGAAAGTATTTTGACACATATTGTGATTGCAGATCTTGAAAGTCTTGCATAATTTTACCTTGTATTATTTCAGTTGTGTTAGATGAATAAACTATATGATGGTACATTTCATTTACGATTTATTACGGCTTTTTTTATTTCGTAGATGTTGATGAACGGTATTCAAAGAAAGATTCAGACAAGAAACAACATCCTGATAAAGTAAAGGTCAATTACGTTGTTCAGCTTTTTTGAAAATTTACAGATTTTTTATTGTGTTGTTCATTCCACATAATGAGCAACTCGCCTTTTTTTATTTTATAACTTTGCTACTAAGTTGACAACTAATAAAATGAATCTATTCTTCTATTGTTTATATATATTGATGTTATTAATTGTTTAGTATTTAGTAATGCTAACGAACTCTCATAAAGTGTTTTTATTTTAGGTAAACCTTTGCAGTCAGAAAATATTTGGTGTCAGTATCTGCATCATTTGTACTTGTGTTATAGTATTAGTATTATCCATAATTATCTCTTCTAATGGTAAGTATTTTAGAAAGCTATAATAAAAACTCTAGCTAGCCCCAAATTGATATCCAAATTATACTCGGCATGTGGGTAGGGTATATTTTTTTTAGTTTAAATAGCCAGTGACATCATAGTGTGTCATAGGTTTCCTTTAGATAATTTAGAATAGACTAAAGTGAATTTCAATACTTTTGTTATAAAGTGACATTCATGCTGACAATATTATAATCCAATTAAATACTTCTCCTTTTGAATGACAATTTACATTTTTTTAATGTGAATGTTAAAAGTGTATTGGAGTGACTTGACACATTAAGTTAGTAAATTGCAGGCATAATTTGTTTACATAATGCTAGCTAGTTCTGCTCAAAAGTCTCTATTTTGTCAATGTGCACCAGCAGATGTAGATGGAAATCTAAATGGAAAATAAAATAAAAAATAAAACTTTATCCCAATTTTTATTTGATATAACTGGTAACAAAGACTTTATATATGAATATTTTCATATTACTCTAAATTTGAAATTTACAAGAGTTATTTTTTCATTATTTGGTAGGTGATAGACCAGAGAATGGAGGGAACTCACATTCTAGTGGCAAAATAGAAGTGAGCGATAAACCGCGTATGAATAAAAAGCCAACGATGATGGAGTTACGAAGCTTTCCTACAAAATCCAAAAATATTGATTTAGCCTTGGAAATTTCTTCTGATGATTATGCAAAAGTCGGACGATGCCTTCTTGAAGACGAGACTGGAGCAAAGATAGCCAACTTTGAGAGCTCAAAACGTGGAAACATAAAGTACATTAATGATGCAGTTTTTAAGGAATGGCTTAAAGGAAGTGGCAAGCTTCCAGTTATGTGGAAGACATTTTTAGTCTGCCTAAAAGAGACGGAGTTAAATTCACTACACGATTTGGTTTATGACCAATTATGATGTGATCAAATTAAAGGTAAGTATAGACTTTGTATACAATTAGTATGGGAGAAAGTGAGTTGGTGGAATAAGAGAGTAGGTAGCTGTAAAAACCAGGAAAAGTGTTAAACTTGACATAGGTTACTATAACTACTATGGTAATGAGCTTGGCAATACAGCCATGAGATAACACTATGTGATAACGTGAGTTATCTCACGGGTCACGTACCTAAAGATAACAGTACCTAAAGATAAAGTTGTGAAGATAACTAGGATAGAATAAATATTTATATATATCCCAAAGTCTCGATTTAGACTCGTTAATGAGTGTCTCGCTTTGCTCGTCCTACAATTAAACTAAGATTATTTTATTATTTTGTTGTTTTTAATATTGTTGTTTTATTTTTGTTGTTGTTATTGTTATTTGTTACTATTAAAACACGTCTAAAAGAATGGTCATGGATTGAGTACAAACCCAATTCTTTTTCCACCAGCTAGCTACTTTCTTATTTTACCAACTAACTGGTATAGCCTACCCAACCTGGTTAGAGTGGGTGCTAAATAACAGCTGGGGGTTTGGGGAACCCCTACAGCCAACTTTACGTGGTGTGAGTTAAGGTCCTAGTACAAAATACTGTAGTGAAGATATCTAGGGTAGAATAAACCACTTATTACAGTCAGAGTGATGTTTGGGACTATCCAGCAAGTTGAGGAAATCCTGGTGTAGTCTGTTGACGCGTACTACACTAAAGAGAAGCAAAGTAATTAGTGCGTGAATAAATAATGTTAATACTGAAATAAAACAGTTGTTGAGGCAATTAAGGGTTCGATCCCGAACAAGTGATATGGCAAGATATTTCACTCTCAGGCTTTATTTTCACTCACCTCTTGCTCGTGAAAATAAATTAGTCTGCTCGTGAAATATTTCGCCATATCACACTCTGACTCATGTAATAAGTCCTATATATATGGCAAAGTCCACCCCTTGAAATCCATTTTGCAATAGTTCAGTCACTAAAATAATACAATCTGATGATTTATCTGCTAGAGCTCTGGTACAATAGAACATTGTCAACAGAACATTGTAGTGGAACGGAGAACAGGTAGGCTTCCACCAGAATTCTGACCAGCACGTAGACAAACCGGTAAAGGTTCACTAGCGTCAAAGAGCTTCCCAGGTCGCTCAAGGTTCTAGAATCACCTCAATAGTTTCGCTGTAATTTAGTAACAGTCTTGACAAAACTATGCATGAAGTCAGAACTGACGCTTGCGTAGTGAGTAGCGAGGTTACGTAGCAAGTTCGACGTAGATGATGTAAAGGTGTATGCACACGCATAAAAGTTAATGAAATGGGGGGAATAAACTAAGGTACAGGAAATGAACTAAACTACAGGAAATAAAGAAAGATAGGGAATACATGCAATAATTGATAATGTTCAGATTATGAGGTGTGTAACACCACAAGTATACTTTGAAAAGGTGGCTAACTTAAGCAGAATCCTTTGGTTTATTGATCCTTACCAATATCACCCTCTAGAATTTGATAGCTTTTCCTGGGAAAATCAATTGTCCAATTGTCAAGTAGCGAGGAGAATACAAACTAAGTCTTGTGCTGTTATATCCAATGAACAAGTGTATATGTGTGTGTAGAGTGTGTGTTGCTAAAGAATAGCACACATAAATTAAATAAAAAACATAAACAAAGAAATATTAAAAACGGCTAGCATTCAAGTTGGAATTGTACTCAGACCAGCTCGCTTGCCATTTGTGCTAAAGCGCATCACTCCTAAAACTCATCAGTAGCTACTATGATTATGAATTTCATTGTTAGAGATATATGGTATTTTACTAGACTATGTTTTCGTATTAGGTTTACGGTCACTTCCTCCTTTTTTATTTTGTTGTACTGAAAGGTAGGAGCTAATTTATTGATACATCAATATAATTTCAGGTTTTATGAACTTCGACAAGAAGCAAATAATTGATCTATCACTTTTTTGTATTTTTTTTACACTAATTCACGTTCATTTCTTATTTTAATAAATACAGACAATAGGAAATTTATATTACTTTTATATTTGGACCACTCCACTCCAGTCACACCAACTATATCATTTGTGTTCTTTTCTTTTCTTTTTTTTTCCCTCTCTTATATTGTTCATATGTTTTGAACTACAACACTGGTGCATAGGTAGCTAGACATAATAATATTACAATACAATATTATGTTGTGATATCCTTCTATATAGCTAGTGCCTTCCTTCTGCATGTATTGAAGGTATTACAAGCTATCGATTTAGGCTTGATTATTGGACAGTATATAATCAAGCTAACTTTCCTGAGGAGTCTTTGATACTTAGTGTTATATAAACCTTAATGTGTTATGTGGGTTTTTGTACTTCCTGTGGTTTTGCATTACTGTTTTAAAATAAACTCGATTGAATCACATCATTGGTTATGTTGAGTTATGTCAGTCATCTTGTTGTTGCTTGATTGATTATATTGATTATTATATATTATTCTTTGGGAATATTGGGGAATGCAACACTTAGAAACTTATTTGATCGAGTGAAAGTGAAGTGATTGAAGAAACTTTTCAACTTTTTCAATTGAAATTGTAATGCATGAAGAAATACACTATGCACAATTATTCTGAAAGTTCTTTTTGTAGTTGCTAAGGTGAATAAATAAAGTAGAGTTGAGAAGTTTAAATTGATTTGTGTCTGCAGAGTAATTTAAAGTTTTTAAAAAGGACATGCAAATAAATACTGATTCTAGACAATCTGTAGCTAATTCAGAGCCAAACATAACTCTTTCTTTCTCATGTAAGTCTACACCATTTATTTGTTTCCTTTGCTGACCTGAAGTTAAACACCTGGTTGATTTCTTTCAGAGAGCAACTATCTTTTTATTGCTAAATGGCTAGCATAAATTTTTCGTACCTTCTAGTTCATCAGAATAACCTTCTAAAATGGCTAAATCATTGTTAAATCCTGGTCTACAGGCCTGTAAACTGTACAATAATAAAGTAATTCTAGTCTAATACAATAATGAAAGACTGCTTTAGCTACTAGTCCTCTCAATGAAATGTTGCATTCCACTACCATGAGTATTGAAGCGAAACAAGCACTGGGACACCACCACCACTGCTGGCTGAGGCTTTGGTCACTGTGGCTGAAGGAAAGCCTGGGGATTTTTTCCTGTGGCTGCATGACCACCTGTCCTCTAGCTACCACTTCCCCAACTGGCAATAATCTGTTTAGTTTAAAGGAGACCACTAGCGACTGCCGAGGAGATCACGGACATCTGAGGAGATATCACGGACTGCTGAGGAGATCGCGGACTCTGGGGAGACCATCGACTTCCAAGACGATCACGGAAAGCTGCAACCTATAACTGTGTATTTTAGATCTCCAGCAATTGGCGCTTGCGCGAAGACGATACAGCTCGGCGAGCGAAGGGTGAGCGGCTTGTAGGTGAGCTACTCTTACTGAATCACCTACCCAGAACCAAGTTCAGTTTATCTAATATTATTATAGGCACTACTAGTAACGCAAGGGAAGGTGTACATAGATAGTTAGGTAGATCCAGCAGCTCTATAGCAGCAATGTAAGTAAAGTTTAATCTTTTGGTTATCCAAGGATTTGATTACTGAACAGAACAGAACTTTTTTTCTGGAAATCACCAATTAGTTATTAGTTGAAAACTTCCGAACATTGTGTACATAACAAGCAATAACAAAATGGTTTTTGTTTCAATATATTAGGTAAACTTGCTTGTAGCTATACATATGTAGAATTAATATAGCTAATTGTTATTGTACTTTTTTTGGTTATTTGCTTTGAATTATTCTCTACATCTGTGAGTTGCTGCATGCACCAAATATAATAGCTATTGCCATTTTTATTTATTGACATTATGGAGTCGCAAATTATTTATCAATTAAAAAAAGAAAAAAAAAAGAATTGTTTTGAAAGAGTAGAATAATGGATTGTGTTTGAGAGGCTGACAGACATGGCTGACCAATATGAAAACCACATCCAACGCTTGTAGAGATTCTTCAGACCCATAAAAAAAATCTACAGAGAGTTGATATGGTGGTTAGCCTATGCCACAAGGAAAAACTTAAAGAATTGAACAGACTTTAAAATAATATTGCTGATTTGGCTGCCAAGCAGTTTACTTCAAAAACGTTTTAAAGAAAGGAGATAGGTTGATTCTAATCCCTAGTCTAATGAGCACTGTTAGTGTCATTATCCAAAAGTATGAACATGATCCCTTGCAATATTTTCAGCAGGGCGACACTTATGTGAAGTTTCAATGAATTGGAACTGTGTAGAGATTCAACTTCTAGCTATGCTAAAATATCCTTTACAAAGAACCTTTGAGAAAGAACCAACCCCTGAGAAGAGATCCAAAGTCTTGTCCCCAATGCAGTCACTACTCAATAGCTACCGTAGGTAAAATGAAGCACTACTATATACTATATAGTCTCGCAGGCCAGACCTTTTACCGAACGCAAAGCAGGGGCGTAGGAAGCATTTTTAAAGTGTAGAGAGGCCATTAAGCTACACCAGCCACGCCTACCAATTGGGTGTGGTCTATATAATTAAAATATAATCAATGAAAATGAATAGTGTAAACACATAATTTTGTTTAGCTAGCTAATCAGTGTCCAAGTCAGTTAATTGAAATTTGCCAAAAATACTCTCTCTGTGGGTGTTTTCTCTGATAAACTCATTTCCAATGTCAATTAAGTTCAATTCATCAGTGCGATCTTGGTGAACATTCAGCATCATGGTACTATTAAGCCAGTCTTAAAAAACACTGCCTTCTATCCAATTTATCTTTCTTCAGCTGTTGAGATAAGCACTCTGCTACATTGGGTGTAGTAGAAGGTAAAATATTCATCTTCAACACGGCTTCTTTGTGGCACTTGCTCGAATCATGGATGTTAAATTTTACTGTACCGTCTTTCCAGTTGCAAAAACCCTTAATGAAAGCAGAATCAGCATTAGTTGACCACTGAAGCTTCCCCTCTTGGCTAGCTCTTGCACAAATAATGCATACTACACTATCTGTTGCCTCCATGTAGTGTATCCAGGGCCACCTACCAAACCAAGAGGACTGAAAACTCCTTCTTACTACATTTTCCCCCCCAAACTCCCGTTTTGGAAATGGAAATCCTTGAGGCTGATGGGGCTCTAGCGGCAGAAGACCCATACTATCGGGAACAGAGCTTGAGGAACTCATTTTTAATTACGAGTAAGTATTACTGTAAATTTGTTGCGCATGCACGGTAAACGAATCCAGTAGTGTGTCGACCATTTCCATTTAACTCCAGTTGAATAGTGTAGCGGCCATGGCCGCTACGGCCGCTACGGTTCCTACGCCTATGCAAAGGGTCTGGCCTGGCGAGACTAGCTACTATACACTAGCTATCTCGGACAAAAATAATAATTTATTGGCTGTTTTAATCAGTTACCAATACAGAGTAATGAAAACGACAGATGTAAACGCTAGGCCAGAGTCACTCAGTGGTATGTTCAACATTCAACTTCACTTCTGGACTTTGTTGAAAACGTCCCAGCATAAGCAAACTACAGCGAGCAACAAGAAACTTTGCTCACGCCATTGTAACGTGCCAATAGGGGGTATTTGATTACCCACTAAGGCTGGTATCTAAGCGGAGCAGAAGTTTCGCGTTTTCTCAACATCAGCCTGAAATAAAAAAGTAGAACAATAAAAGGTCTTAGTTCTGAATAAGTTCATACCTAAATCAAGGGTTAATCGTCAGTAATCTTCAAAATTAGAGCGTGACAGACAGACAGACAGAAAGACATAGAATAGGATAGAAGGAAGTGCTTAGATAGTTTTTTAAAAGATGAACTTTAATTTAGCATTTTCAATTTTAACTGCACATTATGCATGTCCTATAAATGGAGGCTTAGCTATCTGGAGAAATAACAAGATGCAAAATTTTTGAAGTAGCTAATGTAGCTTATAGCTAGCTAAACATGCGAAATTCATATTTTATCAAAAAAATTGTTACATGTAGCTAAATTGCTGTGTCAGCTAGGGATTGCTAAGTTATGCTTAATTTTTTTTTACCTATAATGCTATTCAAAAATTCTCAATTTTGTACCTAAAAGGCTTTAGAAAACCTGCCTAAATTGCTCAAAAAATGATCTGTCTCAAAGTTAGAGTAAGTTGTAGAAACTCTCACTTTAAACTATTTTAACTGCCAGGCAAATTCATGGATAAGTGCTTTCTGCCCTGGCATACAAATTTTTAAGTCAGGTGTGTCACTGTAGCTTACACTTCTGTGCAGCTGCTTCTTGTGCCAGTAATGTATTCTCAATGCTTTTACTAACCTAATGCTAAAAAACAACAAAAAACAACAACAACAACAACAACAACAAAAACAACAACAAAAACTGGCATAATTTGGCAATCCCTCTAAGTTTATTCAATTATTTGGACTGCTGACCATGGCTACAGTTATCAAACTTTCACAGTATGTTATTATCATATTGTTTTATCTAAGTAGCTAAATTTAGTGAACAATTTAAAGTGTACCATTTAGCCACTTTAGTTTGATATATGAAGAAATACACACATTTGTGCTGAAAATGAATCCCGTTTTAAAATGCTGTGTTCAATGCATTCTGGTTCTGTTTCCTTCATTGTCATTGCTAGCTACTCAGCCTCACCATGACATTGGGCTCCTAGTGTTAACCACAACTTACCCATAGAAACTGAGACTTTTTAGTCTATAGGATAGCTACTCATAGGTAGCTAATGCTAATAATACAGCTTAGTTTTGGCTGTTGTTGCTGCAAGTTGCCATGCAAATTTTGGGTTTTTAATTTTTTTAATCTCAAATTTAATTAATCAAGACAAAACTTTGTTTGGCATACAACAACGGCAACAAAAAAAAAAAAAAGAAAAAAAAAAGAAAAAAAAAGTAATATAAATGTGGCTGTCACAGTATATATTAACGTGATAGAGAGTAGTTGAGTTCGAGAACTCTCCAGGCTACCCTTGGCAATGAAGATTTTGGCTTGCGAGACTACTATTCAGCACGCTGATTAAGACAGACTATACTTAGTCCAATCTTGGTTGTTTAGTTTACCAAGCCGCCATTTCAGCAATGGGCGGAGTTAGCTACGCCCACTCATGAAGTCTAGCGCAGCCGGCCCAGAATTATCCAAATTAATAATATATTCACCCATATCTTTTGAATTCCCAGTTTGAACCTACTGATTTAGCAGCAAAACAAAGTGTTTGGACTTTATTATAGTGTCAATTGAATTACTCTTGACTTGTGGCCGTCATTAAATTAACAGAGTTTCCTGCCAACCCCTTGTAGAAATGTATAGCAACTCTAAGTTAGTTACCACAACTATCCTCTAGACACATCTGGCAAAAGTTTGATGAGCTATTTATATTTCAGAAGAAGTAGCTAAATTTTAACACAGAAATTAGTTATATTTTTATAATCATTATATCTGGCTGTCAGTGTCATAGGTCATCTCAGTGTGCTTCAAACTTGGCTGCTTTTTTTAAGAGCAATAGTGTCAGTGAAAACTGCTGACAGGTAGCTATATTAATGGCTACTTGGCTAGTAGAAACATTGCCTGGAACTATTATCCATAAAATGTTTGTAATCTACTTTCAGGCTCAAGTGAATCGCTATAGCTAAGTACATTGGCGCTTTCTTACCAGATACAATTTTAGACAGAAACTTAAGGATATTTGTTGAAAAATTTGAAGGTGTACTTTTGCAATGTTAGCAGTTGCTGGAATGTAATAAGTTGCTATGTACAATATTTTCCATTATATGAAGAAATAGTGCCATGATTAGGAAAGTTATTATATCGTGCGTGGATCATATCTTTTTTCTTATATTTATTGCATTATAAGATAAGGGGCTTGTATTTTTTCAATAATTTTACCAACTAACAATTACTTTGTAGAACTATGAATTTTAGTTTACTTACTTCTTTTCAATAGAGAGCACAGCTATGACAAGGTTGGTAGCTGCACTGTAATGGAGTACCCTTAGTTTGTTTGTTTTTTCCTTTGCAGATTGGAAAAGTTAATCTAAAATACAGTCTCTCTCTCTTATCTCGCTATACACTTTGAAAGTAGTATATTGCGTTATTAAAAAGATTCTTTTTGAACATTTACACAGTAATTATTGTGTAGTTCAGGAGACTATGATGTTTAGTGTTATTGATCAGTTGGATAAAAATTGGAAAATTTAAAGCTGAAAACTAAGTAAATGTTAAAAAACTTACTTCCTAATGTACAAATATTGTTGAAAATGATTGTAATGCTATATGTTCTTATATTGCCTTAATGTTTGTTTAATTTCTAGTTCTAGCAATTTTCATTCATGGGAGATTCGAGGGAGTGTAGAGCTTTGGGGAAATATCATGATAAATTGGTCGCAGTTATAAAGAACAATCTGAATGATATAGCCTTGTTTTTGCGAAATAAGGGTATCATAAAAAAAGAACAATATGATACCTTTACTAACACTTTACTTCGCGAAGATCACGTAAGAGCCAGGATGATGTGGACTGCAATTGACAATAAAATCGTGGAAGATGAGAATATATTTGTAACATTTGTGAAGCACTTGTATTCTAAGGAACAATATCATATACATGGAGTGGCTCTTATTAGAGAATACGAAAAACTAGGTAAAACTGAGCTTTGAATATTGTTTGCTGTAACATCCTTGACACTTCATTTGTTCATCAATATTAATGATATATTTGTGTAGGTGGTTCAATAAACACTACTGGCTGGAAAAAGGGTAAATGAGATATTAACCGGCTAAATTGTATAATATATGATGTACACTGTTAACACGGGTTTCTTAAAGTGGTGTTTGCCAGGTGGCGCTGACTGGACACACCACTTTGAGCCGCCCTTATAACTTCCACAACCCATACATACTTTACTAAATGAGCATATATAATAATAGCTTATATCCTTCAGTTTCCCCATTTAAACATCTTTTAGTTATTGTGACTAACTATGGAAACAATATAAAGCTTTAAACTGGGGTGTTCGGGCAGCGCCTCCTACTTAACACCAAAGCTGAGTTATCCAAACACCCCATTTTTTACTTTTTCTATTAACATGCTCTATCTTGAGTTTCATTTATTTGTATGCTTTTAATCTGCGCAGTGCATGCAGATCATTTAAATTGTAAACCATTTCATATAGGTAATTCCATTACTAATACTCCTCCTTCAATATAATTTAACTTTAATTAGTAATACTAGCAAGTACCCCGCCACATAGTGGCTTGACATATTGCAAAGTAAGAATGCAGTAGCACAAGTTATCTTACTCCGTTACCATTTTCTACCATTGGTTAAGGTTACATAAGTTTCCCTCTCCTACTCTCTTTTTTCTGAACTATCTGAGCTATTCTTCTACCCACCTCTCTTAACTTCAGCTCTTTTTCTTGAGTCATGGAGCCCCCTTTTACTTTGTCTATCTCTCCTGCTCCTGAATTTTTGTCCTGAGAAACTTTTGTCTTTTATTTCGTACTTTAGCCTTTCTTTTGAAAACTAACCTCCGCCTTTACTAGTCGATTCCACCCGCTTTTTAGTTATAATAATTAATCGCTCGCCTTTTTGCCTTCTCTTCCCTTCCATTTTAAACCTACACCCCCTTACCTCGCCGATTCCATCTGCTTTTCAGTTACGATTAAATGCCTTTTACCTTCTCTGTTATAACGGGATGTTTAAATAACACCTCGCGAGGTGTTTACAAGGAGGTGCTGTCTGGACACCCAATTTTGAGCCCTTATAACTTACACACCAATACATTTTATACCCAGTGAGCATGTAGAGTTGATAGTTTATACCCTCTAGATTTTTCATTTAAAACATCTTATTGTAATGACCAACTATGGAGACAATATTGGGCTTTAAACTGGGGTGTCCAGGCTGCGCCTCCTATTTAACACCAAAACTAAGTTCTCCAAACTCCCCATTTTTAGCAGTGTTCTTTTCCGTACTTTCGCCTTGCACCCGCTTTTTAGAAGTAACCGGCACATTCTACTGATTGTGGCGATACTTTACCTACCACAAATGAACGATGCTTAACCGAACCATACAAAGCTCATGAATTATTCATGAACACACACACCGTCGTCGTCGTCGTCGTCGTCATCGTTACTGACACACAAGCGTATTATTATATAGATGGTTATGAAGACAGGGTTTCCATGTACCATTTTCATTGCTTGAGCTATATTGATGCCTCATTAAAATAGCCAACAGATTGCTTCCCTTTGGAAGGAGATTATATTGTAATAGTTAGGTAGTGTTTAATAGCCCTGAGGGTTTGCACTTTAATTGCTTCATTCCATTATTACTACTACTTCAATAATACATATATTTATAAATTAACTTTAAAGAAAATAAATCTAACTTGTGTGTTAAATTAAAATACACTATAGTAGGCTATATAGTCTCAACTATACAGACTAGTTGCTCTCTAGACTTCTGAATATAGTACTATAAAATGTAGTTAATAATTATACAGTTGTTGGTATGTGTGTTTGTGTGTAGATGAATTTATTGATCTTGATCAGCAAGATAGTTACTCGATCTCTTCTCAAGGTAAGATTTAGTCATTACTCATTATTTTCTTACAAGCTGTTGGTTGCTAAAGCTAGAGGATGCAAATGCTTGGTCTTAGTAACAATTAATGAGGACTTCCATTTCATTACCTGTAGTTGTAAAATAGTGCCTATTTTCAACACAAGGTCATAAATGTACTGTAATTTGGCTCCTATGCTTATCACAATGATAGTGTATATACATACCCATAGCCAGGGGGGGGGGGGTTCGGTTGCGCCCCTTTTTGAGTGACCGGAAGTAAATTATTTATCCACACTTCACATTTAACTTATGGATTGTCGACTTCTGGTTGATCATGTCTAGTCTAAATCGCAATGGAATTTTCTGCTATTTAGCTATATATATATTTACGGATATACTTCACTCTATATGTGGACGGCCTAGTCTGATTCTAACATTGAGCTCCTAAACTACAAAACGTCGCCCTCGTTATGGCATTAATAAAGCAAGCTCTTTTTATGGTGTGCCGTAATGTACAATTATAACTTATAGTACAAAAGGCCTATATTTTTTTCACGTTTTGTGTACAGCTCACAGTAGTGGTTAGAGGCCTGGTTACGTGAGAACAATATAGCGCTAGCAGTTTACCGTTTATTGCCGATAATCAGCATAGTCTGGCGTAGCCAGACTATAATCAGCAGTGTTCAATGAATTTATAGAACATCAGACAAATTATTAGATTTGGCATATTTCCCCCTTCTTTTCGCTTTTTAAAGCATAAATGGAGAAAACAAAAGTAGGTGTGGCTTTCTTGCATTTCTACGAAATCCGAACCCCCCTGTGCAAACTCCTGGCTACAGACCTGATATAAAGCATCTTTGAGTACCTGTATGGCTATCAGTTGTTGGCTAATTATTATAACTAGCAAATACCCCACCACTCTGTTGCACTTGATGCACTAATTTTTGCAAATTAAAATACTGTAGTATAAGATATGTTAATCCATCTCCTGATTTCTTTCTTCCCGAGACATATCAGTTTTTCTTATACCTCTGTTCAACTCATAAATATTTCTCCTTCTTTGTCTATCTCTCCTTGTTCAGGGTGTGTAAGGCCCTGAGCAAGAGTTGATGGGTGGAGTCGAGTGTGTGGCTGAGAGTAACAGCCACGCCCGAAGGACCAGGGTGCCCAGGTTTGATGGCCGAAAGGAATACTGACCCAGCCCCAAAAGCCCGCACTCTCCAATTTGACAACAACCAGAGTTCAGATAATTTGACAACAACAATTAATATTACAAACGAAATAAATATGACTTGACCAAAGGGGTGTGCCAGTGGTTGGTCTATGAATAATATTAACGTATTCAGGTAAGGTAAGTTAACGATATTCGATTGATGGACGGCTAAGGTAAGCTAGTGTGATATTGTTCTGAGTTCATTGTTCAGGCCCTGTAGGCGGACCTGAACACTTCTTCTCCTCAGTATCCCTGTCCTTTCTGAGTATTTTCTTTCACTTCTTCATTAAAGAAATTACACTAGTCAGCCTTTGTTCACCTGCTTCTGTTTTTGTTGATCCTTATGTTCTCTTGCTTCTCTCTCTGTTTTTCTTCTACCCATGATTTGTGGTGGATTATGGTTAGCTACTGTAGGTGAATATTCTTTCCCAACTCAGTTCAGCAAATGAAGTAGTCATGGTTACAAACAAAACACAGCAGGTAATGGACATGGCAAGACCTAGGGGAAAAAACAACAACAAGTAGCTGATACATAGTTGCCAACTTTCAAAAAAATAAAACGGGGAAAAGACCACACCCCAACCATATCTGCCATGAATATCATTAAGTTTCAATGAATATGATTAATCATCGATGAAGTGAGGCTTGCTGAGTGCAGTGGATGTTCTATGTTTATCCACCAATGAGTGTGCCTGAGGCTCAAGCTAGCTGAGTGCAGTGGATATTTTTATCCACCAATGAGTCTGAGGCTCAAGCTAGCTGAGTGCAGTGGATGTTCTATTATAATCCACCAATGAGTGTGTCTGAGTATTTTTATAAACCAATCAGAGTGCTGAGATAAGATTATGTAACATTAGTTTTGATAGTGTCTGGACAAAAATCGGGAAAAGTCCTTCAACCGGGCGGGAACAGGGAAATGCTAAAAAAATTGGGATTTCCCATCAAAACCGGGAAGGTTGGCAAATACAGTAAAGCTTCTATTAAAGACCCCTCTGAGAAGCGACCGACCTCTTTGGAGAGACCAAATCATGCACCCCCGATTGCACCCACAACAAATATAGTGCATTTAGAACCTCCGAAAAGCAACCACCTCTTATTTCCGACCAGCGACCTATGTCTCGGTCCCATCTTGCTCAAAATAACTACATTCGCCCCTCTAAAGAGCGACCAAAGACCACACCCATTGAAAATTTGAGAGATTGCGGTCTCGTGTAAGCTGATAAAAAATAGCACACTACACAACTTCTACAGTATCCAATTCTGTCTGGGACAAAAGGTCTTCGCTAAATGCTCGCTGAAAGTTTGATACTTCTATTTTAAATGTGAACAAAAAGTGCAGGAAATAATGTCCACAGGACAGCAAGCTACTAGGATAAATAACCTGGGTTACTACCAAAATAAAGACTGGTGTGGTTCGTTGCAAATACTACCTCAAACAATCCTCTTATTCTGGAAACTTTTTTTTTTTACAGCAGCACATCTTTATCAAAGTATAGATAAATGTGGTGGAGAAATAGCTAAGTTAGCTACCAGTAGCCACAAGAAGGCAATTGAGACTTCAGAATAAAAAAATGTCTGGTAAGATACTTGTCATCAGGACACCATTCAGATAACCACAATAAGACATGCATCAATTAATGAATGTATTTTAAATTCAATTTTACCTAACTCTTTATTACAAATAATAATATTTACAAAGTAACCTCTGAGAAAGGACCAACCTCTGAGAAGAGACCAAAAGTCCTGTCCCCAATGTGGTCACTATTCAGAGGTTTTACTGTATGCTGATACGGTAGCTATGTTAATAAGGCACCCTATGATACATTAAAGTGTTAGTTCCGGACGGTTCAATGGTAAGTAAGTTTGCAACGTGCGAAGGTGATGGTCATGGGTTCATCTCTGACATGGAGAGTCTTTCTTTACTCTGTTGTTTTTCATTCAGGTAATGTTGATGCTTTACCAACTCTGCTCAGCTCATGAATTATTCATCAATGCACACCGTCGTTGTTGACACACAAGCATGCTATTGTGATAAAAATGAAATAGGAAGTAATAATTACTCTCTTGTAACAACAAATCGAAATATATAAATAAGAAGATTTATGAGACATGATAATTTTGTGCGAGCGAAGTGAGACACACTCACAAACGAGTCTCGATTGAGATTATGGTATATAATTGTTGAAATATTGACTATCGAACACTTTCAGTTAAGTGGTCTCATTGAAACTTATCTATCATCATGCATGCATACACTATCTATTTATAAACACAATCAATTACGTAACTATTATCATACGTTCGTTTTCTTTTTTGGCTGACGTCACCTTAACAGGTTCTGATGCTGGCTAAAATACTCTTGATTAAAGCAATTAACCAACAGGTTATGGGCCCAGGACATTGACCTAACAGTCGTAGCGGTCTCATTGCTGGTAGAGTCAGATAATGGCAGAATCGAAGGGCGCAACGGTGACTCCGCTGAACAGCTCGAACTATGCTACATGGAAAATCCAGTGTAAGATGGCATTAATTAGGGAAGGGCTGTGGGGAATAGTGAGCGGAGAGGAAAACCCTCCAGAAGGAGTTGGTGAGCAAGCGAAGTATGCTCAGAGAAGGGATAAGGCCTTGGCTACTATAGTCTTGGCGATCGATCCTAGTCTTCTGTATCTTCTGGGTGCAGACCCGAAAGATCCTAAGGAAGTGTGGAAAGCTTTAGCTGATCAATTTCAGCGGAACACGTGGGCGAACAAGCTGGAGCTAAAGCGGAAATTGTTTTCACAGAAGTTAGCAGAAGATGGCTCAGTACAGGATCATGTCAAGTCATTAACTGAAATCTTTGATGCCCTTACAGTAATAGATGAACCTGTCAAGGAGGAAGATCGTGTAGTCTACCTCTTAGCCAGTTTACCAGAAAATTACAACGTTATTGTCACAGCTCTCGAAGCCAGTCCAAAAGTACCTGAATTCTCTATTGTTACAGAACGCCTTCTGAACGAAGAAAAGAAAATTAAGAGTCGTGTGAGTGTACCTGAATCTGGTAGTGAAGAAGCACTTGCTGCCAGGTCCAAAAGGTTCAGGTGTCATTTTTGCCACAAAGTCGGCCATTTCAAGAGAGACTGTGTGGAATTTGCGAAGGTCAGAGGTCAGTCACGTTCACAGGAGTCAACGAAAAAGGCCAAGAGTGGTGCTGCATTCAAGGTCACCATTTCGCCTGAAGTTGAATCTGATGAGAGTGTTGGGCTAGTTGTTCAACATGCCCTTACCATCGGTACAGGATGTCAGAGTCGGTGGATACTAGATTCAGGTGCCACTTGTCACATGTGCAACCGTGAATCATATTTTGAGCACATTCATGGTCTTGACAATCTCATGAAAATCACCCTTGGAGATGGAAGTACCTTGCAGGCAGCTGGTCGAGGAAATGTTGTTGTGGCAGTGAGACTTTCTGATGGGAAAGTAAAGAACTGCACACTATATAACGTATTGTATGTGCCTGGTCTCTCCTATAATCTTTTAAGTGTACCTGCCGCAGCCAGGAGGAACAAAATAACAACCTTTACAGGCTCTACGTGTGAGATAAGGAGTGACAGTGGAAGACTCGTTGCGTGTGGACACAGAGAAGGTAGCTTATACTATCTGGATTGTGATAGTAGTAATGAGCAAGTTCACTCTTCTTCCTGCAATGATAAAATTACTGGAACAATGTGGCATCGCAGATTTGGTCATCTTGGTCTTTACGGTCTCAAGGCACTTTTGAAGCACTCGATGGTAGATGGTCTGGATGTGAATGATTTCCCAGAGAGTGAAATTTGTGAATCCTGCATAAAGGCTAAAGCACACCGACTACCCTTTGAAGCAAGCTCTGTGAATCGTGCTCAGGAGCCACTTGGGCGGATACATAGTGATGTGTGTGGAAAAATGGGAACTAAATCTCTCAGTGGTGGCGAATACTTCGTCACCTTTATTGACGACTATACTCATGTGTGGATCTATATCCTGAAGAAGAAGGATGAAGTACTACAATTCTTTTGTAAGTGGAAGGAAATGGTGGAGCTTGAATCTGGAAGAAAGGTGAAGATAATACGTTCAGATAATGGAGGTGAGTATACCTCCTTTGCGTTCAGTTCTTATCTTGCCAGCAAAGGAATAAAGCATGAGTTCACAGTTCCTCACACACCCGAGCAAAATGGTGTGGCTGAAAGGCAAAACCGCACTTTGATAGAGGGTGTACGAGCTATGCTGAATGATTCCGGTCTACCTCATCGTTTCTGGGCAGAAGCACTTTCCACTGCTGTATACGTTCGAAATCGCAGTCCAACTAAAGCTCTGCAAAGTATGACACCTTGTGAAGCTTGGCATGGTATAAAGCCTAATGTAAAGACTTTACGTATTTTTGGATGCAGGGCCTATGCACATGTTCCAAAAGTTGAAAGGAGAAAGCTGGAGCCAAAGGCAAGAAAGTGTGTTTTGCTGGGGTATGGAGAACAGAAGAAAGGGTATCGTCTGTTTGATATCAGCTCAGCGAAAGTCATTCACAGTAGGGATGTTGTGTTTAATGAATCCTCAATGCCTGGAATTAAGAAGGAACCAGGAGAAAGTGAGGAGAAGTTCATCACCGTCAGCATACCTGAAGAACATGGAATAGCTGATAACACTGAGTGCACTGAAGGGGAAGATTTAATTCCTGAAACAGTTGGGGCAGAAAATGACAGCTGTAACCGAGGTGAAGATAATCAAGAACCAATACCAGATACTTTCCCACCTGTGCGAAGATCTTCTCGAAATATTCAACCACCCAATAGGTATGGCTTCTCATTAATTGGTGTTGATGATGAACAAGCTCCAATGTCAGTGTCAGAAGCCCTATCTTCGTGTGATAAACAGAAGTGGAAAGAAGCCATGGAACGAGAAATGAAGTCGCTTTACTTAAATGATAAATGATGTGTGGGAATTGATGGAGCCTCCTGAAGACCGAAAGATAATTGGAAGTAAATGGATATTTCGTAAGAAAGTTGACACTAGTGGTACTGTTAGTCGATACAAGGCACGTCTTGTTGCTCAAGGCTGCTCGCAGAAGCCTGGCCTTGATTATGAGGAAACTTTTAGTCCTGTTGTCTGTTTTGAGTCAATTCGATCAGTAATTTCAATCAGTGTCCAGAAGAATTTGCAACTCCATCAAATGGATGTCACAACTGCCTTTTTACATGGGGAACTAGCAGAAGAGATATACATGAAACAGCCTGAGGGCTACATTGAGTCAGGCAACGAGCATCTAGTTTGCAGACTTAAAAAAAGTATATATGGTCTCAAACAGGCACCAAGATGTTGGAATCATGCTCTTGACAACTGCTTGAAAAAGATGAATTTGAAGCAAAGCCTGAGTGATCCCTGTGTTTACATTTCTTCTGGTTTGGAGTTTCTGGTGGCCGTCTATGTTGATGACATTATTCTTGGAGGAAATAATGGCCTCAGAATAAAGGAGGTAAAGAAAGAATTGGGAAAGAAGTTTGAAATGAAGGATCTGGGTAAACTGCATCATTTTCTTGGGGTTGCCGTTAATCAGGATCAGAAAACAGGAAGTATATGGATTGGTCAAGCCTCCTATATAAGAAAGCTGCTTCAAAAATTTGAAATGTCTGATTGTAAGCCTATCAAATCTCCTGCTAATCCAGGTGTCAAACTCACGTCGAGTGGAGATGGTGACTATGTTTGTGATGAGAAGATTTACCGAGTCTTAATTGGAAGTCTACTGTTTTTGTCAACCAGAACCCGCCCTGACATTGCATATGCTGTGGGATGCGCTGCTCGTTTTTGCAGCAATCCAACCAGAGAGCATTGGACAGCTGCTAAGAGGATTCTGAGATACTTGAAGGGAACAGTGAACCTTGGCCTACTATATAGTCCCACTGGATCACCAGACTTCGTAGGATACTGTGATGCAGACTGGGCAGGAGATGTGCAAGATCGAAAATCAACGTCCGGCTATTTGTTCATGCAAGGAGGTGCAGCTATCACATGGCGAAGTTGCAAGCAATCTTGCGTATCTCTGTCCACCACAGAAGCGGAATATGTAGCACTTGCTGAAGCAGCTCAGGAAGCTGTATGGCTGCAGAAACTGAACAGTGACCTTCTTGGCAGGAATGTTAGCAACACACTAATATATGAAGACATCCAGTCTGCTATGTGCATTGCAAAAAGTCAGATAAGCCGACGAAGAACCAAGCACATTGAAATCAAGTATCATTATATTCGTGAACTTGTGGACACTGGTCGCATTAATCTTGTGTATTGTCCATCTGAAGAGATGATAGCAGACATCCTTACCAAAGGACTCTCAGTGCCTCAGTTTGAAAAGTTGCGTACTTTGGCAGGAATGTGTGAATGCTTTGATTGCTGAAAGTGAGAAGGAGTGTTGAAATATTGACTATCGAACACTTTCAGTTAAGTGGTCTCATTGAAACTTATCTATCATCATGCATGCATACACTATCTATTTATAAACACAATCAATTACGTAACTATTATCATACGTTCGTTTTCGTTTTTGGCTGACGTCACCTTAACAGGTTCTGATGCTGGCTAAAATACTCTTGATTAAAGCAATTAACCAACAATAATATGTATGTGTATGACAATAGTTCAAAATTCAAACAGGTCAATGTATGTCCACTTGTGGAAGATACTTTAACATGTTAGGATTAGTGTGGGCACTAAAAGTTTTAAAGACTTCAAAGAATGCCATAAAAAATGGCAAAAAGCTAAGAGATACAAGGAAAGAGATGTATGTACATGTTAGGTCTTACAAACTTAGTGAAGTTTATTTTCATTCCAATTAGTGGCAGTAGCAAGTTGTTTTTTTTATTGCGCTGTTTGACATAGCTATACATCATTCGTAGCAGGATTGCTCTTAGTTGAATATCCATTGTCCAATAGTCAACACTGCCTGAAAAAATGTCCATTGACAACCAAAACAAAATTGTAAATTAGTGTATAATGTGTTGATAACTAGTTTGTTAACCTCTACAGCCTTGTAAATTTTTTAGTTAATATAATTATACAGTTAATTGTTGGTATGTGTGTTTATGTGTAGATGAATCTATTAATCTTGATCAGCAAGATTGTTACTCCGATCTCTCTTCTCAAGGTAAGATTTAGTCATTACTCATTATTCTCTTACAAGCTGTTGGTTGCTTAGCTAGAAGTTGCAAATGCTTTGTCTCTGTAACAATTAATTAGGACTTCCATTTCAGTACCTGTAGTTTTGCATAATAGTTCATTAAAATGAATTGGTAAATAATATTAATAGTTTTGTGAATAATAACTATTGAATTAGAATTTCTTACCCCATTTATATTATTACCAGCATTATTTTCAACACAAGGTCATGAATGTGCTCTAATTTGGCTCCAATGCTTATTACAACCCAATAATTGTATATATAAAGTATGTGTGAGTAGCTGTATGGCTATCAAGATCAGTAGTTGGCTAATTATTAACCCTCAGTGTGCATGCGCGAGAGGGTTATAGTTGTCATACTGTCTGTTTGTCTGTCTGTCTGTCACGCTCTAATTTTGAGATTACTGACAATTACTCAGAATGAAGATTTCATTACTCAGAATGAAGATTTAGACCTTTCATTGTGCTACTTTTTATTAATTTCGGGCTACTTGCTGAGAAAATGCGAAGCTTCAGCTCTGCATAGGTACCAGCTTTTGTGGGTAACACCCCCTACTATCACATAATAATCACATGAGCTCATAATTTCTTACAGGCCGCGGTGTAGTTTGCTTTATGCTTAGGGAAGTTAACAGAGTTAAAGAAGTGAAGTTTCGTGTTAAAAATATATACCGGTGACTGTTTCTGGCCTGTTTAGCTTCTTCTCTTATGAAGACATTTCCATGTACCATTTTCATTGCTCGAGCTATATTGATGCCGGATTACAATAGCTAATAGATAATATTGCTTGTTCTTTTAGTCTGAGATTAAATTGTAATAGCTAGCTAATGTTTAATAGTGCTGAGGGTTCACATCTTTGGTGCTTCACTATGACTAGCAAATACCCCACCACTGGTATAAGATATGTTTATCCATCTCTTGATCTCTTTCTTCCTGAGACATACCAGTTTTTCTTATACCTCTGTTCAACTCATGGATTCCCTTCACCTCCTTTGTCCATCTCTCCTTCTCCTCCTTTGTCCATCTCTCCTTCTCCTCAGTATCCCTGTTCCTTCTGAGCATTTTCTTTCACTTCTTCATTAATGTAGTTACATTAGTCAGCCTTTTTTTCACCTGCCTGCTTCTCTCTCTGCTTTTCTTCTTCCCATGATATGTGGTGGATATGGTTAGCTACTGTAAGTGAACATTCTTTCCCAACTCAGTTCAGCTAATGAATGATGCAAGCAACATAGAGCGGGTAATGGACATGGCAAGACCTAGGAAACAAAGTAGGAGTAGCTGATACGGTAGTTATGTTAATAAGGCACCCTAGGATTCGCTATACTGTTTATTCCGGATGGCTCAATGGTAAGTAAGTTTGCAACATACGAAGGTGATGATCATGGGTTCAAATCTGAGCATTTAAATTTTTTTTTCCATTCAGGTAATGGTGATGCTTTACCAACTCTGCTCAGCTAATGAATTATTCATGAATGCATACCGTTGTGTCGTTGACACACAAGCATGCTATTAAATAAAAATGAAATATGAAGTAATGATTTACTCACTTGTAATAACACATCGGAATATATAAATAAGAAGATATATCAGACATGATAATTTTTGAGATTATGGCATATAATATGTATGCGTATGACAATAAGTTCAAACAGGTCAATGTATGTCCACTTGTGGAAGCTACTTTAACATGTTAGGATTAGTGTGGGCACTAAAAGTTTTAAAGACTTCAAATGAATGCAGAAAAAATGGCAAAGAGCTAAGAAATACAAGGAAAGAGATGTACATGTTAGGTCTTCCAAACTTAGCGAAGTTTATTTTTCATTCCAATTAGTGGCAATAGCAAGTAGTTTTCATTATTGCGCTGTTTGACATAGCTGTACATCATCGCAGTGATATTGCTCTTAGTAGAAAATTCATTGTCCAATAGTCAAGTCATTAAGAGAATAAATGTTATGCTGTATCTACTAGAAATCTGGTACTATACAGCACTTTAAATGAAGCATACTTTGAGAAGGCGGCTTGTTTAAACAGAATCGTATTGATCTTTACCAATATAATTCAACAAAATTGATTTGTGTACGTCTTTGAATTGGTTTATTCTGACATAATCAGAATGCCACTTGGCACAGTTAGGTTTTTCAAGCTTAGCGGACTTCATTTTTTATTTGAATCAATGGCAACTGTAAGCTTTGGTAAAGGCCAGTTTCTCTTAGCTATACACCCTACCAAGATAATTGTTCTGACTGCAAGATCTACGGTCCGATAGTCAAGTCACGATTAGAATACGATATAAGTCTTATGCTGGTTTATTGAAAACAAGGGGGTGTTTAAAAGTGTTGTGTGTTGCTAAAGAATAGCACAATATTATTATTTTAGCATTCATATGAAAATATAAAAGTCTGCTTGCTTGAACTAGGCCAGTTTTAAGAATTTAATGATTTTTTTTCCAGCTTTCCCAATACAAAGTGATTGTCAAATAGTAAAATCTGACATGACAGATGAGCAAAAGGTCAAGTTTGCAGTAGAGCAAATGGAATTGAATCAGCAGGATCTAAAGGATGTAAAAGGGAAGGGTGCAAAGATAGCTATCATCGATCTTATTGGCACCAAAGGAGATAAAGGCTTTCACTGCAAGCACAAAGCATTTGATGGCATTATCACGGAAGATGATGTCAAGTGGTTCAAAAAGAAAAATTTCAAAGATGCAACTAATCATGCGACAGTTTGTGCAGGAATAGCAGTTGGAAAACCGTACAAGGGAAAATTTATACGGAATGGCAAGTTTTTTGAGCTCAAATATGAAGGCGGGGTGGCTCCAAAAGCCAAGGCATCAATATTTCTGATTGAGAGAGATTCTGATTGCTTTCTTGATGCTTTGGAGGAAGTCGAGCGAGGAGGCTTCGATGTTGTGTCAATATCTTTGAACTATCCAGGAAATTGTGAGAGAGAAGATGTACCTTTACAGGATCGAAGAAAATTGGACGAAATTCGTCAAACTATATCTCGTCTGAGTAATTCCACAGTGATTGTTATTTCTGCTGGAAATTCTGGTCGCGTACAGGGAGTGCTATTTCCAGCAAATATAAAAGACAAAGTCATTAGTGTGGGTGGATACCATGAATTTGGTAGGGAACTTCCCTTTGCACCTGATAATGTCAGCATTAATGGATACGGTCAAGTCTGTGCTCCAGCAACTGGGTCTCAGCGTGGCTATTTAACTCGCATGTTTTCCCCTGATGCGTCAGATGTTCTTCTCGAGTGGTCCACTGGTACATCCATGGCAGCGCCAGCAATAGCCGGTCTCATCTGTCTCTTCATACAGTGTGCGATGGATAAAGATGACTTGGAAGAAGCTGCCAAGCAAGATTTTCTGCGACTTATAAAGCAAAAAGACAACATGATGCGTATTCTGAAGGAAACGATAGACGACCAACAGCAGATCAAACCAGCAAATACATTGAGAGCTATCTTAAAGAAGTCAAGTTTCAAAGAATGGTTTGACGAGATATCTGCAAAGGAAAATTAATCGCTTCATACGTTTGCTAGCATTACATTGTAATGTGAAAACTTTACATAATTAAAATTGCTGTTGTAGAATTTATTGTTTTTTCTAGGGTGGATAATAATATGCTGCTATGTTTTTTTATTATAGTGTTATAAATGTAATGTTATATTTGTTTAATGAATCGATAATTATTTAAATCTGGTAGACAATAGCTATGTGATTTATTGCAGTATCTGAAATTAGTGATTTAAAATAAAGTTATCTTAATTTAGCATAAAAGCAAGTTAGCACAGTAAATTACTGCAATCAGTTGCTTCATTTCACTGACAGAGCTGTGTCTGATGGCGGCAGGATTCCCTTACAGGGCATGACTTCATGATCCTCTTACAGCCCTTCTACAGCCCCTGAAAGTGACCTGAGATAACTACTCTAAAAGCATATTAATTTATTTTTGAGCGCTCAAGCAAGCATTTATAATTGAAGTAATGCAACCTATTCAATAATCATGCATGCTTGATCTCTTCAACACCAAGGAGCCCCTCCCTCAAGATATGCCTACACCTAACTATTACAGAAACATAAAAATTTGAGAATTATTAACTACTTACTTCACCAGCTAATGAACACTTTACTCAGCTCACGTGGTCCTGACTGGAATACATGAGCAGCCTAGGACGAAACGTCTGGGGGGGACATATGTTACCCCTATGATTTTAGGTACTGCGGAGGTTAATCAGGACAACTACCGACTGTTGGAGCTCTCCAATGGGGCGGGACCCGGACAAGAGCTTCAAATCTTAGGAGTGTCCCGCTTAATAATTCGGGGCAATTTGGGCCTCCTTACGAATCTACTGTTATAGGCGGGGTCCTATTCTTAGGGTGGCCTATTCTCTTAGGGTGGCCTATTTTTGTTCAACACTGTAGCTTAGTCTGGCGTAGCCAGACCCTTACTGCGTGAGACTACTGTTAGCATTGGTAAAATAATTTACCTAGTAGCCAATACAAAACGGGCCCTGTAACAATACGAGAGTGTCTAAAATTTTCAGCTACCTCAATTTTTTTCTGCTGAGTTTAAAATGATAGCTAGTGACACAGAGACCATAATATCTGCAGTATGCACCATTAGGACCTGAATCAGGAAGTTGGAGTCAGTAATAAGTCTTTTACTAATCTTCTAGAAATACCTCCAATAGAAAGCACATGAAATTGTTTAATAGACTTTCCAGGAAAGTAATTGTGCACTATTCATAGATGATCACAAATGTAATTGAGCAATCTAATGTTAAGGTTGCTCAGTTGCATTATTACAGTACACATTCACAAATTTAAATGGATCTCTTATGCTGATTAAAGCTATATTAATGCAAACTTTCTAGGCTTAACCCTATACCACCATAAAAGGGATCAAAATAATAATGCTTATTGCATTTACTAGTACATGACACACAAGATTCAATTGTTATTATTGTATCAGTAACAGTTGGCTATCTAGCAAAGGGATTGTAACACAAAACTACACACTTTAATTGAAGGTTTTGTTTTCATTATGTCCATTGAAATGGTTCACAAGTTTGGCTTTAAACCTGCAGCTTAAGTTTCCTTTCTAGCCAGCTAAAGGGATTATAACAGTTTTGGTGGAATGACTGCAAAAGGGTAGCAATTCTTTCAAGCTTATACATTAGAATATATCCAGTAACCCAGAAGTAGTTATTCCCCGAGTTAGACTGCCTTATGCAGCTCATGGGTAGGTAGTTAACCAGCTTTGCGAACCGTCAACGAATGTTAGAAATGTTACACGCCTAAGATCAGCGATTTGTACAGTTTCTAGGGCGCACGTGATCCGTTTCCAATCCCGATAGAATTCTTTTATCAATGCTGTTAGCTACTGAACTTGGAACTGAATTCTTACTACACTGTAGATCTGTTAATATTAAAGAGTTTAACGGAATGCGTAATAGCTACCTAATGCGATTCTAAACTGGCTAGCACAAGTGCCGCTGAGACATAGCTCATTTAGCTAAGCCTCTGCTTTGCATTGTGGCTTTAAGTAGCGTGTGGTGACCTTACGGTGGAATGAGGGCTGCGGAGGAGGGCTGCGGAGGAAGGCGTTTGGTTTCACGACGACCACCGTATACGTAACCAAACGCCTTATAGGTCGGTGGTCTTCGTGAAACCATAACGCCGGCCTCCGCAGCCCTCATTCTACCTAGCTGTGTACTATTTCGAAATAACCCTTCTAAACAACCGTGGTATCCGTCTTCTGCCGTCTGCCGCGTTGACAGACCAAGGATTGTCGGCAGCCTTGAAATTTAGCTATATCCCATTGCAAGGTGAAAATCATCTATTGGAATATTCTTAAAGGACTGCCTTGGTCGCTGAAATTGTAAGTGTGCTAGGCAACTGAGATTGCCTTAAGACATTTGAGTGTGTTATCTGTGTGAAGGTAAGCTGGTAGGTGAAGTTATAATATTGAAACACTGAATGTCTCCCTTTAACCTACTGCATATTTTTTCAACCTAACACAGGGCAAAAACACTTGAATTTGCTGTAGTCACGTATTTAGGACATTTCATACTTTCACCACCTTTCCAGTAGGGATAGGGCTAAATGCCCTGCACTATAGGACATTTAGCCCTATCCTCTAGCAGAAAAGTTGAGAAACATGAAATTTCCTAAATAGAGACTACAGGAAATTCAAGTTTTTGCCCTGTGTAATATTGCACCAAACATAAATGTGGTTGAATAAAGGAGCCAACTAGCTAAGCTATATGTTATATTCAAAACAAATCTTTTGGATAAGAAGTATATTACTATGAGCCATAACTTGCTGTCCATAGTATAGTGTTATTGGGCATGGGAGTTCTTTGGCAAGGTTTACATTTAATCCACGATGCCAACCTGTCTAGGACAATTGCAGGACTTGACACCATACCTCCTAACCAAAAAACATTACTGCTCTAGAGCTACTCTATCAGTAGCTGGTCTTGCAACTGGAACATAATATATATCCTGCTTACAGACATACACACTGAGTTCATGTTTCCACTGTGGTGATGTACCTGCAGAACCACACTTACTATATATTCAATAGTTAAAACTAACAGTCCTTGAGGAGGACAATACAACAATGATATGCATTCCAGTACAGCACAACCATGCATTTCAGTTGTTGTTTTTTTAAGTCCTAAATTTATTTCGCTATATCTAAACTTGACTTTCTGACTATCACAAGTGCATGGTGTGTTTTTACTTTTTTGCTGAATTTATTATTTCTTCTGTTTACAACATATATTTATTGCCTAATTTATGATGCTTAATGCGATGAATGGAAAATGTGTACATAGCCAGGCATTACTATACAATTTTGTAGCAGTTTAACATCAAATATCTTAATGGATCAAAATTGCTGTAACAAGTTTTATTACATTGTATAGTATACCTTTGCCACTTTCATGTTATGAAATTTTTTAATACACTCAGACTCCCCTTATCCAGGACTCCCCAGGGCACTCCCCTCTAGGGGCACCAAATATGTACTGCATTGTAGGTGTGGTAAGGATCAGCTGGTCAAGTATGCTGAGTATATGTATGTACAGAGAGTTGCAGAATCAACTTGCAGCTGCTGTTTTGAGTAAAGGGTACTGTAAATTTACAGAGGCTGATTCTCTTCCCAGAGCTGGGCTCCCACCCTGTTCACCCCAAAAATGTCTAAGTCTACTAAGCAGCCTACTAAGCAAAGCAATAGCAAATCATTACTGGAAAAGGTGCTTACTATCCTTGGATAAAAGTAGCTATTCCACAAAGTATGTATTATTGTAATTATAAATAAGTTATTACAATTCCTATATTATATTAAAATACAAGTGCAAATATAATTGGGCAGTGCCTGGTCCCTAGCTTCCCTTATTAGGGGAGTTTGAGTGTATCTTAATAATTGGCTTCAGCTTTGTTAAGATTCTAGAAATGGCTAGCTAGCTACAGCTGATCTTCCTCTCTTTTCCCTCCACTCCTGCAAACTTGTCTGGATACATAATACCATAGGTCTTATTCACCGACTTGAACAGAATGTTCAGCTGTGAATACAATAAAAAGTTGAAGTATTCAGTTTAATATTATACTTGCCTTTTATAAGTTTTTTAATTTTTTATTTATTGATGGTATATCTTGTATGTTTGTAAAGCAAGGGTGAAAAAGTATTTGTGAGCATGATGAAAATCTTAATTTGTTATACACATCACAACAACTGGCCGGAAGACTTTCTTAAAACAACAAAATTGGTTGCATCATTTCCCCAATTTCTGGATCATGCAATGAATGACTAATCATAATATTTTTTATCTGATCTTATCTCTGATGATAGAAAAGTCATGTCTGATGCATCACAGTCTCGTCCAGCATCTTCTAAGTGTGGTCTTAAAGCACTACAGGATTGTCAAAACCAAGTAAAAATAACTATCGACAACAATTTTGATGATGTTCCAAGGCTTTTGAGAGATAGTGAAATACTAACTCGGAGGGAATACAAGGATGCCACTGATCCAATGGCTCTACTGCCCAAGAGTAGAAGAGTAGATTTGGTGTTTGAGAAGCTAACAGACATGGCTGACCAAAATGAAAGCCATTACCTAACATTTGTACAGATTCTTCGCACCCATACAAACTCTAAAAAAACAGTTGAGATGCTTGATAAAGCCTATGCTGCAAGGAGAAATGCACAGAATTGAAAAAAAGTGATTATGCAATGTAAATCTTGTATTTATATATTATTTTATATATTTCTATTGACTTAAATTAGCAAATAGTTGAAAGATGCTACTCATATTTTGTATTACATTTTGTCACATGGCATCTACTTTCATCCTTTTGACTTGCTTGAACAATATTGTTGGTATAGTTCTTTGTTCTATTAATAAATTCATTGAACACTGCTGATTATAAGCAATAAGCGGTAAACTGCTAGCGCTATATCGTTCTCGTGTACCAGGCTTCTAACCACTACATGACCTTACAGCCTAAGTTTACGATTGATTAGGCCAATAGTTTGTTTAGTGGGCGAGGTAGTTTCCGTCTTAACTTGCGGCTGAGCTGTGCCCTGGATCGCAACAGCCGGGGTCACAATAGCGAAAACTGCGACCGTCTTACTGAAGTGTGATTTATCTGGACCGTGTTTCTGGTATTTAGATTGGAGCTAGCTAAAGGCCAACTACTTTTGATTATGATTTGACTAGCTATCTAGCTAGCTATCTAGCTATCTAGAGGGTCTTTTTTACTTTTGATTATGATTTGACTAGCTATCTAGCTAGCTATCTAGCTATCTAGAGGGTCTTTTTATTATTCTGTTACTCACTTCAAATTGTAGAAATAAGGCACAAACTTCTTTTGGTTTGTTTCTATAACCAAAGAAAGTGTTTCTGATAGCAATAAATAATAGCCTCTAACTATTTTTTCAATAATTGTTAATTAGCTATAAGCTGATTTGCTCAACTTAGCATTGACCATAGGTTTATCTACAATCTCAGCTTCAGGTTCATTGTTAAATAAGTCAACCTTAATACTTGGAAGCAACTTTGTTCCACCTGACCCTTTACCTAATCACTGTGTGGGAAAAGGGTCTGTCTGGTGTCAAACTATATCCTGATTTGTACCAGACGAAAACATTCCTGCGTGGCCAATGAAATCACTGTAAGCATATCACATGATCAATTGATGTCTTAAGCGCCCGTGCAGCAGAAGACAATCAATAAATTTGAATTATTGTGTAGGTTATTGCTAAGGGACTGGACCAACCATATACACTATTTTAAATGTCAAACTGCATTCCATGAGTGCATAGAGTCTACAGGTTTGACACCAGGCACTTTCCCTGCCTAGCGATTGGTAAAGGGTCTGAATATGCCAGACTAACTAGGCACAGGGTTAAAACTTTTGTGGCCAATCAAGCATGCAATGTACTTTAGCTTTGAATTAAAGTAGAAACTAATTTATTCGACTAAATGTGTTATAACATGTTGATTTTCATATAAGAAGTAATTGGGTCACCCTTGAGACTATCTTCATGCATTTGATATGACCATTTAAGTATAACTTTCAGGGATGTATCAGTAAGCTAACTTTAAACTGAAAATATTTTCTGAATGTTCGGAATATCTCATCATCACTACTGTTAGCTGTATGCAATGCTGAATGTAATATGTTAATTTAGATGTACTGTATACATGAAAATTTCCATATAGCTATATTGGACTTGAGTATTTTTGTGGCTTTTTAGATAGCTAAATTATGGCTGGCAAAGCGCCTAGACCAGGTCATGAAGCATTGAAGAGTTGTGAAGACCAAGTATTGATTGCTACCAAGAACAACTTTAAAGATGTGGCTATGCACCTGAGAAATGAGGGTATATTGGAATATAGAGAATACCAGGATGCCACTGATACAATGTCAATGATGCCAAAGAACAGAAGAGTTCAATTTGTGTTTGATCAGCTGGCAGATAAGGCATTGCAAAACAACCATCACTTTATCACATTTTTAAATATTCTTCAAGAACTTGCAAACTCTGAAGAGACGGTTGAAATGTTGGTCCAAGTTTATTCAGAAAAGGGAGGAAATATTGAAGATGTTTATCATCTCATACCAGGTAATAAAGAATTCAATTTCATGTAATATTTAGTTCATACTTGATTGAGTCAATATTTATATTTCTGCAAGGACAGAATTGCTCAAGCTTTGCTGTATTAGATTTTTTCTTCGACGTATTTGCAATTTTCTTGTCTAACATTGGAATGCAAGTAGTGTGTTCTTAATAGACGGGTAACCTACTGGTAGGCCTTGCTGCCTCCACTTATATCTTTTATATCCATTGTTTTTTAAATTATATGTTCACTTTAAAACAATAGCTTCAATTAAACAAAAACTGCTTCCTTAGCTGTAGTGCCTTGCTATTTTACATACCCTTTCCTAGCTAATGTAATTAAAATTACATCTTATAAGCTTTTAGTGTACATATTTTATAACAATGCCGATAATATGCATTTCTGTAAGTAGCTATTTTTATAGCTAAGCAGAGTTGTAAGAAGTGTTAAGAACGATGTATTCTGTTTGTCATTATAATGAATGCAATGTGTTTATGATAGATAACAGTGTTTTGCCTGATCAGCCAGGAAGTTATTCTGACCTTTCTTCCCAAGGTTGGTTTGTCATATTATAAACATGTCATGGATGCAAGATTCATTTTTATTATGACACTAATTTGAGTAAGGAAGTCGATGAAATTGCATTTTTTTAGTTTTTTCTCGCCGGCACTAAATAAACTGCACTAGCTACAATTAAGCAGTCTCTCTCAGTTAGGGTTATTTTAGATGTAGTGCTTCAAGATTAGATTTATATATTTAAAATTTCATTACGACTACTTATAATATTTATTTTTGCATATTACTACTTTTGCTGATCAGTGAAAAATGCTGATGTAATTAGGCTGACCTCTCGGTTTTTGTCTACATCTTCTGCTCATAGTGATGACTGATAGGGAATGCTTCTTGGGAATAGTTTCCCACTCTGAACTTGTCACCAACTAATTAGTGATTTATAAAACTCAATTAGCTAACAGTAGCTAGCAATTACTGATGGTTCAACAAACAATGACAAGTGAGAAATGACACACAAACAGGTAACAAGGATGATAAGTGGAGGTGATATAATTTGCATGTACAAATAAATTGAGCTCGTAATTTCAACAATAGTACATTATACTTACTTCTTTTGTGTTGTATTTTACATGTATAGCGTTCGAAATCCACAGTGATTGTCGAATAGTAAAATCTGACATGACGGATGAGCAAAAGGTCAAGTTTGCTGTCGAGCAAATGGATTTGAACCAGCAGGATCTAAAGGATATAAATGGAAAAGGTACAAAAATAGCTATCATCGATTTCATTGGCACCAAAGGAGATAAAGGTTTTCACTGCAAGCATAAAGCTTTCGATGGCACTATCACTGAAGATGACATTAAGTGCTTCAAGAAGCAAAAATTCAAAGATGTAAGTAATCATGTGACAATGTGTGCAGGAATAGCTGTCGGAAAACCTTTCAAGGGAAAATTTTTACAGAATGGCCGGTACTTTAAGCAAGATTATGAAGGCGGGGTGGCTCCAGGAGCTAAGGCATCAATATTTTTGATCGAGAGAGATTTAGATTGCTTTCTTGATGCATTGAAGGCTGTTCAGAGTGGAAACTTTGATGTTGTGTCAATATCTTTGGGTCATAAGCAAAAGGGGGAAGGAGAAGGGCTTCCTGAAGATTATCAAAAGCAACTGGATAATATTCGAGAAGCGATTATTAAACTTGGTGACTCAACACATATTGTGATTTCTGCTGGCAATTATGGCCGTGTAAAAGGAGTGCTCTTTCCGGCCAACATTGAAGAAAAGGTTATCAGTGTGGGTGGTTTCAACGAGTTTGGAAGAAAACTAGACTATACACCTGATTGTGTCAGCTTCACGGGCTACGGTGAAGTCTGTGCTCCGGCAGGTCCTGCAACTAATTTGCTGCAGTGGGCTACTGGTACTTCCATGGCAACACCCGCAATAGCCGGTCTCATCTGCCTTTTCATACAATGCGCTAAAGAAGGAAAATACCCAAATGGCGAAGACGACCGAAAAGATGTTTTACAGCGTATAAAGCAGAAAGACAACATGTTGCGTATTCTGAAGAAGACAATTAATGACGAGGAACAGGTCAAACCTGCAGAAATTTTGAGAGCCATCAAAAAATTGCCAGATTTCAAGATATGGTTTGACGAGATGACATCAGACAATTAAAACTTATTTCTTTGATGTAAATAGTTTCCAGTTTTATTAGCTATATTTTTATATTTCAGCTGTAATTTTAATGTAACTTTCATTTTATCTTTCATTTTTATCTGTTTTGTATATTCATAGAGTGGGAACAACTTGTGTCTTTTTTATTAAAACCATGATCATATTCTAATTAAGTGAAAAATTTGGCTATGTATAGCTACACTGTAGAATTATTTTATACATGCAGAAATAGACAACTCACTAAATTCGTCATACATACGTATCATTGCGCATGCTTACCAAACGGTAGAAAATGATTGACATTCTACTATACTAACCAGTGGCATAGCCACAGGGGGGGCTGGGGGGGCTAGAGCCCCCCCACTTTTATAATAAGTGGGGCTAAGCCCCCCCACTTGAAGCATGTGATTTGTTATATGGTGAGCTCACAAGTCGCTTCGATACAGAGCACATTGCTCTGACATTATCCATGGAACAAACACTATTGAAACCTGTAAATAAAAATAATTTTAATGAGGAGTTAAAAATTCTTGAAAAGTCATGTTTTTCTGCAGATCTTGATTTCTCAAACTTGAGGAGGCAACTTCCATTGTTACATGATATTATCAAGCAAGGACTGCCTGAAGTTAGGCTAGTTACTTCAGTTGACACCATAATGCAGTGCAATGAACAAGAACAATGCAGTTTTGAAGGACATGCTACCCTCTGTACATAAATTACTTCGTCTTATGTGTACAATTTCGATAACCTCTGCCACCTCTGAACAAACATTTTCATGAAGAGAATAAATACTTACTTACGTTCCAGTATGACAGAAAAACGTTTAAATAACTGTTTACTTTTAAATGCTCACAAAGAGCTTACAGAAAACTTGGATTTAATTTTGATAGCTGAAGAATTTGTTGAAAAACTTGATGAAAGAAAAAGATACTTTGGCAATTTTTTATTTTTGTTTAACTTACTACAATAGTGAAATAATTGTGCATTACATTATATTAACTTTAATGTCGTGATTGCTTTGGGCGATATCAGCCCCCCCACTTTAGGTGAGCTAGCTAAGCCTCTGCTAACGGTGGCGTGTGCACGTACTGAGGTGGTCCTGGGCGTGTCACAATTAAGGTGTCTTGGGCATGCGCGTGATTTGCCGGCGGCGTTCACCCTCTGATTGCTGATACTCCTCACGAGCTGCCAAAAAACCTTCAAAAGGCATTCAGGTATAAGGGTAGTACAGGGTATGTGGAAATAGCTAGCTACTAACAAACAAGCACTGGCAATGGACTTTAAGTCTTGTATGGAATCTTCAGTTTGAAATTCATCCATGACATTATTGACAACTGGAACTGGACCCAAGTGATGAAAATAAAGTTTTGGGAGAAAGGGAATATTCAGAGGAATTAGAAACTAATTTGGCTGCTGACCTTAGAAATGGTTTGCCTTTGCTTGTCATTGTGACAAAAAGTGAGAAACTGATAAAGAAAAAAAAAAGGGGGGGGGGGGGGGGGGGGGGGGGAATGGCGGAAACCCCAGCAGGACCTGATCCCGATGTAGACTGAAGCACTACACAGACAGAATCAATCCTAGTTGGGTTGATCTGCGTAGCGAAGACCCACTAGCGAGTGTTGCCGTCAGAATTCCAGTTGAGCTAAATCAATTCGTTAATTCGTTGGAAGCTTCGTTGGAGAGTAGAGACAGAGGTCGTAAATCTCAACTCGCTCTCCCACTGACTGGACCTTCTGAATAAAGGTTGTCTTGACCCAGACTAAGACAAACCTGAGACTCAAATACCTTATTAGATAAAATAAGCAAGCTATGTATAATACAGTAAAATACACCTTACTACCAAGTAGGAAGATTGGTGTGATGACCAACAGGTGGTATATCAAAGATAGATATATTGAGTTCTGAACAACAGCAGGAACAGTAACAGAGTCAATAACAGATTCCGTAACTAAGTGAAATGAGAATAGCTAAAGTTTAAATACAAAAACAAAGTGATAGATCGACGATCGACGAACATTGACGATAGACGAGTTGCGTGAGTGACATAGCTAAAGTAAAGTGTTAATGTTAGTGTCCTTGTGGAGGATAACCGAACACCCTCTACACCGAAAACTAGACAGGAATAGCCTGTACAAAGACAGTAGTAACCAAGTTACAAGTGGGCTTGACTCAAAATAAAAATTTAAAAAAGGAATGAAATTAGCAAAAATAAGATGGAATGACACTGAATCAGAAAAAAAAAGTGAGTAAATGATACTATAGCCAGTGAGAAGTGAAATCAATTCAAACTCTAAATAACAACTTGCCATGCTGAGGGAGAGTGAGATCCAGTAGCATTGCCGCTGCTCCAAACAATTCCTGCAGAGAGTAGGTAAATCTTGACCAATTTCCAATCCCGAATGGAGAGAGTGGGGGAAAAAATTTCAAAATCTTGAAATATTCAAACTCTTGAATGCAATCCACTTTAATGGAGAGCTTCTTGAAGAAGGTAAACACAGGAGAAATGTGATGAGGGCAGTTCCAATATCCAACTCCAGGAATGGAAGAGCTTCTTAGTAAATATGATGAAGTGGGTTGCTTCCACTGATCCAATGCTGAAAAGTACTGGACCACCGCTGGACACCAGATGCAGGAAACAACCAGAGTAGACTGCCACCAGAGTGTACAACTCAACAGTTAGTATAGCTATTCAAAGCTTAGCAGCTCCCAAGACAGATGTCTCAATTCTGTTTAAGTTTTGCTGTAATTAAGAATTCACTGAAAAGCATGAACATACACTGAGAGTTTACCTGCATTGCTCAGCCTTTATATAGAAGGGCCAAACAGCACAAGCATGACAGAATGACATGGCATAAACAAGAGGTGCAAAGTAGAAGTATGGGAATGGAATGTTAGTGTACATTATTAGTGATAGCTGATAATAGAAGTAACAGAATACAATATGAGTGTGCCATGAGTGTCAATGTCATAACAGTGTCTTTGAGAGATGTGGTAATTATACCACTGACCAGAAGATAAGTCACTTCTGCATAAACAACAACTCGCTATAGTTAAATGAAACCAGTTAAACAACAAACGGTGAGAGCAGAGCTATAAGCTCAATGCTTCTAATTAGCTTTTTGTGGTAATTTGGTGCTATGATTAACACCACATTTAGCCCAGGAATTCGTGGGTCCTGTACAGCGTACCCCCACTCACTTGACCAGACCCTTTTCTCACTTTGTGTTTGGTGAAGGGTCTGGCCACGTGAGACTATATTTCAATATACTACTTAACACATGTGCTTGCACATATCATGTTTCATAAAATATGTGAACACTGTGATGAACTTACGTGCTCACTAACTAAAATTTGTCCTTCGTCCTTCAAAGGCTTGCTACTGCTCTATTGTGTAACTAGGATTGAAATTAGTACATTGGAAAAAACCAAAACTAAGACTAAAATTGTAGTCTTTGTTAGTGACAAACTAAAATTAATCTTGAAATATTTTTTGTCAAAAAACTATAACTAAAACTATAATGTGAATGTTAAACCAAAACAACATTAGTTGTTTGGACAGCTGTCTGCAGTTGTTCGACTATCTAGCCTAGCCTCCTCCCTTAGCAAAAACACAAAAACAAAAAACAAGCAATAAAACAAAACAAAAACAACAAAAATAAAATAAAATGGATGTTAGTAAATTTGAAAAACTAATACTAAAACTAAGATTGAAATTAGTACATTAGTGAAAACTAAACCTAAAATTAATCTTGAAATAATGTTTTGTCAACGAACTATAACTAAAACACCAAATATAATGTTCAACCACAACAACATTAGTTGGACTAATAAAGGCAGAATCTCCATAGACTCTGCCAGAACTGAGCCTTCACTCACAGAAATTTCATTTCTGGGTCTGGTGAACAACAACATCAGTGAAATGGATGCCACAGTGTGTTCATGAGGGGATCTGAAGGACAAGTTTAGCAATCGGTTTTATTTTACTCAGCTCCTTCATGCTGAAGACCTGGTGTACAGTACGCTACTCAGGGGCCATAGTTTGCTGTTCCCAGTGGTCGTTATAAATACAGCTGCTCCCCGCAAATTTCAACAGCTCTTGGGAAAGTGGGCAAGTTTAGGAATAGAGTGGAAATGATGGAAACTCTTTCTACAGTGTTTTCCTAATATTGTGAGAATGATACTATCACTTTTCCACATGGAGTATTAGCTACAAACTATCATGCTTTCTATGATCAGTCAAGCTTGTATTGACTCTGCCTGACTATTTTGATGGCATACTCTACTTCTGAGTGATATTTTTCAACTTTGACATGTGTCTCGACATACCTGATAATTAGATTTATGAACTGAGGACAGTAGCTATATCAGCATATATAGCAATGCATGCAACACTTCATCCCAGCCCACCCAAATGTGAACTCAGGGGCTAGCTACACTAAGTGTTCAATGATAATTATTCTTTCTTGTGACAGTTGATGTTGATGGAAAACTGTTACATTCATATTCCTTTTGACAAATACATTCAGAGCTCTTTAAAACTCATTCAAAGGTTTACGTTTCTCAGCATAACCTTATAAACATTTATTTGGTTTATGAACACTATTCATTAATGATATTCATGGATTTATATTCATATCTGTTGCCAGCATCAGAGTTAGCTTAATGGTCAGGATTTTTTAAGGTCAATAGCTAACATTAATTTTTTATAGGAGCTCCTATGTATCTAGCGAAGTCCATAATATTTTTCCCAACTGCCAATCATTACTGACGGCGCTAGCTATTTTATATTCAAATTTTTGAAACCATCTGCTCACGATCCGGTGCCCATAATCGCCGGGTTTCCGCGGCGTAAGTAAAATGGGGGTCGGCGGCAAAATATAGTGGGAGTGAACTGCAGAAACTGTCGGTTTTGTAATAGTAGTAGTACTTTGGTGGCGGTTGAGTTTACCAATTGAAGGTCACTTCTGTCTCTTGTAATGCTGTATTGGGCCTCACGTAAGTATATGTAAGAGGGAAAGCACGGTGGTAGTGGTGGTGGTGCTAAGCTAAATAACTGTTGCGTACTCTTTAATTAGCTAGAATTCGTTAATGTTTCTACACTTCAAAATAAAGGAGGGGAAACTGTTGTGTACTCTTAAATTAGCTAGAATTTATTCATTCATGTGTCTACGCTTCAAAATAAAGGAGGGATGCATATTTTTTAATTAGCTGGAATTCATAATAATAATGATAATAATAGTTATAATAATAATAATAACAATAACAAAGATAATAATGAAGATAATAATAATAATATAATATTAATAATGATAATAATAGTTATAATAATAATAATATAATAATAATAATAATAATAATAATAACAACAAATAATAATAACCACAATAACAATAACAATATAGTTATAGTAGTAATTATAATTTTATTACTAATAGTGTATGTTATTATTATGGCAATGGCAATAAGAATGATTATAATTATTACAATGCATACGACAATGCTATGTTGACATTAATTCTTTAAGATAATCCTGTTGAGGTTGTGTACTGTCAACTATTTTAAATACGGTTATATAATTTCACCAAAGCTTATTAAAGTGTAGTTATGGAAGCATCACTGACAACAAAATAATTAGTGCTGTCTAAGCTATTTTTTCTTACCCTTGCCAAGTAACAAATATCTCTCTTCCACTCATTGCCACCAAATAAGAAGCAGGGTTATCAATAGTTGGACGTGGAGAGACTAGTTTACCCGAAGTCCGGGCATGCGCGCTCGCTGTGCGCGAATCTTCGCGAATTTAGTCCGGTCCGTGGGTCCGGTACGGTCCTTGTTTTAGTCAGACCCGGAACTCCAGTGGTCTGTTATAAAAGATGCGCGGAGCGTATTCATCGTCGATCGGCTCCGCGGATTTGTTCGGGAAATAACGGAGATGGAACTAGAAGGATCTGTAGACACGTCCGTGGAGATTTTCGCTCTCGTATTAGCATCTCTAGTAAGTTCAAGATCTATTGTAGTACTAAAAAGGGAGAGATAAAGCAGCCAACTGGAAGTTTCTAGCTAGCCAAACTTGCAGAGTGTTGAAAGGTTTACAATCTTCGCAAGAATGTCCAGAGATGAACCGTATAAGAGTATATAATTAGAAAACTGAAGCATTAGGTGCCTTTTGGGTTAGTGCTCAGTGACTACAGTATTGAATGCTGTTTGTATCCAGCTGGAAGTATCCCGAGGAACCTATGTGCTGGAAATTCTAGCTATATCATATTCCACAAGAGAGAGCTGTTGCGATATTTTCTGTGGTGAGTGTGACAACCAGTTTGATTTCTGTCTGAGAAACGGAGGAACACCTCGAGATGGAAATTTGGGGAATTGTCCGCTTGGGTCATATCAGAGTGGAGAAATAGATGGCTCCTCCTTCTTATTTGGTTCTTCTATTGGTGGATTAGCAAGCCCATTGCGATTCACAGGAAGTGTATGGCCAGTAAGTAGTGAGAGAAACAGCTAACTATCTACTAGTACAGATGAATTCTCCTGTCATATTTGAACTAAGATGTGTGACTTATCATGCGAGTATTATATTCAGACATAAACTTAATCTTGTGTTAGTGAAACATAACTTCAAATAACTTCATTTATTTCCAAATTTAACTAGGGTGAAGTTCAGCTCTATACCCGAGTCACTGACATTGATGTATTTTCTGATGACCACGTTGATGATATTTATGCCACTATCCGCGCTGTACCATCATCAAGTTTCTCCTCAAGTCAATCATTTGTCGGTGTTAGATCAACGTCAACAATTAGATTACAAGCTAGGGTCTCTTGTTCTTCAAACTTCTATGGTAGCAACTGTGCGACTTATTGTGAGGGAAGAGATGATGCCTTAGGGCGGCATTATACTTGTGGGAGCAATGGAGAAGTTGTTTGCAGGCCAGGCTGGACAATGGCTTCCTCTAACTGTGTGACTCGTATGTTTTATCTTTCTAGTAGGATTCTTGATGCTTGTATCACTATATCTGCCTTGTCTTGAGTGTCTAGTACATTTGAAGCGAATGGTTGCTGATTACTGAATTTGTGTATGTTGCAAATATGTGTGTGTGTATGTATGTGTGCACCTTATGTTGGCTACATTGAGGAAAGGGTGTATATCGTATGAGTAATAGCATGGGTAACCATGCTATACGGGATTAATAGCTAGCATGAGTAACATGATTGAAATAGCCTGAGGTGAAGCGGAGTGCTATTTCAATTGCTTGACGAGTGCTATTGATCCCTAATAGCAGCACAGGTTACTGTGCCATCACTCACTAATAGTCGGCCACCTTCTAAAAAAATCATTTGCACTGTAGAAATGTTCTAATAACGAAGCATTGCTGTGATGTTAAGCTAATGCATCATTCAAGTTAAAGTTCATCGCAATGATCCTCTACGATACAGTCTATTGTGTTGAAGTTCTCGTGCTTTGTTCGAATTCTTTCTGCAGTGAAAATACAAATATATATCCTTTCAGTGTAGCATACTTTTTTATTAGTAGTTAATTTGGTGTAGTCAACTCACACTATTATTAGTTGCAAGCATATTAGTAATATTCATTATGTTCTGTGTATTATTTTGACACTGTGCAAAATATTTTTAGAATAAGGTAGATGCTTGAAAAAAAAAAGACAGAACTTTGTGGAATCCCTATCATAATAGTATTAAATTTTTTTTGAGGATATAGAGTAACAGTTATAGTCCCTGAATTTCTTTGAGACTGGAGTCGTTCTTTCGTATCACTTTCTGTCCTTTGCAGTCTTTTCAAATCATTTTGAGTCTCTTGCAGTCTTTATCAGTCTTCTCTGGCAGGTTCTTCCATGTCTATTGGAGCCTCTCTCACAGAATCCGTCAATCTTGTGCAGGTTTCCCCCCCTTTGTTTTCCTCTACTTTTTTTTCTCTTAGTCTCTTATAGTCTTCTACAGAATTGGAAGAGACTACTAAAGGCTGTGTATAAGTGACTGGAAAACTTGATTAAAAGAGACTAAAGAAATTGTATGTACAAGAAATGGGAAAGAGACTACAAGAAAACATTAAGAACATTATCAAAAATTTAAATGAAAGACTCCAGAAATTTAATTGTTAAATAATAGTACTTGAATAGCAATAAACTCACTTCCTATAAATAATTATATTGTTGAAAATTATTGAAAGTGTTTGTTGTGTTTGAACATGATTAAATAAACTGATTAATTTCCTTTTCTTTTTTTTTAGATAACGAAGCTCCGAATACAACTTCACCATACAGGGAGCAAGCTAATAATGTAAGATTTAGGCCCGTGTATAATATATTTATATGCTATACGTTGGAACAGTTAATGTTATAATCACTGTGCAGTTGTACCTAGCTTATTATTGTGGGGAGAGTGTATTCATTATTTTGCAATCCCCTTTACCTGTATTTAGTGATTGCGCAGTACAAAATTTAATGGAATAAAGTAAATGGCATTTTTTACTTATTTATTATTTATTTTTCATGATAAACTAGTCTTGAGTGAAAAGAGAATCCAATTGATGCAATTTGAGTCTTGAAACAAAAGACGGCTATACAAGATATTTTTTTTATCAATGTTTGGGTCATGATGTAAACTAAGTGTTACATCTGAGGCTGTATTATATGTGCAATACTAACATGCCAATAATATGTTGCACTATCTCCCAATATAATATATACAATATCAACAGGATCATATTTATCTGGGATTCGGGTTAAGAAACATTTGCTTAGACGAAGTTTGATTTTGTGATCATGATGTAAATTTAATGAAGTGACCCACTCTGCAGATCTATTCTTACTGCACAGCCAAAATTATTAAATGATTGTTGAGACAACTTGAATATAATGCATTCATATAGTATCACGTCTATGTGTTACCACTACATTACTGTGAACTTACTGGATATTGCAATTTAGGTTAATTTGTTGAGTTTCCGGAACATATTGATAAGTGCTGGCTTCATCTGCATCATTGACATTGGTATTTTTATACTAGTATCACCTACCAACACTTTATATGGTGGTAAGTTTAACTTATGCAAGTAACTGTGATTTTTACACTCTTACATTGAGTGATCTATATAGCTAAACGAATGTTGAAAGGTGTGAAGTTACTTGATGATAGATTGTGTAGGATTTAGCTAATTCATTTCCCTTACTGTAAACACCTTAAACTCAATTGCCATCAGGTCATACAAGAATAATTTATAACATTATATAGCACTGTGTAAATATAACCAAATGTAGAGGTTGGAGAGATAGATAAACGAAAAGATAGAGTAAGAAGCATTTAACACCAGGGATTTATACAGGATTTTTCGCTTGGAGGGGGGGCACTACTTGGGCCTGAGGGACCCTAAAAACAGTAGTTCACAATGGCTGCACTGTGCCTAACTAATTTGGAATGTAGCGACTGCTCTTTAACAACACAATAGGGGGGGGCATACATGCTGTAGTTTTTGTATAGTGACAGAGGGACTTTATATTGCTTAGGTCCTCCAGAGAGGAACACTATAAACTTAGTCTCCCCGCTTTGAAGGCAGGGTCAATTATGTCCCTCCAATTGCACTTAAGAGTCCCCGTTCATAAAAATTGGTATTGAAGGACCAGAACTAGAGAAATGTTAATTTTGAAGAAGCGTAACTAATCTGTAAGGCTATTTATACTGATCATTAATTTTTCTGAAGAATTAAGTTGGGGGGAAAAATTAGCGGGGGAAACAAAATTAAGGAGGGGGAGGGAACTGAACCTAGGGAGGGGTAAACTGAACCTAGGGAGGGGGGGGGAGGGGATCCCAGGGCTCCCATAGTCTGTATGAAACCCTGAACACTAATGACTATGACAATGTATATACACAAGTCATCATATGCTTTATGCAGGTAATACACCGCATACAGGTGGTAAACCTGGTGTGCATGGTAAAGCAGGTATAGATGATCCACCTACTATGACAGTGTTATGCAACTTCCCTGGAAAATCTGGAAAAATTGACCTGGCCTCACGCATTTCGTCCAGTAACTGCAAAAGATTTGGCCGATGTTTACTTGCGGATGAAACTGGAGCAAAATTGTCCACTATCGAGAGCACACATCGTGGAAAAATACTGGACATTAATGATGAGGTCTTTCAAGAATGGTTAGCAGGAAGTGGAAAGGAACCTGTACTCTGGGAACATTTCTAGGCTGCCTTGAAGAAGCCAGTGTAAAATCCTTAATGAAGGAAATCCGCGATGAATTGTGATGCAGTCTAGCAAGTTGTAAGTATAGTGATGACAAAGAATAGGTTATTTGGCCGAATGGTACTTCAGACCATCTCATATTTATTGCTATATTGCCAGTTAGTTTTTAGTAGCTATAGCTAATGGAAAAACACATGATTGTTAGGACACTGCCACTAATGATATGTATTTCAATTAGTCTTGTGGGGCACGATCTTTTACCAAATGCAAAGCGAGATAGGGTCTGGTCAAGTGAGGGGGGTGTGCTGTACCGACCCACAAATTCCTGGAGAAAATGCAGTGTTAATCATGATACCAAATTACCACAAAACACAAATTAGAAGCATTGCACTTATTGTTCTGCTCTCACGGTCGCTTCTATCTTGGAGAATGAAGTTGAAAAGAAGTTGGGAGTATTGGAGATCCATAGAGACAGTTACTTATGTAGGCTTTATGATTTGACATTTTTGAAGATGTGAGAACTTCGTCAGAAGATAGCAGAAATGGAATGTTCTTCTCTTCTTCGCCTGACTGTGGGGAAACAACCAGAGTAGGCTGCCACCAGAGTGTACAACTCAACAGTTAGTCTAGCTATTCAAAGCTTTACAGCAGCTCCCAAGACAAATTTCTCAATTCTGTTTATGTTTTGCTGTAATTAAGAATTCACTGAAAAGCATGAACATACACTGAGAGTTTACCTGCATTGCTCAGCCTTTATATAGAAGGGCCAAACAGCACAAGCATGACAGAATGACATGGCATAAACAAGAGGTGTAAAGTAGAAGTATGGGAATGGAATGTTAGTGTACATTATTAGTGAATAGCTGATAATACAAATAACAGAAAACAATATGAGTGTGCAGTGAGTGTCAATGTCATAACAGTGTCTTTGAGAGATGTAGTAATTATACCACACTGACCAGAAGATAATTCACTTCTGCATAAACAACAACTCGCTATAGTTAAATGAAATCAATTAAACAACAAACGGTGAGAGCAGAGCTATAAGCTCAATGCTTCTAATTAGCTTTTTGTGGTACTTTGGTGCTATGATTAACACCACATTTAGCCCAGGAATTCGTGGGTCCTGTACAGTGCACCCCCACTCACTTGACCAGACCCTTTTCTCACTTTGTGTTTGGTGAAGGGTCTGCCCACGTGAGACTATGTTTCAATATACTATTTAACACATGTGCTTGCACATATCATGTTTCATAAAATATGTGAACACTGTGATGAACTTACGTACTCACACCTACATATACATATACTAGTGATGTGCTTGAGCACAAATGGCAAGCGAGCCTAAAGACTATACTATTTTGATATGAATGATTTTGACTTCTAAGACACAACTGGACATGCACCTACACAGACTTACCTTCGCGGTAGTCTAGTACACAATGTATTTTCAAGTAAGTACTGTTGCGTACGGCTTATAACCATGACAAAGAGAGCATTGACTTACCATCGCCACTAACTCTAATAGAAATGGAAGTCCCTTAAGTTTTCAAGTTTTAACTGCACCCGCAAAAGAATTCAAAGTATATAAACAATTCAATTTCTAGGGTGATATGGGTACTGATCGATAAACCAGAGGATTCTGTTTAGTGCAGTTTGGGACGGGGTCGACAACCGAACTAACACCATAACGCGAGGGTCAAAGTACAAAAATGCCTTACGTACGTCCATACATATATACAAATAAATAAACAAACATCCCCGATTTTCAATTGTGTTACCCCTGTAAGTGTCTCGCTCGCTACGCTCGCTCGCCAATAATTTGAAACACATTACGTTTTACATGGTAGTCATTATTATTTTTTTTTTCAATTTATTAATAGTATATAGCTAGTGGCAACTTAATAGTGAAGTGATATACCTAATAGAATTTTTTTTGAATTTTTTTTAAACAAATAATTTAATTTTTTTGTTAATATTAATTGCAGGTGGTATGAATTAGGGCAAGTTATTGAAAATGGATAAATATATTAAAAATAAATAATTTATACAACTGTACTTCCTCATTGTATATACATTTACAATAGCTTGACTATATTAAGGCTCTCTTATTTGATATAAACTCCTAGTAAATCAGTCACTATTTTAAATTTTAGTTGTAATGGGAGATGTTCTGTGTGATGGCTATCTCTTAAAGTCACTGTATTTTAGTTGAGTAGTTTGTTTTGCTGTGCTTAAGCATTAGATTAGAAATTAAATGAACAAACACATTGTAGCTATTAGTTTATTTTCAATACTCACGCTTTGCTCTAAATTGCAACACACATATATAGCTAGTTATCCACTGAAATGGGAAAAAATTGTACACACAAGACCTTGAAAGCATGAGCAAAACTAAACAGATGATGACTTTTTGGGTCACTTCTGTTCATTCATTTACTTGCACCTCATTTTCTCCCCCTCCTCCATAGAGTCAAATAATTTGCTTGAGAATGGAGGTTACTTGCTTCTAATTTAGTTCCAAGGTGCTCTATTTTGAATATTATAATCATTTTGGTTTAATGTTGGTATCAAAAGGATACTTAATTATCAAGTTCTGACCCTTCATAAAGACTAGATTGAAACTTTCTCACTCAAAGGGGACTAGAGAGAAGCAAAGGCAAAATGTGAAAAAAAAATCTCAGTTGCTGCCGGGGAATTGAACCCAGGAACTCTGGCTTTAGCCAACAGTGCTCTAGCCACTGAGATATGACAACCCACAACCTCCAAGACTTTAACATCAATGGTGGTCTGTTGAGTACGAGACTGCAGCAAGTGCCCGGCGACAACTAAGATTGTTTCACACCACTGATATTTCTACTCCAGCCACACAAACCAGGCCAGAATGAACCATACCCATTAATTTTTCCTTTGTTTGCTGTAAGACTGATATGTTTATTTTTCTTTTGTTTATTGATTTTTAATTATTTCATTTACACCTTTTCACACTTCATGCACCCCAGCTTTACCATTTATGGTCACCCTACAAATAATTCGAACAAATTAAATTCAGCCAGATTTCAGAGACATATCTCCGGTATCATGCTCACCCAGGATGTGGGTGTGTTGACTTGTTTTCTATATATACTGGTATGGTGCCACCCTCCGGAGATTCGGGATAAAGAGAAGGAGATTCAGGAGAAAGTGAAGGAGATTCAGGAGAAAGAGATGAACAGAGCTAAATTAATAGCTTAGGTAGTTCGTTACTTTGTGTGCAGTAGAACTTGTGTTCACGATATGTTTCGTTGTTGTGTCATGTTAATTGTTTTTGTATCATGCATCATTATATTTTTGTTTATGCCCGCCAGGCAAAGGTTGACCCGCCCGGAGGTAGCTTGCGCCTGCACGGGGAAGCTAGAACTCGGACTTTATATTGTTGTGTCTCGTGCTTGTACCTCAGTTCGCAATTCTTTAATTATACCAACTAAGTCTAACTTCTGAACGTAGTTATAGACTTGGGCTAAGCTCAGCATCGAGAGTAGCCTGGGATTATACTCGTAGAAGGATAGCTACACTGCGGACTCTGGTGGCAGTCTACTGGGAGGTTCTTCGACCAGTTGAGAGAGCTCCTGCTCGACGATCCGTTCCAACCCTCACTCTTAGTCACTCTCCACAATCCACTGCATTCTCAGGCACCACCGCCCTCGGAACTAAACCATAGTCAGATCCCGTGTCCACCAGAATACACACCTCCTTCCCATTAACCTTTCCCCGTACCACGCTCTTCTTTCCACCCCCCCTGGCTGTGGTCTTGTTCACTACTGCTACCCTTCCACTTCCTGGCTCCTTCTTAACAGCGCTTCCTACTTTCTTCAGTGGGCAGTCGGTACTCTTATGGCCTTCTCATTGACAACTGTAGCATGTGAGGGGCCATGGCTTACTACTTGAGCTAGAGGGTCGATCAACACCATAACTTCCACCCTACCTAGCTTTGCAATCCACAGCCCGGTGCCCTGCTTCTCCACACACAAAACAGGTAACAGTCGTCCTGCTACCTGGGTCACCACTCCCAACCGGCTTGCCCGACTTTGCACCTTCACCACTGCTTCCGCCCAACATCTTAAAAAAGTTGTCCTTCATCCTACCTGACATCCAGCTACACCAACACTCCCTCAACTCCCTCATGCTTGTCACTGTCTTATTCTTCATGAAAATTTTGCCACCGCTGGGAATGACCTGCCTGGTAATAGCTATCGCCAAAGCAAACACACAGTCTTCCACTGACTTTGCTCCTTGAAACCAACTTCTGCAGTTCCTGCTAATCAGATCCACAATCTCGTCACCCGTCATAGCTTTCACAGCTTCCCCACTCATTTCGAAAATTCGATGATCATACGTGATAGGAGTCTCCCCCACAGCCTTCATCATGCCTCCCTTATCACCTCGTATGCAGCTCCCTCAACGCATAGTCTTTCCCCGAGCCTGGTCACCAATTTCTCCACTCATTTCTCCACCTCCACTTCACAATCTCTCATTATTCGCTCAAACTTCTCAATATACCATACCAGATCACTAGTTTCCTTATACATACCCAAGCCTTCTAACCTCTCCTTTAACCGTTCCCTTTTATCCCTCTTCTTGTCATCTTCCTCTCTTCTGTCAATCATCGCTTCAGCCTCTGCCCTCCGCCTCTCAATCTCCTCAGCCTTACACCTATCCGCCCTATCCTGCTCCACCTCATTCATCTGTTTAAACATTTCCCTCATCTCGTTCAGACGGGCTTCCTCCTCAGCCTTCCTCCTCTGCTCCTTTTCAACCCTCCTAGCTTCCTCCCTATTATTCCAATCCTCATCCCTCTAAACCATTATCCTCAATAACTCAATCACACCAACTGCTTCGCCCCCCTGTTCTGACATATTCTCTGCCTCCACAAAAACTTCCTCCCCGCTCCTTGCCTCCTGCCCCTCTAACGTTTCCTCACTATCACCACTATATTCCTCCCTTAGCAAAGCCGCCCCACTCGGGTGACTTACAGATGGCTCTCCTCTGGTGAAATAGGGCGACGATTTCTGGTCTAGAACAAGCTTCCTCTATGGTCTAAAGTTCGATTCCCGTGATGCTACAGCTGCTGGTTTCTTGCCGGCCCTCTTTCTCACTGCCTCCTCCCATCTGGTTTCCGGCATGGGCGGGGAATGTCTTCACTATCCAACAGAGACCCTACGAGTGAAAAAAAACAAAAACACGGATAACCACGGAAAAAAAATTGAAGTTCACAATGTGCCACCGCACAATACAGTTCAACTTGGTTCCAAGCAGTTAGACTGCCCTCGTCGGTAGGTGTCCAGATGGTCGTAAGGACGTAGGTAGGAATCTCCGATGATGCTGCCGCTTTCAGGAAGATCGCACGGCTGCCACCAAATGTGGGCTGAATTCGGGAAATATCTGAATAGATCACTCTAATTCAGCTCGCACTCGGCAACAGCAAGTAGTTGCTGCCACCAGAATCCAGGGGTTCTCTCTCAAACTCTTAGCGAACTGTAACCCACCCAAAGGTTGAGTCTTTAGAGTTTAATTAAACTAATTTAATATATCAGAGATAGCACACACGACAAATCGAATGCACAACCAAGACTGAACAGGGCACACAACTACAGGTGTCTGGGACTACGTCCACAGACAGGTCTTAGAACTATAGAACGATCATTTCCTACTTCCGCTCTATTCCTTTATTATATCATCAATTGCGGTAGAGTTACGAAACCCATCGTAACTCTCTGCTTGTCATGATGTATTTCCTGGTCCTTCGACACCTTACCTGAGTTCTTGGGATTACCCGGTGTGGAAAGTTACGCCCCCCACAACAGGTCTTAAATACAAAACACAAACCACACCCAAAAGTCACACAAAATGCTACAGAGTTCCTGCTCTGACAGACAAACTAACACACAAAAATTATACTATACTTATCAACACGTGAAATAACATGACAAACAACTCATGACATAGAACTCAACAACAACTATTGACCAACACAATGTTCGTTACACACACACACCCAGTGTTACGTTACACACACACACGCACACACACAGTTCTTTTATTCTTCATGTGGGCCTTTCCCGCCCACATATTCCCCCTCTCTCTTCTGCTGAAGCTCCTCTTCAGCATCGATTCTTGATAGGACCTCTTCATTGTGACAGCGGCTCAAACACGTTCTGCTGTCCTGGACGGTATCGCAATTCGAAATCGAATACAGCCAGCTTCAAAGCCCAATGATGCAACTCCTGTTGTGCTGTTGGGCTGTCCTCAATGTCTCCAGCGCCTTGTGGTCCGTCACCACCACGAACCGAGTGAGATAGAGGTAATGAGCAAAATGCTCCACTGCCTCCACCAACGCCAGGCCCTCCAGCTCCTGAGCACTGTACACGTATCTCGTCTGAGCTCCTCGCAGCTGTTTGGAGAAGAATGCCACTGGCAACAGCTCCTCCCCTCTGGGCACCGCTCTGACACCTGAAGCACTGGCATCACACTCCAAAACAAACTTGTCTGACACACATGGCACACATAGTGAAACACTCACACACAACTCACGCTTAAGGCCCTCAATGGCCTCCGTCATCTTGCTTATCCACCCCATCACCCGAGCCGCATTTCTAGACATCGAAGGAGTGAGTACAGAGGTCCAGCGATGAAAATCCTTGATGAATCGCCGGTAGTACCCTACCGTCCCCAAGAAGACCCTCAGTTGTTTACTCGACTTAGGCCTGGGATGCTCCCTGATGGCTCTCACCCTGGCCTCTGGTACATTAATCACACCGTCACCGACAATGTGACCCAAAAACTCCAGTTTCACTCTTCCAAAAACACACTTGCTCCTCCTACACGTTAGACCCTCCGTCTCCAATACCTCAAATAACCACCTCAGATGACCCAAATGCTCCCCCCAACAACCTGACACCACCAAGATGTCGTCAATGTAAACCCGGGCAAAGTCCATGCAGTCCACCAACACACTGTCCATCAGTCCCTGGAAGACCGATGAGGCATTCGTAAACCCAAAAGGCATCCTGACAAATCGGAACTTCCCAAAGGGACAGACGAAGCATGTCTTGTCCCTATCTTCCTCTGCGACTTCGACCTGGTGAAATCCTTTCAATAGATCCACCTTCGACAACACCTTCCCTTTTCCAACCGTCTCCAGCATCTCTTCAAACCCAGGGATATAGTACGGCTCCTTTACAGTCACCGCGTTCACCCTCCTAAAGTCGACGCACAACCGCAACCCACCTTCTTTCTTCCGCACAGGTACCAAAGGTGATGCCCACACACTATCACATCTCTCTATGATACCACCCGACTCCAACTTCCCTAACTCATTTCTCACCTCTTCCCTCAGCCTTAACGAAACCGAGTAAGGGGCCTGCCTCACTGGTGGGTGGTCGCCTGTGTCAATTGTCATCGCCACCTTTTTGGTATGCCCTGGTGCATCTGAAAATACCGCATCATACTTCCCAATCAATTGTCCCAACTCCTCTTCGTCATACCCTTCGCACACGCCCCGCAACCCATCTTGGTTCCTCATCTTCCTCAATTACTACATCCAATCCACATACTTCCTTAAGCAATTCACATGAATCACCTTGCTGTGTTTCTTCACCCCAACTTTGCAAATTTGGTAATTCACCTCGCCTTCCCTTTCCAAGATCTCATAAGGCCATTCTTATGAATCCGCCAGCTTGCAGCTCCACCCCGGTATTCTGTACAAAACCTTGTCACCAACCCCAAACTCCCTCAGCTTTGTACCCTTGTTTGCCAACCTCAACCTGCTTTTCTTTCCCTTCAACAGCTTCGCCTCTGCACAGTCACGCATTAACTCCAACCTCTCAGCCATATGCCTAACCCAACTACACATGTTCATCTTCTCGTAGCTCGCCTCATGCAGCCCATAATACAACGCCTCCAATGGTGTCCTCACCCTAAACCCATATACCAAGTCAAATGGTGAGAAACCCGAATCAGCATGTGGCATCTGCCTCAAAATGAACAACACGTAGGGCACCTGCCCCACCCACTCATGCACATTCTCTACACACTTTCCCAGGATGCGCTGGAAATTTCCATGCATCCTCTCCACTGCCCCATTAGTCTCAGGATGGTATGGAGACGTCCTGATCTGCTGTACTCCAAACAGCTCGCAGACCTGCTTTAGTGTCCTAGAGCAGAACTGGCTACCCTGGTCCGTCATCATCCTCTCAGGAATCGACGTCTTACTGAATATTGATACCAAGGCCTCTTCTACCACCTGAGACGTGACAGACCTGAGTGGAACAGCCTCTGGCCATCTTGTAGCCAGACACACATAGGTCAGCAAGAACCTGCACCCTCCTCTGCCCTTAGCCAATGGACCCACTATGTCCACCGCCACATCCTCGAATGGTTCACTCAAAACCGGCCTCTTCACCACGGGAGCTCTCTTAGGCTTATACTTGCTCTTTCTTTGACACACATCACACCCCTTAACGTGAGCTCCGATGTCCCTCTGCATACTTGCCAAAGAAAATGCCTGCTCACCACAGCCGATACTTTATCAACCCCCAGATGCCCAGTCTTCTGATGTGCTATGGTTAACACCTTTCCTCTCCATTCCCTAGGCACAACCAATACATCCCTGAATTCTTCCCACGTTACATTTACTTCACAAGAGTTCCTCCCTTCCAGCTGAAGCCCCTTTCCATTCCTTTATCAACTCATCCTCCCTTACAGCCTTCCGGAACTCCTTCCCTTCATTTCCCACTGGAACTGGCCCGATCTCACTGGCTAGATCATTCAACTAACTCTTCGTCTTCACCCAACTCGACTACCTTATCCCCCAGTACTGTTGCAACTGCTTCCACTTCGTCACACTCAACTTCTGAAGAATCCACACTCGATTCCTCAGCTACATTCCTCAACTCAACACCCTAAGCATCCTGCCCTTCCTCCAAGGTACACCACTCCTCCTCGCCCAACGTACACCACTCTGTACTACTCCGTGAATCCAACTTCTTGACTACAACATCACTCTCCATCTTATCAAGCTCAGTCTCAGCCCTAGCCTGACTCCTCGTCAAGACGTTTACCTCTCCGCCCTTGACTGCTTCCATCATCAATCTCACCTCCTCCTCCTGTCAGGTCCAAAGGCAAGATACAATTAACGAGAGACCCGTCACGACTGTCGTCAATGACTACCTCCCTCTCTAGTGTAAGCCCAGCCACTTCAAACACTGATTTGGTACACTTATGCAACACACTGTCCCCATGCACACCTGAAATTAGTCTCTCTCCACAATCCACTGCATTCTCAGGCACCACCGCCCTCGGAACTAAACCATAGTCAGCTCCCGTGTCCACCAGAATACACACCTCCTTCCCATTAACCTTTCCCCGTACCACGTTCTTCTTTCCACCCCCCCTGGCTCATAGGTTCCAACCTGCTAGGAAAAAAAATCAGTGGCACGCCACACCCACCAATTAATTTAAACCACACCCATAATTAAGGCTATGAATATAGTTATAATTTGTTAATGCATGTGTCAGATGAAAGTTGTATTCTACTTCTTGTTCAAGGAGAGTCTAGTAGCCTTCTTACATTTTGTGATAAGTTCTTCAGAAAGTTCAGTGTCAAAGCAATAAGAAGTGTCGTTGAACTTAATAGAAAATAAATGAACTATGGTTTCATGGCTAAGGCTGGCCCTCTGGTCTGTATGTACCTTCCTGAGCACTGAGAACACACGCTCTGCATCTGCATTCGAGCAAGGGATGCTGAGAAGGCCAGCCATAAGACGATACAAGTTGGGAAATCTCAGCTCTCCACTAAGTGTCATCATCTGTCCAACTTCCCACCAGAAATGCTCAGCACATGCTTTCTTGGTGTGATCTACAGCATTATATATGTCTATGATGGGAAGATCCCCTGGAGAGAGAGTGAAGTCCATAAATTCTTCCTCTAAGCGCTGAATTGACTCAGAGTCAGACAGGCCAAGTTGAGGGAAACGTTTTGCTAGTGTCACCACTGTGCTAGAGGGAAAAGTAGAAGCTTTGCTGGGATGAAGGATAGCCAAGTTCTTCATGAGTTCATCCCCAAATGGAAATTTTCTAAGCATCTTCGTAATGGTTGATATGTAAAACTTCCGTACAGCTGTGAAGAAAAGCTTCGTGTCGTGCTCCTGTTCTAACTCAGCAACACTCACCCGCGTTTCGGTCCCAATTGTTCCAAGATGTTCATTAGCCACTTGACTGGAAACATCCATCTTCAATACCTTCAATTTATCACCTGCTGCAAGAATAACTTCCTTTTTCAATAGATTGCCAGCGTACAGACGTACCAGCCTACCCATTTCCACATAGAGCTCACATGTGGTGTTCTCATTAGACTTTTGAAAAAGCCGGCTGAATCTGTCCATTGATGGCAACACATGAACCAGAAAGTAAAGAATTGGCTTGGTGAGTGGATTTTCTAGCCTACTAGTAATACTAATAACTTTAGCAGTCTGTTTGTCACACGATAAAAAGTATGTTTTCAAACCTTCATACTGTGTGAGGTATCTCCCTACACAACGTAACAAGCTCAACCAGCGTGTAGGGCAATGTTTTAAGATTGCTTCTGGTTCTGATGTAAATAAAGAACACCAATGGTCTGCAAACTGCTGGTTTCTTTTGCTACTATTGTAAAAGTAATAGAAGATATCTATAAACAGCTGATCAATGTCAATAGGCAAGGTGGGTCACTCCAGCTTTGATAGTCAGGTCTGCCAGGTGATTGATACACCCCACATCATAGAGATGAGGAATTTCATTTCTGATGAGCTTCTGCACACCTGATCTACATCCTTTCATAACACTTGCTGTGTCTGACATGAAGGCAACAGCTTTTGTGAAGTCCAGGCCCTGTTTATTCAGTGAACCTTTCAGAGCATGGAATATATTCTGAGCTGTGCCTATGTTGACAACCGGCATGTCCAAAAACCGGGTACAAACATTACCTACTTCAGGATCCAAAAGCCTAACCAAGACTTATCTACTTTATCATTGCTTTCATCTACTAGTAGTGAGAAGGGGTTAGACAAGTTTGTGACTGTCTTTTTCTGAAAGTGAGGCGAGAGAGCTTCTTAGATGATGGCTGCCGTCTTAGTGTGACCACATGCAAAAGCCTTAGCTATTTCAGAATCCTGGAACATTGTTTTGAACAGTTTGGTAGCATGATCACTTGTGAGAAATGATAGGTTATGTTTAGCGGTAAACAAAGCCCACCTAGCTTCAGCTTCAGTAACACGTGATATATGCTGAGGTTTGAAGAAAGATGTCATCGAACATGTTGAAGAAGCTGCACTTGCTGCCTCCTTGTGGCGCTTACCATTGACGTGAACATATACATCATGCTTACCACCATGAGAGACACCAAAATCTGAACAGCAAAGTGAGCAGTGGGCAAATGTGTCACCTGTAATAATAATATGATTATTAAGTTGATTACAGTGAAGCCTAGTCACAGCTATATACCCTTTATGCTTTTTCCAATTCCTTGAATAGCTGTGACCAGGATGGATCAAAATAAACAGGTCTAACTTTCTTGATTTTCTTAGCAGGGGGTGGAATAGACTCAGACTCAGCCATGAAGTTGAACACTCAAAAAGCAGGCAAGAAGAAAGAAGCTCAGAACTGCAAGCTATGTGCCGACTCAGCTGCACATGGCATGCATGCCTGATTGCATTGGGCATGTCAGTTGCTATCTGATGCATCATGCAAGCATGAATGTAAATGTTTTGAGCAAGTTACAGTATGCAGTACAGTAATTATAGTTGCCACCAATTTATAGCTACAGCTACCCAGACTGCCAGAGGCAACCAACTTGTTACATAATCAATTATCAGCAGACAATCTACTACATTTGGTGGGAAATTCCGTACAGTCAATAGGCCTGTGGGGAATTCCGTATGTGGCAGATTGATAAGCCCAATTTCCTTGGCTGCCATGGCTGATTGGTGACAGTTGGAACCTTTGATTTCCGTGGCAGACAATAGGCAATCAGAACTTCCGTGCGTGGCAGATTGATAGAGTAAAATTCCGTGACTGCCACGGAGCTTTCGTGGCACTTGGAACCTATGCTGGCTGTGGTCTTGTTCACTGCTGCTACCCTTCCAGTTCCTGGCTCCTTCTTAACAGCGCTTCCTACTTTCTTCAGTGGGCAGTCGGTACTCTTATGGCCCTCTCGTTGACAACTGTAGCATGTGAGGGGCCTGGGCTTACTACTTGAGCCAGAGGGTCGATCAACACCATAACTTCCACCCTTCTTAGCTTTGCAATCCACAGCCCGGTGCCCTGCTTCTCCACACACAAAACAGGTACAGTCATCCTGCTACCTGGGCCACCACTCCCAACCGGCTTTGCCCGACTTTGCACCTTCACCACTGCTTCCGCCCAACATCTTAAAAAAGTTGCCCTTCATCCTACCTGACATCCAGCTACACCAACACTCCCTCAACTCCCTCATGCTTGTCACGGTCTTATTCTCCATGAAAATTTTGCCCCTGCTGGGAATGACCTGCCTGATAATAGCCATCGCCAAAGCAAACACACAGTCTTCACTGACTTTGCTCCTTGAAAGAAACCTCTGCAGTTCCTGCTAATCAGATCCACAATCTCGTCACCCGTCACACCTATTTCTCCACCTCCACTTCACAATCTCTCATTATTCGCTCAAACTTCTCAATATACCATACCAGATCACTAGTTTCCTTATACATACCCAAGCCTTCTAACCTCTCCTTTAACCGTTCCCTCTTCTTGTCATCTTCCTCTCTTCTGTCCTTCATCGCTTCAGCCTCTGCCCTCCGCCTCTCAATCTCCTCAGCCTTACACCTATCTGCCCTATCCTGCTCCACCTCATTCATCTGTTTAAACATTTCCCTCATCTCGTTCAGACGGGCTTCCTCCTCAGCCTTCCTCCTCTGCTCCTTTTCAACCCTCCTAGCTTCCTCCCTCCTATTCCTATCCTCATCCCTCTAAACCATTATCCTCAATAACTCAATGACACCAACTGCTTCGCCCCCCTGTTCTGACATATTCTCTGCCTCCACAAAAACTTCCTCCTCGCTCCTTGCCTCCTGCACTTCTAACGTTTCCTCACTATCACCACTATATTCCTCCCTTAGCAAAGCCACCCCACTCGGGTGACTTACAGATGGCTCTCCTCTGGTGAAATAGGGCGACGACTTCTGGTCTAGAACTAGCTTCCTCGATTGTCTAAAGTTTGATTCCCGCGATGCTACAGCTGCTGGTTTCTTGCCGGCCCTCCTACTCACTGCCTCCTCCCATCTGGTTTCTGGCATGGGCGGGGAATGTCTTCGCCGTCCAACAGAGACCCTACAAGAGAAAAAAAAAAAAACACGGATAACCACGGAAAAAAAATTGAAGTTCACAATGTGCCACCGCACAATACAGTTCAACTTGGTTCCAAGCAGTTAGACTGCCCTCGTCGGTAGGCTTCCAGATGGTCGTAGGACGTAGGTAGGAATCTCCGATGATGCTGCCGCTGTCAGGAAGATCGCACGGCTGCCACCAAATGTGGGCTGAGTTCGGGAAATATCTAAATAGATTGCTCTAGTTCAGTTCGCACTCGGCAACAGCAAGTAGTTGCTGCCACCAGAATCCAGGGGTTCTCTCTCAAACTCTTAGCGAACTGTAACCCACCCAAAGGTTGAGTCTTTAGAGTTTAATTAAACTCATTTTATATATGAGAGATAGCACACACGACGAATGCACAACCAAGATTGAACAGGGCACACAACTACAGGTCTTAAATACAAAACACAAACCACACCCAAAAGTCACACAAAATGCTACAGAGTTCCTGCTCTGAAAGACAAACTAACACACAAAAGTTCTACTACACTTATCAACACGTGAAATAACATGACAAACAACTCATGACATAGAACTCAATAACAACTATTGACCAACATAATGTTCGTTACGCACACCCACCCAGTGTTACGTTACACGCACACGCGCACACACACAGTTATTTTATTCTTCATGTGGGCTTTTCCCGCCCACAACTCTTAGTGATATCGCTGAATGGAGACAAATGACCAGTGGTAGTCCCAGGAAGCAAAACCCATACCCTATCATTTCTTCGTTGCACCTGGGTAAATTGTAGTATTAGTTTGCTTATCTAAAACTAAACTAAAATACATTTTAGTTACGCCTAACACATTTTAGTTAACTAACTACAACTAAATTTCACATACAATGATAATAACTAAAACTAAAACTAAAAGTCATAGAGCTGATGATTAATAACAAATATTAGATCCCGTTGCTATATTGTTATGTACTAGGTGTACTAACTTGTTAAGTGTGCACTATTTTTTGCCTTTAGCCATTTCTGTGAAAATGCTGGTAAACAAAGTTGCTAGTGGCGGGCATGCGTAAACGGGATTTAAAATACTTAGAGCATGCACGCTTATGCTCTATCTATTACCTAAACTTATTTTTTAAACAAAACTATAAAATATAGCTTACCATTTTCAGTGACATCGCTGAAGAAGACAAATGACCAGTGGTTGTCCCAGGAAGCAAAATCCTTTACCCAATAGTTTCTTTGTTGCACCTGGGTAAATTGTAGTGTTATTTTGTTTATCTAAAACTAAAATAGGATGATAATAACTAAAACTAAAACTAACAGTCATAGAGCTGACGAGTAATAACTAAACTAAAATTATTTTTTAAACAAAACTATAAATATAGCTAACCATTTTCTGTGACATCGCTGAATGAAGACAAATGACCAGTGGTAGTCCCAGGAAGCAAAATCCTTTACCTAATCATTTCTTCGTAGCACCGGAGTAATTGTTTGGCTAAGGCAAACTGTTGGACAGCAGCCTGCAGTTGTTCATCTACTATCTAGCCCAGCCCCCTTCCCTAGCAAAAAAACAAACAAAAAAAACTAAAACTAAAATGGAAGTTAGTAAATTTGAAAAACTAAAACTAAAACTAGGGTTGAAATTAGTACATTGGAAAAAACCAAAACTAAGACTAAAATTGTAGTCTTTGTTAGTGAAAAACTAAAACTAAAATTAATCTTGAAATATTTTTTGTCAAAAAAACTATAACTAAAACTATAATGTGAATGTTCAACTAAAACAACTTAGTTGTTTGGACAGCTGTTTGCAGTTGTTCGACTATCTAGCCCAGCCTCCTCCCTTAACAAAAAAAACAAAAAACAAAAAACAAGCAATAAAACAAAACAAAAACAAAAAAACAACAAATAAAATGGATGTTAGTAAATTTGAAAAACTAATACTAAAACTAAAATTGAAATTAGTACATTAGGGAAAACTAAACCTAAAATTAATCTTGAAATGTTTTGTCAACGAACTATACTAAAACACCAAATATAATGTTCAACCACACCAACATTAGTTGGACTATAAATAAAGCAGAGGATATTACAGGTAAGTCTATTCATGAGGTTCTTAATCTCCATAAGATATTATGACAGTCTAATTCAGACTCTACCAGAACTGAGCCTTCACTCACAGAAATTTCATTTCTGGGTCAGGTGAACAACAACATCAGTGAAATGGACGCCACAGTGTTCATGAGGGGATCTGAAGGACAAGTTTAGCTATCAGCTTTATTTTACTCAGTTCCTTCATGCTGAAGACCTGGTGTACTGTACGCTACTCAGGGGCAATAGTTTGCTGTTCCCAGAGGTCATTATAAATACAGCTGCTCCCCGCAAATTTCGACAGCTCTTGGGAAAATGGGCAAGTTTAGGAATAGAGTGGAAATGATGGAAACTCTTTCTACAGTGTTTTCCTAATATTGTGAGAATGATACTATCACTTTTCCACATAAAGTATTAGCTACAAACTATCATGCTTTCTGATCAGTCGAGCTTGTATTGACTCTACCTGACTATTTTGATGGCATACTCTACTTCTGAGTGATATTTTTCAACTTTGGCATGTGTCTTGACATACCTGGTAATTAGACTTATGAACTGAGGATAGTAGCTATATCTGCATATATAGCAATGCATGCAACACTTCATCCCAGCCCACTCAAATGTGAACTTCAGGAGCTAGCTACACTAAGTGTTCAATGATAACTATTCTTTCTTGTGACAGTTGATGTTGATGGGAAACTGTTGCATTCATTCCTTTTGACAAATACATTCAGAGCTCTTTAAAGCTCATTCAAAGGTTTACTTTTCTCAGCATAACCTTATAAACATTTTTTTGGTTTATGAACACTATTCATTAATGATATTCACGGGTCCCTAAGTGGATTTATGTTCATATCTGTTGCCAGCATCAGTTGCTGTTTTGCGTACCTCACTATGCTGGGTTACATCAGTTAGTCTGTTGTACTTGCCACTGTTCATCTGATGCAGACACTATGAGATGTTCTTGTAATTTGGAGTAGTCCCTGTGTAAATAGACTTTCTAGCTAATTGGTATTTGCATGATCCAACTTAGCTACATATTGGAATAGCCTGAGCGAAATAATTTGGCTAAACTTCTTATAATCTTAATGGTGCTACCAGAAATTAAATTTGTATTATCTTATTTTGATCTTTTTTTTTTTTAATTGTTGGGCTAGCTATTGAATTGATATCAGGGCTGAAAAAATACTGTTGTTATTTCATTGAAATTTTCCACATGTCACGCATGCAGGTGTATTGTTATGACTATCTCATTACTCTATCCTCTGGGCATCTACACTGAGATTATATCCAAGTGATTATGGCTGATTATTTACACTGGACCTTATTGTCTCTGGTGTTGATCATAGAAAAAATAAAAGATTCCAAAGAGTTAGCTAAATGATAAGGATTTTTTAAGTGAAGTCAATAGCTAACATCAATTTTTTAAAGGAGCTCCTATGTATCTAGCGAAGTCCATAATATTTTCCCCAACTGCCAATCATTACTGACGCGCTAGCTATTTTATATTCAAATTTTTGAAACCATCTGCTCGCGATCCGGCGCCCATAATCGCGGGGGTTCCGCCGCGTAAGTAAAATGCGGGGTCAGCGGAAAAATAAATAGTGGGAGTGAACTGCAGAAATTGTCGGTTTTATAATAGTAGTAGTACTATGGTGGTTGGGTTTACCACTTGAAGGTGGTGCCCTTAAAGCAATGACGTATAAATTAATCGTTCTGTCCTTACTAATGCTGTATTGGGCATCACGTAAGTATATGCAAGAGGGAAAGCAGGGTGGTGGTGGTGCCGGTGCTATGCTAAGTGAGTAAGTAACTGTGTTATTGGCACACGCCAAGAGGCTTTCGGTCCGCGCATGAGGCAATGATCCATCCGGTGGACCAAATGTCCAGCGAATTAGATTCTCCCTATACTAGCTAATATTACTAGCAGATTTGGTTAGATTTGGGCCATCCTATAGCAGTAGGTCTTTTGAGTCCCAAGTTACTTTAACATAGGGGTTTGTTTATTTCTTTGCAAGAAATGTGTGGGGCTTGATATTTTATCTTCTTGGTTATCTGATATAGTCATCTAATTTAGGTTAGGACAAAAATATGGTTCCCTATAAAAGCTTCTCTCGTTAGCTAATGTAGCTGTTTGTAAAATGATTTATTTTCCTATTGTAGAGCCATGCTTACTGCAATAACTGGTGAAAAAACAACAACATTGTCATTTAGCTATATACACAGTGATATCTGTATAATTATGTGTATGTGTTTAGAATTAATATTCTCACAGTCATTATAGAGTCAATCCAAAAGATTAATGGAAATAGCTACTTTATTAATTCAATCAATGTCCTTTTTTATGTTCTTCAGTCCCTCACTGTCCTTAATAGTCCCTAACAGTCACCTACACTGTCTGCGAAGTAGTATCTACCAAATTCTTAGCCACTTACAATAATCTTTGACTGTTTTTAACTACTAGCTATTTGCAATCTTTATAACAACATTTTTCGGTCTCTAAATATTTTGCAGTTTCTTTTAGTTGCTATTAAATTTTATTTACAGTCTCATGGAACTCATGATCAGTAGCCTTGGCAGTATATATAATTTTTTTAAATAGCTTTCTTATACTCTTGACATTATACTGTTACAATATTTGTGCTTTGCAATTTGTTTCTTCTTATAAACTTCTAAAGTCTCAGCAGTCTTTATTTTATAAGCTGGTATAGTATGTTAAAACCTCTTACATATGCTGTCCCGCAAATTTGCTTTCAGCTTACAGCCACAATGATTCTTGCTAGTTTTATAGCAATAATGTTATCATGAAGACTTCTATATAATTATCACTCCAGCATCACAATGTATTTAGATTCTTGCAATATGTTCTTTTGATGGTCTGCAACAACTTTACAATTAGTTCTTGTAGTTTTACCCCAAAATGTTAATATCTTACAATATCATAAAATTTCTTATACTTTTCATTCCATCTTACATTTACCTCAATTCTCATAGCTACTAGCTTATATAATCGTTTGGTATATGAGGTTTAATAAATAATGTCTCTTAGAATAGCATACGGTTATTTTTTTAGTTAAAATGGTTATTATGTTCTCATCTTATATGATCGAGTATGATTGCAAGGACACTGACTCAATTAATTTGACTGTTAAAAAAAAAAAGAATAACAAAAGGAGGGAGTGAATTAAGAGAACAAATTTGTGACGGAGTAACAGTTTCATTCTGGCATGAATACTTGATTGAAAATTATTTTTACTCCTGGCTTCAATTGCAGAGTTCAGTTTCACAAGTGTCAGGGTAAGGTAGAGAGCGTTCTGGTAGTTCCCCAGTGAAAGAGGTCTGCAATGCAACAGTGCTCATGTGATGCACACTTTTCAATGTGAATAGCTGTCCAGCCAGACCATTTGTATTTGATTTTTGTAGGTCATGTTGCTCAGGCTCAACAAATCACAGTGACTTCCCTTCCCTCTTTGTTCTTCAATGTATCATCTACTAGTGTAGTTCAGGGATCAGTCATATGGCTGTACTGTGTGGTCAACTCAGCATCTAGTGCTCTCTCAGTGGCATGGAATAAAGATGGAGAACTATTAGTACAAGATGTACCTCATGTTCGTTTGAGGGCCTTCATTACCTCTTCCTCCACTACCTTACTACTAGTTATAGATAATGTAGTGTCTTCTGATGCTGGTGTCTATCAATGTACTGCTATGGATAGACTGAATTATATTGGTGGAGATAACTTCACGATGACAGGTAGGTATTTATTCAATTTGTATGACATGACAAGAAGTCGTTAATTAGCTATTTTTATTTATTCAGTTTTATCATCTGCTGCTGGAGCATTACAAATTATATCCCAAGATCCTCTAACAACAGGTGCTTTCAATGCTAATAGAACAAGAGCTAGTAATGGTAATCATATTTCATTCTCCTTCACTGCTGGCCACGTTGGAGATGACATGACTGTGTATGATCCTCCAATTGCACAGTGGTTCAAAGATGGTGTTCCAGTTACTACTATGCCTATAAACATGGCAGTTGGTAGTAATGGTAGACTTTCTTCCACCCTATCCTTCAACTTCCAGGAGTCAGATGCCGGAGTGTATCAGTGTATTTTCACAGGGAGCAATTTACAAATATTTGGAGCAATTCCACTCAGATTAGACACAGGTTTGATTTGCAAACAGTGGTATATTTTCATAGTATTAATATTCACCCACAAAAAATCATATTCATGTAGTAATCCTAGCTATCACACCTTAGCTGCACAATAATCTGTCCAACATATTATATAATAATAAAAAAACAAAGCCATAACAGTATGATGATGGCTCATTAGATGTACTCTCTCTCTTTCACATGCTTTTTTAAACAATACAGAAAATTAAAAATATTTAGTCGCCACCTGGAATCGAACCCAGGACTGACAACCAGCAGGCTAATAAACACTATCAATTCTGTATTTTATTTGTTTGCTGGATGGTTATTGTAGCTCAGTGGCAGAGCGCTTGTGCGTTAAGCAAGCAGTCTTGGGTTCAACTCCCGGTGGCGACCAAATATTATTAATTCTGTATTGTTTTTAAAAAAAAAGCCTATGAAAGAGAGAGAATACATCTAATGAGTAAAGTAAGGCTGAGAAAGAATTTATGAAATGATGATTGCTGTAAATGTTAGCTCTTCTCATCCTTCTTCTTTCCATCATACTAATCAGAGGAGAGAGACATGTGCCTAAGCTGCAACTTCAGGATCCACACTTAGTTTTACTAGCTATGGGAAATAAATTAGTTTTGGTTAGATAACTTGAACAATAAACATTTTATTGACTAATATTGTACGTGTGGGGGGAAGATGGGGAGGCTGGTGATCCTTGGATCTGTCCAGTTACTCCACCTACGGTATAATCACTGCCACCAGAGTACCTCGAGCTGCTATGCTAAAGTCCAACCCAGTTTCACACACTTCAAGTTTTATGTAAAAAGTATGCGGAGGGGATTGGGGCATTGACAAAGAACTAGTAACTGACTAAAATGGTGAATACAAGCAGTCACACCCAAAGAGACCACACCCCTTACAGCATTATGAATAAATGATGTTCGTGTACATGTGAAAGTATGTTCAATTAGTTTTTTCTTTCACCCTAATCATCTGGGTGGCGGAGCTAATGTAGTGACACTTTCTTGTTCAGACTCTGCCCCACAGTAAGTTTTTTTTATATTAAATAATTATGCAATGCAGGTACTGCTACAAATCCTAAAAGGGTGTCTCCTCCAATAGTATATGTCCCACTATCTGGTAAAATAGTACTGGAAGTTGCAGTTGGTGGAACGTATGGATTTATTGTCTGGCATAGAAATGGGAATACTTTGGGCTTCAGTTCTGCTCCTGCCCAGCTAAGTGAATTTGTCAACTTCTTTGAGATATTTGTACGTGAACCAGCTGCTTCAAGTGATTACGGTATATATCTTATCAAGTTCAGTGGGAGTGGAGGAATAGGAGTTGAAATACAGGTTGCTCCAACAGGTATGCAATAATTAGCTATAGTGTAATAGATAAAATATAACTACACGAGAGATAAAAAAGAAGTAATAATTGAGTCTACTTACTTAAAGTTTATATTTTCTAGGACAGAATCAGTCTATTTTATCTGTATATCATAAAATACACTGTGCAGACCAATAAGAAAGCAAAGATATGTTGGTCTGACCTAAAAATGGGTGTGGCTTTAATCAATGCATGTCTTACACATAAGCCTGATCATTGCACAGAACTGCTTTTAATTCTGGTTTCGTCTCAGATTGAGGCTATTATTATTGTTTAACATTAGAAAAAATATAGCATACAAAATTAGCCAAAGAGCTAACTCAATTTATATTTAGAAAGGTTGATGGGCTCTTGTACATCTTATGAGATCAAATTTCATCATATGGAAAGAACTGCAACAATAAAGAACTTTATTTTATTAAACCAACCTTTTTCTATATTTGTGATAGCATTCTTGGAATCAACAATACCACACCAAAAAACATTCAATTGTAATTGTACTAATGAAAACACACCCACTTAACTCATAGTAATGCCACAAAGTATACTCAAAGTAGGCCAGGTCCGCATTATAAATATATCTGTAAAGGATATAGAATACCATATAGCTATTACTATTACATAATGAACAATAGCATGATGAACAACACATTAACCAAGATGACTCTCCACTGCCACTTATACTAATAGAGAAGACTTAACTGCACCTCCTCCGCCCAATTTAAAATGCTCTATTGTACCAGAGCTTTAGACAAAGCATTTGTAGCTAAAGCTTTAGCAGCAGAACAAACTTGAGAGAAATTCTGCTCATCTGTAGACAATGAAGGAATTTGATTATTTTTTTGCTGCTATATGTACCAGTGCTAATGTTTTAAGGTAGCCAACCTCCAGGGGAATGCCAGTATCACTTTGACCTCTCTGTACATTAATCAAGTATATTATATATCAAAATCTTAATTGAGACTTGTTTGTAAGGGGTTTCCTTCACACATTCAGTTTTATATATAAAGACTTGTTATTTTAGCATAATATACATGCATCATGCATACTGCATTTATGATATAACTTCTATTCTCAGAAAATCCCAATACCACTGTGACCAGTGATAGGCAAGTATTAGTTCTAGAAGGTGGAGCTATAGACATTACCTGCACTTCAACTGGAGGACCCATTCCCTCCATCACATGGACTAGGAATAACCAGACCACCACTAACTTCAGTCAGAGTGATGATATCACTAATCCTGTAACTAATACTAATCCAGTGACTACCACTCCTGGTTATACAGTGTCTACACTTCACATACTGAATGCACAATACCCTACACATAGTGGAATGTACACTTGTACTGGAAATAATACTATATCTGGTACACAACAAACTAGCAATGCCAGTATCACAGTACAGGTACAAGGTGAGTCAAAATTTTTGAAAACATCTGCATGCAATCCAAGTTTATTATATGTATGTGTGTAAGCATTGCATAGATCTGAATATACTTTTACATTATAAGAAAATAATTTTCTTGGTGATCAGGTATAGTAATTTGTAGTTAAGATATAATCATTACGCATAGGAATCAGTAAGTTGAATATATCTTGTCAGTAAAATAAATAGAAATCAATGTTTAGTATAAACTGAAGGCAAAGAATGTAAGAAAAAATCTTGTTTGTTTACTTGTATATTGGCAAATGAGCAAAATGAGTGACAATCTCACTAGCTTAGCTCACTCATCAATAAAGAAACAATTGTGGGGCACAATTTTAAGATATTGTTTCCCACATGAACAATTTTAACCATATAATACATCCCCTTAAAGCCTCCCTCCATACCAAAACATCTTCCTACATAGTTTATATAAATTATACCTATATCTACATTATACCATATACCCGATTATTTACTCCTCAAGGGTGGGTCCCCCGGAGCCTTCCCCTTTCCTTTGCCACTGTATGATGTAGTATGGATGATTCATTGTCCCTCAAACTTGTGTGCGGGTGCTTTTTTGCTTGTGCAAAAGTAGCTACTGCTCTTTAGACCCACCTATTACTTGAATATTCAACATGGCTTATTCTTGATGATTGATAGAAGTTTAACTGCTTCTCGGAAATTTCAGGTAAGAAAGTAACTCTGTAATTGTAGTTAAATTAATTGCTAGCAACTTCTAATTTTTACTTAATAAAGGACTGAACAGCATTAACTTAGGTAAACATACTGTAAATGTAGCCTTTTTGTTGTGATGTTTTAAGCAAATATTGTTGTACACAGATCTTGTAATAACAAAGTCAATTTTTAGCAGCTTTAAGGTAAAGTATTTGGTTTTGTGGATTGAATTACTTGCGCAGGGCAGGGTCATATAGCTATTTATGTATGGATACTACGAGATCTCATAAACGTATACACATCAGGTGTCTCTATTCTCTTGGAAATGCAGCATATGGTAAGAGTATTAACACTTGAGACATTTCCCTTGGTTGATGTAATGACGGGTTTTTATAGCTGTCGATACCCTTTGTACATTCTTCTTCTGTTCTGTTAGCTGTAACAGTTATGGGCATTTTAGGACACATTTTTTGAAGAAAAAAAAAAATAAATAAATAAAATAAATAAATAAATAAATAAATAAATAAAGGGGTGGAGATCTGGAAGAACAGCCAGGACACTCCACATTTTCTGGCGACTAATAGCTAGCTACTGGTTTTATTGCAGCCTCTTTTATATTCTCTCTTGCTGAATTCAACATAGCTTACTTGTGTGAAACCATCAGGTGTTTATTATATCTTACAATTACCATAGTAAGTTTATAAATGCTCATCTTTTTTGTCTCATTCACATATGTAAAGTAAGCAAGAACCAAACTGTATTGATTAATATCTCTAAACCAAACTGTATTGATTAATATCTCTGGATCAAACTGTATTGATTAATATCTCTAAACCAAACTGTATTGATTAATATCTCTGGATCAAACTGTATTGATTAATAAACTGTATTGATGAATACCTCTGTACCAAAACTGTATTGATTAATGCCTCTGGACCATAATCTCCTATAGATCCACAAGAACCAAAATCTTGAACTTCTAAAGGCTCAGCAGAATTACTTTTTTTTCTCTTTCCTGCCAAGCAGGCTTTCAGCTTTTGCCTTGATGATCTGAAAAATGTCATTTATAGCATATACTATATGTCTTAAAGCAACTCTAGATTCATATGATGGTCTACAGTCAATGTGTGAATCAGGTTCATAAAAAGTATTTGCTTTCCATGACTAAGTAGCTAATTTGTCTAATTTGATTGCTGGTATTTCATCTAATGGGCAGATTCACATTCCCAATCATTGTTTTAGTCTCCTTTTTGTGTTAGGATTTGTCTGCGTTTTCACGAACCTTTCGATTTCATTGTCATCCAGGCAAGCCGAAGCTCCTATCGCACACTTTGGTAGGTCAATTATGCCGTGTGATTGTAGCGCGTGCGTGCCGCGCCTTCGCAGGAGTAGCCAGCCCCGCCCCTTATCAACTCCGGTGGTCTGTTATAAAAGATGCGCGGAACGTATTCATCGTCGATCGGCTCCGTGGATTTGTTTGGGAAATAACGAAGATGGAACTAGAAGATTGTAGTCTGTAGACATGTCCGCGAAGATTTTCGCTCTGATATTAGCATCTCTAGTAAGTTCAAGATCTTTTGTAATAATAAAAAGGGAGCGATAAAGCTAGCCAACTGGAAGTTTCTAGCTAGCCAAACTTGCACAGTGTTGAACTGTTTACAATTTTCCAAGAATATCCAGAGATGAACCATATAAAAGTATATAATTATGAAGCTGAAGCATTAGGTGCCTTTTGGGTTAGTGCTCAGTGACTACAGTATTGAATGCTGTTTGTATCCAGCTGGAAGTATCCCGAGGAACCTATGTGCTGGAAATTCTAGCTATATCATATTCCACAAGAGATAGCTGTTGCGATGCATTCTGTGGTGAGTGTGACAACCAGTTTGATTTCTGTCTGAGAAACAGAGGAACATCTCGAGATCGAAATTTGTGGAATTGTCCGCTTGGGTCATATCAGAGTGGAGAAATAGACGGCTCCTCCTTCTCATTTGGTTCTTCTATTGGTGGATTAGCAAACCCATTGCGATTCACAGGAAGTGTATGGCCAGTAAGTAGTGAGAGAAACAGCTAACTATCTACTAGTACAGATGAATTCTCCTGTCATATTTGAACTAAGATGTGTAACTTATCATGCGAGTATTATATTCAGACATAAACTTAATCTTGTGTTAGTGAAACATAACTTCAAATAACTTCATTTATTTCCAAATTTAACTAGGGTGAAATTCAGCTCTATATCCGAGTCACTGACACTGATGTATTTTCTGATGACCACGTTGATGATATTTATGCCACTATCCGCGCTGTACCATCATCAAGTTTCTCCTCAAGTCAATCATTTGTCGGTGTTAGATCAACGTCAACAATTAGATTACAAGCTAGGGTCTCTTGTTCTTCAAACTTCTATGGTAGCAACTGTGCGACTTATTGTGAGGGAAGAGATGATGCCTTAGGGCATTATACTTGTGGGAGCAATGGAGAAGTTGTTTGCAGGCCAGGCTGGACAATGACTTCCTCTAACTGTGTGACTCGTATGTTTTATCTTTCTAGTAGGATTCTTGATGCTTGTATCACTATATCTGCCTTGTCTTGAGTGTCTAGTACGTTTGCAGTGAATGGTTGCTGATTACTGAATTTGTGTATGTTGCAAATATGTGTGTGTATGTATGTGTACACCATATGTGACCGTCTATAGGAAAACCGGGCACAATCGATCTTTTCTCGATATTTACACACGCCGCGTTGTGCCCGGTTTTCCTGTAGACGGTCACATATGTTGGCTACATTGAGGAAAGGATGTATAAACAATGAATGCTTCATATGAGTAATAGCACGGGTAACCATGCCATACGGGATAAATAGCTAGCATGAGTAACACGATTGAAATAGCCTGAGGTGAAGCGGAGTGCTATTTCAATTGCTTGACGAGTGCTATTGATCCCTAATAGCACAGGTTACTCGTGCTGCTATCACTCGCTAATAGTAGGCCACATTCTAAAAAATTCATTTCCACTGTAGCTACACTGTATCGTTCATGCACTGTCTCAGTATGTCAGGATTAGTTTCTTCTGGAACTTCATTCTCAACCTGTAGCTCCTCCTAATCTGTTGAAAAAAATTCCATCTAATACATTTCTGCTGTAAAGAATGGATGGCATTGTCTCCAACTAGTAACTATACTTGGAACTGTACACTTCTAAGGCTAGAACTGCACGCATGTGCACTTACCCATACTATTTCACTTAGCTACCATTGGTATTTCACTTGGCTACCATTGGTATTTCACCTAGTTTACATCCTATTTCACTTTTTCCGTGCGATTTCACTTTTTCCGTGCGATTTCAATTGAATAGCGATTTTTCCCATAAATTTAATGCGCCGTACTATTATTGTTGCTATTGATTTGAACTTATTTTTTCTACAGCTATCACATGTGATAATCTATCAAACATTACTAATGGATCTGTTGTACTCAGTGGAACCAATGTAGGATCCACTGCCACATACAACTGTGAGAATGGATACTTCTTAGTAGGAATGGAACAGAGACAGTGTCAAATTAATGGTCAGTGGAATGGAACAGAACCATCTTGTAGAAGTAAGTCTTAAGCAAGATTTTTTTTATAGTTTATCTATTTTTTTTATTAAAGAATTAAGGATTTTTTTTTAAATACTGTGAAATTAAAGAAATAATAGTTATGTAGTAGTTAAGATATAACTAGAATAATTCAGTATAAAATAATTCAAAAGTTAAGCTTGATATGGTATTGGCATTTTCGCAGGTAGCTATATTTCATCATTAAGTACTTTTAATTGTGTTAATGTATCTTCTTCAGCAAATGTTTTATTATTTTTTAAAATTTTATTTAAAGACCAGGAATTTTTTCAACTAAGTGTATTCATTACTGAGACACTACATGTATACCTAATTATGAGTGTATCTGTCATAATGATTTGTGTCACTATTAGTTGGTGATTGTGGAGCTCTTTCTAATCCAAGTAATGGTCGAGTGACATACTCTCCACCTGACACTACTACCTTTGGAGCACGTGCCACATACTCATGTGACTCTGGATATACTCTACAGGGATCTAGAACTTTGGAGTGTCAACCATATGAGACATGGTCTGGCTCAACACCTACATGTGTTCGTAAGTCAAAGAATCACAATATTGATTCAGTCATTCTCGGCTGAAATAATTACAATAGTAGTGAATTTTCTCATTCTAACAGCCAATATTATGTTAATTAAAACTTAACCCCACATTTCTACTTCTTGCTGAAGGTTGACCCCTAAAGAGGACTTCCGTAAGAAGCCAAAACGTTGGGTTAAGTTTCATTGACATAATATTTGCCATTAGAACGAGAAAATTTGCTATTAATCACAATATTGTAGCTAGTAATAATTATGCTAAATTTTTTCAATCAAGTGTTAGATATGTATAGCAGACGACAAAACTTTCTTTTTTTTTCTGATTTGTATTATTAACATAATATTTCAAATTGAATTTTTTACATGGATTTTGCTATTTTCCTACAGCTGTTATGTGTGATAATCTCTCAGACATTACTAATGGATCTGTAGTACTCAGTGGAACCAATGTAGGATCCACTGCCACATACAACTGTGAGAATGGGTACATCTTAGTAGGAATGGAACAGAGACAGTGTCAAAATAGTGGTCAGTGGAATGGAACAGAGCCATCTTGTAGAAGTAAGTCCTAAGTAAGATTTTATAGTTTATCTATTTTTTAGTAAAAGAATTAGCAATTTTTTTAAATACTTTAATTTTAAAGAAATAATAGTTATGTGTAGTTAAGATACAACTAGAATAATTCAGTATAATATAATTCAAAAGTTAAGATTGCTCTGGTATTGACATTTTTGTAAGTTTATTTCATCATTAAGTACTTTAAATTGGGCTAATGTATCTTCTTCGGTAAAAGTTTTCTTTTCGTAATTTTATTATTTTAATGACCCGTAATAAAAAATTACTTTTTGAACTAAGTGTATCATTACTGAGGCACTTTACCTAATTATGAGTGTATCTGTCATATAATGATTTGTGTCACTGTTTGTATCAGTTGGTGATTGTGGAGCTCTTTCTCATCCAAGTAATGGTCAAGTGACATACTCTCCACCTGACACTACTACCTTTGGAGTACATGCCACATACTCATGCGACTCTGGATATACTCTACAGGGATCTAGAACTTTGGAGTGTCAAGCAGATGAGACCTGGTCTGGCTCAACACCTACATGTGCTCGTAAGTCAATGAAACACAATTTGTAGTAATCATTATACATTAGACTTTATCAGTCAAGTGTTAGATATGTATAACAGACGACAAAGTTTTCTTTTCTTTCTGATTTGTATTAATTAATCCATTTCAATTTGAATTTTTTACTTGGGTTTTGCTATTTTCTACAGCTGTTATGTGTGATAATCTCTCAGACATTACTAATGGATCCGTAGTACTCAGTGGAACCAATGTAGGATCCATTGCCACATACAACTGTGAGAATGGGTACATTTTAGTAAGAATGGAACAGAGACAGTGTCAAACTAATGGTCAGTGGAATGGAACAGAACCATCTTGTAGAAGTAAGTCATAAATAATATTTCAGTTTATCATGTACCACAATCTTTGTAAGTAGTAGAATTAAAGTCTTTTAATACTACTGTGAAATTAAATACAAAATATGTACTAGTTGAGATACAACTAGAATAAGTCATAATTTTAAAGTAGAGATTCGTGCACATAGTACCAGTATTTTATTTTGGGTAATTTTTTTTGTTCTGTTCTGTTATTTTGTTTACTTTAATGTATCACTACATAACTTTTGTCACAAATGTAGTGACTACTTGAAGTGTTGTAAAAATATATTATTAAATGCTATCCACTTTATTGTATTATGAGCTCATAAATAATCTGTATCATACTTGACACCTCTATTTGTATTGTTTGTATTAGTTGGTGATTGTGGAGCTCTTTCTCGTCCAAGTAATGGTCGAGTGACGTACTCTCCACCTGACACTACTACCTTTGGAGCACGTGCCACATACTCATGTGACTCTGGATATACTCTACAGGGATCTAGAACTTTGGAGTGTCGAGCAGATGAGACCTGGTCTGGTTCAACACCTACATGTGTTCGTAAGTCAAAGAATCACAATATTGATTCAGTCATTCTCAGCTGAAATAATTACAATAGCAGTAAATTTTCTCATTTTAACAGCCAATATTATGTTAATTAAAACTTAGCCTGAGGTTTCACCTTCTTGCCGAAGGTTGATCCCTGAAGAGGACTTCAGTAAAAAGTCGAAATATTGGGTTAATTTTAATTAACGTAATATTTGCCATTAGAATGAGAAAATTTGCTATTAATCACAATTATTGTAGCTAGTAATAACTATAAGTTAAAATTTTTCAATCAAGTGTTAGATATGTAGCTATAACAGACGACAAAACTTTCTTTTCTTTCTGATTTGTATTAATTAATGTATTTCAAATAGAATTTTTTTACATGGGTTTTGCTATTTTTCTACAGCTGTTATATGTGATAATCTCTCAAACATTACTGATGGATCTGTAGTACTCAGTGGAACCAATGTAGGATCCACTGCCACATACAACTGTGAGAATGGTTACTTCTTAGTAGGAATGGAACAGAGACAGTGTCAAAATAGTGGTCAGTGGAATGGAACAGAACCATCTTGTAGAAGTAAGTCATGAATAATTTTTCTAATATACTACAATCTTTGTAAGTATTAGAATTAAATCGTTTAAATTAAAAACAAATCACTTATTAGTTGAGATACAACTAGAATAAACCATAACTTGAAAATCGAGATTCAGTGCTCTAAATAGTACCAGTATTTAATTTTCGGCAATTTTTTAATTTGTTTTGTTACTTTATTTATTTTAATATATGACTACATAACTTTTGTCACAAGTGTAATCAACACATTGAATTGTTATAAACATACATTACTACAAATGCATTCGTAATTATCCACTTTATTTTATTGTGAGCTCATGATAAATGTTCTGTATAATAATTGATGCCACTGTTTGTTTTGTTTGTATTAGTTGGTGATTGTGGAGCTCTTTCTCGTCCAAGTAATGGTCGAGTGACATACTCTCCACCTGACACTACTACCTTTGGAGCACGTGCCACATACTCATGTGACACTGGATATACTCTACAGGGATCTAGAACTTTGGAGTGTCAAGCAGATGAGACCTGGTCTGGCTCAACACCTACATGTGTTCGTAAGTCAAAGAATCACAATATTGATTCAGTCATTCTCAGCTGAAATAATTACAACAGTAGTAAATTTTCTCATTTTAACAGCCAATATTATGTTAATTAAAACTTAACCTGACGTTTCGACTTCTTGCCGAAGGTTGACCCCTGAATAGGACTTCGACAAGAAGTTAAAACGTCCGGTTAAGTTTTAACTAACATAATATTTGCCATTAGAACAAGAAAATTTGCTATTAATCACAATATTGTAGCTAGTAAAAATTATACATTAAACTTTATCAGTCAAATGTTAGATATGTATAGCAGATGACAAAACTTTCTTTTCTTTCTGATTTGTATTAATTAATGTATTTTGAAGTTTTGAATTGCATTTTTTTACTTGGACACTGTGAAATTAAAAATAATAGTTATGTAATAGTTAAGATATAACTAATCATTTTCTGAAGTAACTATATGAAGGAAAGTTTTTAGTGAGAAGAGATAACTAATGCAGGGAATATAGCATCACATTATGTCAAACTGGAAGAATTTAATGAATAAAATTGGAAATTCAAGTCATTAAAACTTTAATTATGACTCTAGCTTTGCTGTTTTTTTTTCTTATTTTGTTCAAAAGATGTTACTAGAATAATTCAGTATAATATAATTCAAAAGTTAAGTTTGATATGGTATTGGTATTTATGTAGGTTTATTTCATCATTAAGTACTTTAAATGGTGCTGATGTATCTTTTCAGTAAATGTTTTTTTGTTAGATTAATGACTTGAGATAAAAAATATTTTTTTTTACAACTAAATGTATTTATTCAGCGGAGCTGACTCTCTAATGAGTTCGCGATATATATATATATATTTAGGTCTAGAAATTGTTTTTGTTCTCGCGTGGGCGTACGTGTGTACCTTTACTCCTACGCTCTTGCGCGGGCCGGGTAACCTTCTTAGCAACATTTTGTTTTGTTTATCCGCCGTACGAATTAGCGATGCCCAGTAGACAAAACGTTAGAATCGCTCGGTCAAGAGCTTTGAGGGCGTTAGAAACTCCTGAAGAAAAATTAGTAAGGAGAGCGGTAAGAAATGAAAAAGACAGGGCAAGGAGGAGGAGAGCTAAAACGAAACAGAAACAGGTAGCAAAGTAAAGAATCTGACAGTATTTTGTAGCCACACCAAGCATGCATGGAATAGCTGCAATTACAGGGAACATGCATCGCTCGCTTCGCTATTTTGTGCTATTAGAGCACATCACTAAGTTACTGAGACATTTTACTTAAATATGAGTGTATCTGTCATAATGATTTGTGTCACTTTTAAATACTGTTGTTTATTAGTTGGTGATTGTGGAGCTCTTTCTCATCCAAGTAATGGTCGAGTGACATACTCTCCACCTGACACTACTACCTTTGGAGCACGTGCCACATACTCATGTGACACTGGATATACTCTACAGGGATCTAGAACTTTGGAGTGTCAAGCAGACGAGACCTGGTCTGGCTCAACACCTACATGTGCTCGTAAGTCAAAGAATCACAATATTGATTCAGTCATTCTCGCCTGAAATAATTACAATAATAGAAAATTTTCTCATTTTAACAGCCAATATTATGTTAATTAAAACTTAACCCGACATTTCAACTTCTTGCTGAAGTTTGACCCCTGAAGAGGACTTCGGCAAGAAGTTAAAATATTGGGTTAAGTTTTAATTAACGTAATATTTGCCATTAGAACGAGAAAATTTGCTATTATCACAATATTGTAGCTAGTAATAATCATACGTTAAATTTTTTCAATCAAGTGTTAGATATGTGTAGCAGATGACAAAACTTTCTTTTCTTTCTGATTTGTATTAATTAATATATTTTGAAGTTTTGAATTGCATTTTTTACTTGGGTTTTACTATTTTCCTACAGCTGTTATGTGTGATAATCTCTCAGATATTACTAATGGATCTGTAGTACTCAGTGGAACCAACGTAGGATCCACTGCCACATACAACTGTGAGAATGGATACATCTTAGTAGGAATGGAACAGAGACAGTGTCAAACTAATGGTCAGTGGAATGGAACAGAACCATATTGTAAACGTAAGTTATCCATAAAAATGATTGTGGCATGCCTCAGTGCCAATATAACATGCCACAACATTTTAACTTGATTACAATTTTGGAACACTGGAATATATCTCCATTTTTATATTAAATTAACTTTTAAAGTAACCATCTGAAATCCTGCAACAATATTGGAGTAAAGTTAAATGAAGGTGGCTTTGGAAAACATTTGCCTTCTCAGTCATACTTGCGCTGCCTCTCCTTGCAAATTCCACCTGCTTTTTAGTTTCAATTAATCGCCTTCTAAAGAATGTGATGACACTCTACCCATTCCAGTAATGATGATGCTTTACCGAACTGTTTCAGCTCTTGAATTATTCACGAATACACACTGCCATTGGTCGCCATCATTGTTATCGTAGTTACTGACACACAAGCGTATTATTATATAGATGAAAAAGTAAGTTATGTACTATCATGAAAAAAATATGCGAAGGCTGTCTAGCTAGTTTATACCAAAGACATGGGTTGTTAAGCGCCCCCGTTATAAATCCAACGGTTAGGAAATGGGCACTTAACAGCAAGTGATGGTAACCAAAAATCTGGGGCTGAGCACCTATCAGCAGTAGACGAGATGCATGGAGTGCTTAGTAAAGAGTGCTAAAATCCAGGGGAAAAAACATGTGCTTATCAAAAAACAGCGCTTAATAAAGAAGGGACCAAAATTTATGGTAAATCAGTAACCTGGTAAAAGGTGTAGCTATAAACATTACATCCCATACATACCCGTAGCCAGGGGCGGTTCGAGGTGTTCGGTCGAACCCCCCCTTTAGAGTGACCGGAAGTAAATATTTTAGCCACACCCCACATACAACTTCTGGAATATCATCATCTGTTCAATCGTGCTGAACCTGCGCTTGAATTCTCTGCTATTGGCCTAGTCTGAGTCCAAGTGACCTAGTAAACATTCAACTCCTTGGATACAAAATTTCGCTCTCACATCGGCATGAGTAAAGCTTGCTACGTTATATTTATTCTTTATAAAGTGTAACGTAATGCACTTATTAATTAATAAGAGTAATAGCGCCGATAAGCGTGCGATTCAATAAGAGAACAAATTATAAGCTTTAGTGCATGTTCGGGACTGTCCAGCAAGAAGAGGACCTGTGTCCGAACGTCGTAGCTGGGTGACTTAGATAACTCAAAGGATGAAGTTAAATAAGCTTGTTATTATAGATAGAATAAATATACACAGCAAGTAAGATAAGATGAGTTACACGGAGTCAGTGAAAATGGTAACTAAGAAATAATACAGTGCATCAAACATATATAGAGTCAAACAACGAAAGACATCGACGATCTCCGATGAAGGCGGACTTGAGGCACGAGAGATACTGAGCGTGCGTGTTCAGGTCGTTGAAACACTTGCTAACATTTGTGGAGGACGGTTGGAGTCCGAACATCCTCCAGGGGGAAAAGATGCTTCCTCAATTAGTGGGACTAGCTTGTATATGGCCCTCCTATACGTCCCCTTTTGTGTTCGGACTGTTACAACACGGACCAATCCATCATCTCCTGGATGTGTTTGAATGACTCGGGCTAGAGGCCAAGAACGAACGAAAAGATCTGCATCCTTGACCAGTACTACGTCACCAACAGCTATAGATCGTTGTGGTTGATGGCATTTTTTTAAGCTGTTTAAATGCATTAAGTAGTCTTTACTCCACCGTTCCCTGAAGTCCGACACCAAACGTTGACGCAAGTTCCATCTAGACAAGTTGTTATAATTGCGAGCAGAAAGATCTGGAGCAGGGACAGATTTGAGTGCTTTACCCACTAAAAAGTGCCCAGGAGTGAGCACTTCTATTTCATCATCTTGGGTAGAGCCGAGAGGAGTAAGTGGCCGACTATTGAGAACTGCCTCTATATCTACAGTGACACTGTACAGCTCATCAATGAACAGATTATGAGAGCCTACCACCTTGGCGAGGAGGAGTTTCATTGACTTAATTGCAGCCTCCCACAAACCCCCGAAGTGCGGAGATCTGGCTGGTGTATGCGTCCACTTGATATTTTGAGCGGTGCAGTACCTATTCATAGCATCCTGAGTCTTGGGAGCTTTAAGCAAGTCATATAGGTATTTCAGCTCCTTCTGAGCACCTTTGAAATTGGTGCCATTGTCAGTGGCCAGTGTCTCAGGACATCCACGACGAGCTATAAAACAACATAGAGCTGCTAAAAAACCTTCAGCGGAAAGATCCCTGACGATCTCCAGATGTACAGCCTTAGTTGCCATACATACAAAAACACAAATGTATGTTTTTTCCAGTATGCGAGATCGAGTGTAGCCCCTCTTGACCATGATTGGTCCAGCAAAATCAGCTCCAGTATGATGGAAAGGAGAGGATGGAGTGACCCTGCTGGACGGAAGTTGACCCATAAGTTGAGTGGTAGTTCGAGCATAGACTTGTCTGCAACGAACGCAGGACCGGGAGATACTTTTAGTTAGAAGTTTAGCCCCGATGACATGAAACTGTAGAGATAAAATGCTGTAGGACCTACATGTAGATTATCCACATGCAATTGTTCACAGATTAACTTAGTTAGACCATCTCTTCGGTGTAAAATGATTGGATGCTTCTGTCCTACAGCCAGATCAGATTTCTCCAAACGACCACCGACACGAATGAGTCCTTTGTCATCCAAGTAAGGGTGAAGGTGAGAAATTTTACTCTGTGATGAGACCTTGTCTGTGGTAAGTAGTGATTCCTTATCAGCTTTGAAGGAGCGACTTTGACTGCACTTCAGTAGCTTGGCTTCAGTGATCTGCAACTCATCAAGTGACAACTGAGATGAAAAAAGTCTGTCTTCCTGTTTAGACCTGCAGTTACAAACAAAACGCAAACACCAAGTAATAATTCTTTTAAGTTTAATATAAGAGGAGAATAACTCAATAAAGCTTTCTGGAGGAGTAGCAGTAAACATAACTACAGGTTTAGTTTCCAATAGATCCTTCTTGCCTCTCCAGTCAGTATTGGCAGGCCATGCAGAGGGAGGTTGTAATAACCAGGTTGGTCCATTCCACCAGAGCTCAAATGAAATGAGTTTGCTAGGCATAGCTCCTCTGGAGGCTATGTCTGCGGGGTTGTAATCGGTTGGAACATACCTCCAGTGCGAAGCTGGTATACGACAAATTGTGTCCACAACTCGATTTGAGACGTATGTTTTAAGCTTGCTCGCAGGAGTGGACAGCCAGCATAAGACAATAGTGGAATCACACCATGCATACACATCTTCCAGAGAAATTGATAATGTATTAGCAGCAGAAGCCAATACCCTACTCAATAACTGAGCTCCATTGAGTTCCTTCCGTGGAATAGTACTGCCATTTAAAGGTGCAACTTTAGTCTTAGCGAGTAGTAGAGACGTAGAAACAGTTGTGTCCGAGTAGAGAGCACGTAAGTAAACGACCCCAGCAAAGGCAGATTTTGAAGCGTCACTAAAGCCATGCAGTTGAAGACTTATGACTTCTTTTCCTTTCACTAAATGACAGCGAGGTATGGGGTAAGAAGTAATGAGTGGAAGCTCACTTCTCCAATTCTTCCACAATCTAGCAATATGGTCAGGAGCGGGGTCGTCCCAGGCCAACTTGAGCTTCCAGAGATCCTGAAGAATAATTTTCACAAGAATCGTGCACGGAGCAAACCATCCGAGGAGGTCAAATGTCTTGGCGACATTCGAAGCTATTTTCCTTTTGGTAGGATTATCGCTTGCTGCAAGAGTAGGAGTCGAGATATGCAATGTGTCCTTCCTTGTATCCCAATGAAGTCCAAGAGCTTTATGACACTCTGCTGGTGGAGAAATTATTTGGTGGTCATCATCCTCTCGCATATCTTTTGGGACATTCTCGAGCACACTGATATTGTTAGATCTCCATTTACGTAGCCACATGCAGGCACATCGAAGTAAAGAAATCAGCTCTTTCTGAATCTCCATGGCTTCCTCGGGAGTTGCAGCCCCTGTTAGACAGTCATCAACGTAAAAGTTCGATACAATTTTGGCTGCTCTGGGGTACTGTTTTTCATAGTCCTTGGCTACTTGACGTAGTACCTGTGTAGCTAGAAACGGCGAGGAAGTGACTCCAAAAGTTACCCTTGTCATGCGCATATCCATGACACCCTCCCCACCGGGAGTTGCTTGCAAGAAGCGATGTAAATCTCGGTCATCTTCATGAAGTTCAACTTCACGGAACATCTTAGATATGTCCGCACTCATACCAATGACGTGAGAACGGAAAGCAAGGACTACATTTGTAAGTAAGGGGTAAAGGCTTGGACCAGGAAGTAGAGTGTCATTTAGAGATATCCCGGTAGTAGACTTAGCCGACGCATCAAAAACTACTCGGAGCTTGGTAGTAGTACTAGAAAGTTTGACGACTCCATGTGAGGGTAGATAGAAAGTAGTAGAATCGGGCTTGTTTAGTTTGTGAACTGGCACAGGCTCAGCGTGGCCTAATTCAGCATACTCTTGTAATGCCCTTTTGTAATCATCCCACTTTCCTTTGCATTGAAGAGACTGCTTGTTTTGGTAGAATCTTCTACTAGCCTGACCTCGAGAAACACCTAAAATAGGAGGATTAGGCTTCACAGGTAAACGTATGACATACCAACCCTCCTCATTTCTGCTGTGCTTCGTTTGAAAATGTTCCAAAGCTTGTTGATCCTCATCCGTGTTTTGATTGAGGTCCGATGGCGCTTCTTCAGTTTCCCAGAAAGCTGTTAACAAGTTGTCGGTGTTGGAATCGACTGCTCGGGAATGAAGACAAAGAAATGATTCCAAGGGAGGTGGCTGGGGAATATACTTTCCTCTGATTGACCAGCCAAACACAGTTTCCCAAGCGTATAGTGTGCCATCTGTAGAAGATCTTCTCCCAGGTAGCATGAGATGATCGAGTACATCGGAACCAAAAAGTAAGTTGATCCTTCCCGGTTTGTCGAAGTTTGGATCAGCGAGAGTAAGGTCTTGTAAGAATGGCAGATTTCGGACCCCGTGTAGAGGAAATCCAGGCAAGTCGCCAGTAATTTTAGATATAATGACTGCTGTCATTGGAATAGAATCATGTCCATCAGGAAGCAGAGATAGTTCAGCTTTATAAGGGCAGGCAGGTATCTCCGTCTGTGATATGCCAGTCAATTGTGTTGGTTCATGAATCCTTTTGACCTTGAGGGATTGAGCTAGTCGGTTGGTTATGAAGGACATATGAGAACCATTATCAAGAAGTGCTCTTGCTTTCTGTCGTCGTCCTCTAGACTCAATAGTGACCTGGCATATTCCCAGAACTACTTTAGCTTCCCCTCGTGTTGTATTGCTGGATGGAGCAGTATGAGCATTAGTGGAAGATGATGCTTGTGCATTAATAGATTCAGTAGTCGTAGATTCATTTGTAGTTTGAGCTGAAGGTCGACTTCGATGAAGAAGAGAGTGGTGACGCTTACCACATACTCTACAAGCACTACGACTAGGACAATCTCGGCAAAAATGATTAAATGATAGGCAATTTGTGCATACCTTTAGTTTGGATGCAGTACCGAAACGGTCCTCCACTGACTTAGCCTTGAATGCTGCGCATAAGTAGAGCGGATGACTGCCGTCGTGACATAAGGCACAGCTATCATCTCGCTGTACATGGAGATTGGTGGATTTTCCTTGCTTTGGTTTAATGCTATATACGGTATGAGTTTTTGATGTTGCTGGGGAATCCACAGTCCTGCCCTGTAACCGTAGTCGGTATTGCTGAAGAAGTTCCACGAGCTTGTCTACAGTTGGAGTGGTCTTAGACTCAGCTGTTTTTTCTGTCCAATAACGAAAAAAGTCGTCAGGCATTAGGATATAACTGTGTAAAGGGTTTCAAGTGAATCCACTGAACATTCCTTCATGGTTGAGATAGTACGTTGAATGAGCGTAATAATTTGACCAATACCTTCATCCGTAAGTTTCCAGGAATGTTTAACAAATGCCTGGTGTGTGGAACGACCGATAATTCGAGGCTGATCATAACGCTCCTTCAGTGCTTGGACAGCAGCTTCATAGTCTGGGCCTTGCCTAGTTCGAGAATCAATGATCTCCTTGCCTTCTTTGCATTTTATTGTCATGAGCAAGAATGACAGCCGGTCAACATCAGTGAGTGTGGGATCCTTTTTCAAAACGTTATTAAATTTTTCCCAATAAGGACGCCACGCACTGTTCTCGCCATTGAAGCTGGGCAATTCAAGACGAGGTAAGCGATCGAATTTGGCCATACCACCATCGGGTTTAACATCTTTAGGAACAGATGTCTTGTTGTCTGGATTGTCCTTGTGATACTTCTCCCATAGTTTGGTTAAGTCTTTCATGGCTGTCTGCAAGAAATCCATAAGCTCAGGATGGTCTTTAAGAGGATGAACTTGTGCTTTCATTTCAGTTAGCTGAGTGTTCAATTCCTCCAGAGAATGCTTTACACCGTAGCCGGTGATCGTAGGCTGAACAATCAATGAGTCGATTGATGTTCTGTATAGGTTCAACTTTGTAAGTGAACGAGCTGCAACAAGTTGTTGAGTTAAACCCTTGCGAGTAGCAAGCATTTTCTGACAATAAGAATGATACTCATCCTCTTCCTTATCCTGATCCTCTTCTTTGACATGGGCAAGAATGGCGTTTTGTAGAAGTTCGGCGATTAAAATATCTGTATTGATTTTCTCGAGGTGATGTTCGATAGAGCCAAAGTCCAAATCTTTGAGAGTCTGTGCCGCAGAATCCCTACAGAAGCGCTCATTTCTCGAGACATCACGTCGATTGTTAGTTCGACGGCGTTTTAGTGCAACGAGATCTTCCTTCAGTAGTTCTGCCTCCAGTCGAACAAGATCCTGACTGGTCATCATAATGAATTTAATCCAGACAACTGTGATGGAAAGAAAACAAGATGAAAGAACAGAATAAAGTAAAAACAAAATAAAAAGTAGTTCAGTTAATTATTTGACACTTAGGAATTATGTATCCAGTAGTGCCGAAGAGACGTAGTCCTAACAGTCAGGTGTTCGTCTCTACTTTCAGGTTATCAATCCTTCCTGTAAAATCGACAAATCGACTATCTGGCAACAGGAGGATCCGGCTCGAAGGACCAAAATGTTCGGGACTGTCCAGCAAGAAGAGGACTTGTGTCCGAACGTCGTAGCTGGGTGACTTAGATAACTCAAAGGATGAAGTTAAATAAGCTTGTTATTATAGATAGAATAAATATACACAGCAAGTAAGATAAGATGAGTTACACGGAGTCAGTGAAAATGGTAACTAAGAAATAATACAGTGCATCAAACATATATAGAGTCAAACAACGAAAGACATCGACGATCTCCGATGAAGGCAGACTTGAGGCACGAGAGATACTGAGCGTGCGTGTTCAGGTCGTTGAAACACTTGCTAACATTTGTGGAGGACGGTTGGAGTCCGAACAGTGCACTTATCTTTTGTTTTTTTAGTATTGTAGAAGACTTAACGAGGAAACAAAAGTAGGTGTGGCTTTTTGCATCTTAAAATCCGAACCCCCCAATGCGAACCTCTGGCTACGTGGGTGCCATAGTTTTAAGAGTGGCTACACCTCCAGCAATGGAAGAAATTTACATCAGCTAATAATTGTTTATTATTCTTTAGCTATAAGTGGTAACAGTTACGCACAACACTTTCACGCACATACACACATACACACACACACACATACACACACACATACACACAAAAAAAAAAACTTGTTATGTGGATGTACCAGCACTTAACTCATACTGTATATTAGAGAATCTATTCTTTCTGGAAAAAAAATTTATTATTAAATTTTAACTTTGGCTTACCTAAAAGAATTAGAACCCGTTGCTATATTGTTACTAGGTGTACTAACTTGGTAAGTGTGCACTATTTTTTGCCTTTCGGTATATAAACTGTGCATACTAACCACCCTTGGGGTATTGCTATTTTTGAGTTTTAGTTTAATAGAATATGCCGGATAAAGCTGTGTGAGGCCTGGATATGATATGTGAGGGTCTACTACCCTCTCATATCCGACCTATACGGGGACCAGCCCTAGTTCGACAACTCTCCAGCAGCCCTAGTTCGGACAACTCTCCTGCTGACACTCATACCGCAGGAATTTACCGTAGCTAGCTGCTTAACTGTTTACCGCAGAGCAGAGCAGCCCAGGGTAGAGTTAGATCTGGAGATAACAGCTGGCAGCTACAATGCTAAAGTAAACCTGCTAGGTGTGCTTCAATTGAATTTTAATTGAATTTTAATTTTGGGCCTGGGCAAGTTGCTAGTGGAAACAAGCGGGTAAACGGGTTCTAAAATAGTTAGAGCATGCGCTCAGGTACTGGTGGATTTAGTGCACAAAGCCCTCGGGCCTATGGCCCTTGGGCTTCAGTGCACTAAATCCACCAGTACCTAAGCGAGTATGCTCTAACTATTACATAAAGCATGATATATATAATACCAAAATTTATGGTAAATTAGTAACCTGGTAAAAGGTGTAGCTATAAGCATTACATGTACAGAGTGACAAAAAAAAGTAGTAAAGGTCAATCTTTTAAATGTTATTTTTGTTTGTGCAAATAGAAATCATTTCTAATCCAATTGAAACAGCAATTGATTCATCTGCAATTGAAACAACTACTATCAATCCAATTTTAGTTAATTCAGATATTAGTGTTTCATCAATAACTGAGTCTATGGCTTTTACTCCAAGTACAGTTCGATCTACTTCAATTGCACCAAGTGTATCTGAGTCACTTTCTATTGATCCAAGTTTACCTGGGACTACTGCTACTGGTGCAAGTTTACCTGAGACTACGGCTACTGGTCCAAGTTCACCTGAGGCTACTGCTACTGGTGCAAGTTTACCTGAGGCTACTGCTACTGGTGCAAGTTTACCTGAGACTACTGCTACTGGTCCAAGTTTACCTGAGGCTACTGCTACTGGTGCAAGTTTACCTGAGACTATTGCTACGGGTGCAAGTTTACCTGAGACTACTGCTACTGGTGAGGCTACTGGTACAAGTTTACCTGAGACTATTGCTACGGGTGCAAGTTTACCTGAGACTACTGCTACTGGTGAGGCTACTGGTACAAGTTTACCTGAGACTACTGCTACTGGTGAGGCTACTGGTACAAGTTTACCTGAGACTATTGCTACGGGTGCAAGTTTACCTCAGGCTACTGCTACTGGTGCAAGTTTACCTGAGGCTACTGCTACTGGTGCAAGATTACCTGAGGCTACTGCTACTGGTGCAAGTTTACCTGAGACTACTGCTACTGGTGCAAGTTTATCTGAGGCTACTGCTACTGGTGCAAGTTTATCTGAGGCTACTGCTACTGGTGCAAGATTACCTGAGGCTACAGCTACTGGTGCAAGTTTACCTCAGGCTACTGCTACTGGTGCAAGTTTGCCTGAGGCTACTGCTACTGGTGCAAGTTTACCTGAAGCTACTGCTACTGGTCCAAGTTTACCTGAGGCTACTGCTACTGGTCCAAGTTTACCTGAGGCTATTGCTACTGGTGCAAGTTTATCTGAGGCTACTGCTACTGGTCCAAGTTTATCTGAGGCTACTGCTACTGGTCCAAGTTTACCTGAGGCTACTGCTACTGGTGCAAGTTTACCTGATGCTACTGCTACTGTTGCAAGTTTGCCTGAGGCTATTGCTACTGGTCCAAGTTTACCTGAGGCTACTGCTACTGGTCCAAGTTTATCTGAGGCTACTGCTACTGGTCCAAGTTTATCTGAGGCTACTGCTACTGGTCCAAGTTTATCTGAGGCTACTGCTACTGTTGCAAGTTTACCTGAGACTACTGCTACTGGTGCAAGTTTACCTGATGCTACTGCTACTGTTGCAAGTTTGCCTGAGGCTATTGCTACTGGTCCAAGTTTACCTGAGACTACTACTACTGGTCCAAGATTATCTGAGACTACTGCTACTGATGCAAGTTTACCTGAGGCTACTGCTACTGGTGCAAGTTTGCCTGAGGCTATTGCTACTGTGGCAAGTTTACCTGAGACTACTGCTACTGGTGCAAGTTTACCTGAGGCTACTGCTACTGGTGCAAGTTTACTTGAGGCTACGGCTACTGGTGCAAGTTTACCTGAGGCTACTGCTACTGGTGCAAGTTTGCCTGAGGCTACTGCTACTGGTGCAAGTTTACCTGAGACTACTGCTACTGATCCAAGTTTACCTGAGGCTACTGCTACTGGTGAAGTTTGCCTGAGGCTACTGCTACTGGTGCAAGTTTACCAGAGACTACTGCTACTGATCCAAGTTTACCTGAGGCTACTGCTACTGGTGCAAGTTTACCTGAGACTACTGCTACTGGTGCAAGTTTACCTGAGGCTACTGCTACTGGTGTAAGTTTACTTGAGGCTACGGCTACTGGTGCAAGTTTACCTGAGGCTACTGCTACTGGTGCAAGTTTACCTGAGGCTACTGCTACTGGTGCAAGTTTACCTGAGACTACTGCTACTGATCCAAGTTTACCTGAGGCTACTGCTACAAGTTTACCTGAGGCTACTGCTACTGACCTGGACTACTGCTGCTACTGAGTGCTACTGTTGCAAGTTTACCTGCTAGGCTATTGCTACTGGTGCAAGTTTATCTGAGGCTACTGCTACTGGTCCAAGTTTATCTGAGGCTACTGCTACTGGTCCAAGTTTACCTGAGGCTACTGCTACTGGTGCAAGTTTACCTGATGCTACTGCTACTGTTGCAAGTTTGCCTGAGGCTATTGCTACTGGTCCAAGTTTACCTGAGGCTACTGCTACTGGTCCAAGTTTATCTGAGGCTACTGCTACTGGTCCAAGTTTATCTGAGGCTACTGCTACTGGTCCAAGTTTATCTGAGGCTACTGCTACTGGTGCAAGTTTACCTGAGACTACTGCTACTGGTGCAAGTTTACCTGATGCTACTGCTACTGTTGCAAGTTTGCCTGAGGCTATTGCTACTGGTCCAAGTTTACCTGAGACTACTACTACTGGTCCAAGATTGTCTGAGACTACTGCTACTGATGCAAGTTTACCTGAGGCTACTGCTACTGGTGCAAGTTTACCTGAGAATACTGCTACTGGTGCAAGTTTACCTGAGGCTACTGCTACTGGTGCAAGTTTACCTGAGGCTACTGCTACTGGTGCAAGTTTACTTGAGGCTACGGCTACTGGTGCAAGTTTACCTGAGGCTACTGCTACTGGTGCAAGTTTGCCTGAGGCTACTGTTACTGGTGCAAGTTTGCCTGAGGCTACTGCTACTGGTGCAAGTTTACCTGAGACTACTGCTACTGGTGCAAGTTTACCTGAGGCTACTGCTACTGGTGTAAGTTTACCTGAGGCTACTGCTACTGGTGCAAGTTTGCCTTGCCTGCTACTGGCTACTGCTACTGGTGAATACTGAGAATACTGCTACTGGTGCAAGTTTACCTGAGGCTACTGCTACTGGTGCAAGTTTGCCTGAGGCTACTGCTACTGGTGCAAGTTTACCTGAGACTACTGCTACTGATCCAAGTTTACCTGAGGCTACTGCTACTGGTGCAAGTTTACCTGAGACTACTGCTACTGATCCAAGTTTACCTGAGGCTACTGCTACTGGTGCAAGTTTGCCTGAGGCTACTGCTACTGGTGCAAGTTTACCTGAGGCTACTGCTACTGGTGCAAGTTTACCTGAGACTACTGCTACTGATCCAAGTTTACCTGAGGCTACTGCTACTGGTGCAAGTTTGCCTGAGGCTACTGCTACTGGTGCAAGTTTACCTGAGGCTACTGCTACTGGTGTAAGTTTACTTGAGGCTACGGCTACTGGTGCAAGTTTACCTGAGGCTACTGCTACTGGTGCAAGTTTACCTGAGGCTACTGCTACTGGTGCAAGTTTACCTGAGACTACTGCTACTGATCCAAGTTTACCTGAGGCTACTGCTACTGGTGCAAGTTTACCTGAGGCTACTGCTACTGGTGCAAGTTTACCTGAGACTACTGCTACTGATCCAAGTTTACCTGAGACTACTGCTACTGTTGCAAGTTTACCTGAGGCTACTGCTACTGGTGCAAATTTACCTGAGGCTACTGCTACTGGTGCAAGTTTACCTGAGGCTACTGCTACTGGTGCAAGATTACTTGAGGCTACGGCTACTGGTGGAAGTTTACCTGAGGCTACTGCTACTGGTGCAAGTTTGCCTGAGGCTACTGTTACTGGTGCAAGTTTACCTGAGACTACTGCTACTGATCCAAGTTTACCTGAGGCTACTGCTACTAGTGCAAGTTTACCTGAGGCTACTGCTACTGGTGCAAGTTTACTTGAGGCTACGGCTACTGGTGCAAGTTTACCTGAGGCTACTGCTACTGGTGCAAGTTTGCCTGAGGCTACTGCTACTGGTGCAAGTTTACCTGAGACTACTGCTACTGATCCAAGTTTACCTGAGGCTACTGCTACTAGTGCAAGTTTGCCTGAGGCTACTGCTACTGGTGCAAGTTTACCTGAGGCTACGACTACTGGTGCAAATTTACCTGAGGCTACTGCTACTGGTGCAAGTTTGCCTGATGCTACTGCTACTGTTGCAAGTTTGCCTGAGGCTATTGCTACTGGTCCAAGTTTACCTGAAGCTACTGCTACTGGTGCAAGTTTACCTGAGGCTACTGCTACTGGTCCAAGTTTACCTGAGGCTACTGCTACTGGTCCAAGTTTACCTGAGGCTATTGCTACTGGTCCAAGATTATCTGAGACTACTGCTACTGATGCAAGTTTACCTGAGGCTACTGCTACTGGTGCAAGTTTGCCTGAGGCTACTGCTACTGGTCCAAGTTTACCTGAGGCTATTGCTACTGGTCCAAGTTTACCTGAGACTACTACTACTGGTCCAAGATTATCTGAGACTACTGCTACTGATGCAAGTTTACCTGAGACTACTGCTACTGGTCCAAGTTTGCCTGAGGCTACTGCTACTGGTGCAAGTTTGCCTGAGGCTACTGCTACTGGTCCAAGTTTACCTGAGGCTATTGCTACTGGTCCAAGTTTACCTGAGACTACTACTACTGGTCCAAGATTATCTGAGACTACTGCTACTGATGCAAGTTTACCTGAGGCTACTGCTACTGGTGCAAGTTTGCCTGAGGCTACTGCTACTGGTCTAAGTTTACCTGAGGCTATTGCTACTGGTCCAAGTTTACCTGAGACTACTACTACTGGTCCAAGATTATCTGAGACTACTGCTACTGATGCAAGTTTACCTGAGGCTACTGCTACTGGTGCAAGTTTGCCTGAGGCTACTGCTACTGGTCCAAGTTTACCTGAGGCTACTGCTACTGGTCCAAGTTTACCTGAGGCTATTGCTACTGGTCCAACTTTACCTGAGACTACTGCTACTGGTGCAAGTTTACCTGAGGCTACTGCTACTGGTGCGAGTTTATCTGAGGCTAATGCTACTGGTGCAAGTTTACCTGAGACTACTGCTACTGGTGCAAGTTTATCTGAGGCTACTGCTACTGGTGCAAGTTTACCTGAGACTACTGCTACTGGTGCAAGTTTACCTGAGGCTACGACTACTGGTGCAAGTTTATCTGAGACTACTACTACTGGTCCAAGATTACCTGAGGCTATTGCTACTGGTGCAAGTTTACCTGAGGCTACTGCTACTGGTGCAAGTTTACCTGAGGCTACTGCTACTGGTCCAAGTTTCCTGAGCACTGTACTGGTGCAAGTTTACCTGACTGCTACTGGTGCAAGTTTACCTATGCTACTGGCTCTGGTGCAAGCTTGCTACTGGTGGCCTGAGACTACTGCTACTGGTCCGTTTAACTGAAGACTACGGCTACTGGTGCAAGTTTACCTGAGACTACCTGAGCTACTGTTACTGGTCCAAGTTTACCTGAGGTTACTGCTACTGGTCCAAGTTTACCTGAGGCTACTGCTACTGGTCCAAGTTTACCTGAGGCTACTGCTACTGGTGCAAGTTTACCTGAGGCTACTGCTACTGGTGCAAGTTTACCTGAGACTACTGCTACTGGTGCAAGTTTACCTGAGGCTACTGCTACTGGTGCAAGTTTACCTGAGACTACTGCTACTGGTGCAAGTTTACCTGAGGCTACTGTTACTGGTGCAAGTTTACCTGAGGCTACTGCTACTGGTCCAAGTTTACCTGAGACTACTGCTACTGGTGCAAGTTTACCTGAGGCTACTGCTACTGGTGCAAGTTTACCTGAGGCTACTGCTACTGGTGCAAGTTTACCTGAGGCTACTGCTACTGGTCCAAGTTTACCTGAGGCTACTGCTACTGGTGCAAGTTTACCTGAGGCTACTGTTACTGGTCCAAGTTTACCTGAGGTTACTGCTACTGGTCCAAGTTTACCTGAGGCTACTGCTACTGGTCCAAGTTTACCTGAGGCTACTGTTACTGGTCCAAGTTTACCTGAGGCTACTGCTACTGGTCCAAGTTTACCCGAGGCTACTGCTACTGGTGCAAGTTTACCTGAGACTACTGCTACTGGTGCAAGTTTACCTGAGACTACTGCTACTGGTGCAAGTTTACCTGAGACTACTGCTACTGGTGCAAGTCTACCTGAGGCTACTGCTACTGTTCTGAGTTTATTTGAGTCAACTTCTATAAGTCCAAGTTTATCTAGTACTCCAAATGGTTCAGTCATGGGATTGTTAAGGAATAGCACACCAGAAAGCTCAGCCTATTCAGTATTTCAAAGTTCAACTGATACAAAGTCTACAATACTTCTAATGGACTCAACTTCATATGCTGTCATGCTTGAAGATACTTTAATATCTTCAGACACAATTTTTAGTTTTCAGTCATCAACTTCTGCAATCTCTTCTCTCCCATTTCCTATAGGTAATACCATCACATTCACTACTGGTATCACATCATTGCCTTCTACGTTGATAGCTGACATTTCAGCAACTGATCCAACTATCTCGTCAGGTGCCAATTCATTCACTGTTTTACGGCCATCTGAAATTTCTTCAAAAACTCCTAATATGATTCCTGAACCTACACCCTTGACCTTTCCAACTATGGATTCTAGTCAAACAACGATCTCAACTTCAGCTCCTACTATTTCACCAACAAAAGCTAGCTGTCTCATTTCAGGTAAGAAACTAAACTGGTTTTAACTATTGATGGTACATTATATATTCAGACATAGAGTTAAGGGATTATAAGAAGATAAAAAAAATAAATGTGGCTATAGCTGTTTGTTTATAATAGTAAAAATATAGTATAATACACATTAATTATTGATGGTATGGAAAGAGGGTAGCTATATTTAGACATAGAGTTAAGGGATTATATGAAGAAAAATCAATGAGACATTATTGGCGAGCAAGCGTAGCAAGTGAGACATTTACAGGTCTAACACAATTGAAAATCGGGGATGTTTGTTTGTTTATATAATTATATGTTTGGACGTACGTAAGGCATTTTTGTACTTTGACCCTCACATTTTTGTGTTAGTTCGGTGGTCGACCCCGTCCCAAACTTCACTAAACAGAATCCTCTGTTTATCGATCAGTACCCGTATCACCCTAGAAATTGAATTGTTTACCGTTTTGAATTCTTTTACGGGTCCAGTTAAACTTGAAAACTTACGGGACTTCCATTTCTATTTGAGTTAGTGGCGGTGGTAAGTCAATGCGCTCTTTGGCATGGTTATAAGCCGTACGCAACAGTATTTACGTACTTATTTTCGGTAGCTTCAGTATTAGAAGTCAAAATCATTAATATAAAAATAGTGTAGTCTTTAGGCTCGCTCGCCATTTTGTGCTCAAGCACATCACTAGTAACTGTATATTTATGTAATACACATTTTACGCAACCAATAAAAAAGTGTTTCAATATTTTTTAACCTCAAGGGGTATCAATTGCAGTGGTGACTAGCCACAAATATATATTACTAGAATATTTTGGGGGAATATAGACACATGGAAACAATGAGAAATGTGCTAGAAATTAGGCAACGGTGGGTCTGCCCACAATTTCACATAACAAACGATATTTGTCACCTTAATATTATATACGCACACACACGGTCTTTCATTATTTCTTCAATGTAGGCCTGTGTACTAAGTTCATTCCTGTTTTGTGTGCAGTGGCTTGGCCTGCTATATTACACTAGGCCATGCAGTCCACGCAGATCCACCATCGTGGTGATTTCATATTACCCTGTGCAAGTCAAACTGCTATGCCTTGTCCACGCATTGAATTTATTTATATGACGTGGCTGATAGAAATAGCCAACTCCTAACAATTGGATGGAAGCAGCTTCAAAGTGGGCGAGGTCATGTATCACATGCCAATTTTACTCTCATGAAAACCGCTTGCAGAGAAGACATTTTTACTGCATATATACTATATAGAATTTACAATTTGTAACAATTTTTTCTGAAGTATATTCAAAGATTTCTGGTGTTAAATTTGATCAAGACGCTTCTGCTCCGGAAAGAGTTGTTAATAATTGTAAATTCCACTTTTATATTCATGAAGGATATAACTTCATATTAACAAAGCTAAATGAAAGTTTCTCAATGCAATTCAATGCTTAAATTTGCCATGGTGTGTGTTTCCCTCCCCCCCCCCCCCCCCCATGCATCCTGAAGCAGGGGCATCGGAACGCGTGTGGCCATGGCCGCACCAATATTTTAACAAAATGGGGCATGTCTATTAAGTGTTCTGCTCTTTTCCGGATCTCGTGGTCGCTGTCAAACTCGGGCGGTCGAAATTGAGCGGTCAAAATGATTTATGCTGAGATTAATTAGCTAATTTCGAATCTTTTGGAAGATTTTTGGGAAACTTCAAACCAGCCTGGTCCTTCATTTACTTTTCCAAAGCGATCTTTTGGAAAAACAAACATAGTTCAGAAGTCTTTCCAGCATTGTTGGCCTGCAAAATGGCCATTTTTGCACTACTAGGAGTCTGCCTCATATACTACTTGAAAAAGTTTGAAGAAAATAAAGCTATGGCTGCCACAAAAGGCAGGCATTTGTAAATTCTAATTATGGTGGATTCAGTTGTTGTTTTTGTGATTGTGTTGTTTGCTTTAGCTATATGTCTAAGTAGCTATATTAGCTATACAATCTGCACTCTACATAATATGATTATAATTTATCAAATTATTTATTTGACATGAACCTACTGATTGTTCATGAAAAAATCATTTGCTTCGTAAAAAATGGCTTGTACTGAATTGTTTGTTGTGATTGCAGTGGCATTTGAATTTATTAGATATGCAAAGCATAGACTTAACTCTTTGGTTCATTTGATAAAAAAACGCCTATATTGTCTTCTCTATTAAACGAACGCATTATTTGAATAAAGGAGTGGGTGTGGTTAAGTGGGTGTGGTAACAATGGCAGCACCAATTCAATCTGGCTTCCTACTCCTCTGCGAAGCAATAAATCTTAGATGACCAGAGCCCTTCCTTGCCCGTTCACTTCCATCACCCCTGGAGTTAGTAAAAGTGGGGTTAAAACTGAGGTCAGCACCAGAGTCTCACTGGAGTCAGGTTTAGCAACTTTCATGTTAACGTGGAGATCAGCAACACCTCCCAGGGATCTCACAGCAACTTTTTATGATGACTGTATTTTGTTTAGAATGTGTTGAATTTATGCATGATGCAATAATGTTGAGCAGCAGCTGTATCAGTTCATGGCTTCCTGTTCGGCTGTAAGTATATGACTTCAATCCAGCCTCCAGCTGTAGCAGATACTGTTCTCAAACTTAGTTAAAACATGATCAAGAGATAGCATCACTAGTTTCAGTTGTGCTAGTTCTGCAATGTAACCGTTGCTAAAAACTAACTTTTTTGTTGTAATTCACAATACATAGCTGTGATTGTCATGGCCAAGCAATACAGATTCACACTTTGAAAGAATTACAGAGCTAGTTTGGAGCATCAGAAAAAATATTTAGTTGAAAAAAAAAACAAAAAACAATATTAAATCTGTGTAATGTCAGATTTTCATTGTTTACTATTATTGGAAGATCTATTGGTGTAACTGTTCTGAATTTAAAAAAAAATTATGTATAGCTAAAGTCATTGCCACCAGTTTAAAATCTTTTGCCTAATTTGATCAGCAAATTGTGTTTTTGCCTTCTTCACGACTTACCTTAACAAGCAGCACACTGATTGAGAGACATATGAACACATCTACATTAAAACAAAGCAACAAAAGGAGGATAGCTGGAATAACAATTGTTTTTTATGCATGACATCGTCTCATGGCGTAACCCTTTACCAAACAAGGGCAGCCCGTAGCTTCAACTAATAAAGCAATATTTCACCGTTCCAGACAGGGAGTTGATCATGCTTCTAATTGATTGAATCCACTACTACTACCCTGTACGGTGAGCCTATTCAAGGATGAAGTGAGAGTTGCACTCATTATTTTGGTATAGCTACAATGTATACTTACAGGCGAAAATGAAGGCAAGGATTCGAGGCAAATTTTTAAGCTACAAGCAACTTCAGGTTGAGCATATGCACGCACATTACATCTAAGATATAGAGTATAGTAGCAAGGAGTCTGGTACTGCAAGCCGAGAAAATGAGCGGCTCGAATCTATGCCCGCGGAAAACCCTTTACCATACAACAGTCCAAATCTGAAGCGGGCGTGGCTTCGTTACTTGGCAACTGAAAACGCTATTAGAAGAACTAAGCGGTGGGCTGCTGAATCTCCATCTGATGAAGTAGAAATCTGTCTACTAAAAGACTGCGGTGTTTGTAGCGTTTACAATCAAACTTAGTAAAGTGTCACCGTGTATTTGAAAAAAGGGGGTGGGGCTAATCCTGAATCCGCACCGTTGGAGGGAGGATCTGGAGCACAAAGGGGGTGTAGCTGCTCGAAAAAAAGGAGGAGGGTCTAACTGCGTGCAGCATTCTAATTCCTCCAACTAAAAAGTGTTAAATTATTTCTTCTGTATTTTCTAACTCCACTTGAAGATGATCACTAGATTGAAACTGTTATCTCTCTTCCTTGGCCTACTGCTACTTCACAAAGGTGAGACACCCAAGCACCTGGAGCTATAGCTATGTAGACTAATAAATAACTTACAGGCATATTGCAAGCATTTGTCTATAATTTTAAAGGAAATTTTAATTTACTTTATCAGTCAGGCTGCCTGCTCCAAGTATCAAAGTTAGGTGATAATTAACTTAAGTGTGTAAAGGGAAGTTAACCCTCTGCAATCACTCAACTTTCTATTGGTCACCTTTCCAAGGATGTAGTTTATTTCATTATTATTTTTTTTGGTAGTAGTAGTAGTAGTAGCTTTGCATGGAACTTGTCTATAGCCAAGGTATTTGAAATATAAATTTTAATTTTACACAACTGGTTTTAAGATAATAGCTATCACATAGTTTTTATTGAACTTGCCGTAAAGATATATTATCAATTTGGCTATTAGCCTCAATGTAGTCATAATACTGTTATTAGTCCTATTTGTAGGCAGCAAAGTCACCCAGCATATTGCTGTATCATTTAACAAGAGCTTGCTGTATCATGTATTTAAGGCTTTGAAAGTGGTCTAATTAAGTGTCCTTTTAATTTGCAGTTTGTCTTTTTTATGCCCTATAGTTCCATCAAATACTTTTTTATGGGGGCATGAAAATGAAACACAAAGTAGGTTAGCTGGTGAAGTTAATGAACTGTTCTTCTTAAGTGTGTCAGCCATATTATAACATATACGACATTGCTTATAGAGTAAGGAAGCATAAATATTTTGTAAGTGATTTGCATATACCTGATAACTTATATTCCTGCAAATGTCCTCGGATGTATGGAGTTTACCATGCGCTGTGTGATTAATTTATTCATGAATTCAAAAAGAATGAAGCTCTCCTTCAGCATATTTCTGCCATGCAGTTTGTATGCGTGTGTGTTCCAGTGCACAGCCCTCGTGAATATCATTAACACAATATGAATACCGTCAGTGTGAATATCACTAGTTGGCCAGCAGCCAGTGGGTGGTCCTATAATGTACGTATGAGCGAGCATCTACCAGCTATGTGTGCAGTCTCAGGCACTAAAGTTTGAGTTGGTTTTGTGTGGCTATGCAGAGATGAGATTTATTGCTTCAAGAGAAGAATGTGCTGCTATGATTAATGCATTGACCGCTAAAAATTGAATTTGACTTCAAACCTTGTGTTGTTCTCCATCTGCATGCATGTCAGCCTCTGTATTAGCAGTTCTTTGTGTGGTCAAAGAGGAAGGTTGATGACTGGTGGTGGTTTGTGGGTTCTGGTTTGTTTATTTGTAGCCTTACTTCTGGGTGGTATGGCGATAGTGGCACGCGCTGCGAGAACAGATTGTGCAACACCAGAACTGTAGTAATTTATTACTTTTCTTTACTTGAGGAGAAGAAGTGAATGATATGATATTCAAGTCGTGTAGAGTGTCTGATAGAAATAAATAACAGCATCATTTGCAGAAACTAATTAATGTTTGTGTCCAACCATTAACGTTTGGATCTACAGAAGCCCAGCTACCCCAATCAAACAACCATAACATCTCTTAGTGCCTATTACATGGTCATATTATTAATGAGTAATTGTGGAACTGACCATAATTGATTGCATCGAAGGTTTTTGAAAAAAATTTCAAAGTGTGTTGCATGTTTTCGTTTCCATTTGCTGTTGTTTTGTGAAGGTTCCTGCCAGTGCATGGCGAATGGCACTTTGGATCCTGGGGAAGAATGTGACGATTTTCTCACCTCAGACTGCACGGACTGTGGTTTCAACGTAATCCTAGATCTCAACTCTATAGACTCATCATCCAATAATTATTCAACCGAGTTCTTTGATTTGGATGAAGTCGTTTATTTCACGAACATTACAAACTTCAACTTTCGAGTATCATCCATTAGAGTAAGATAACAGGCAGCCGGCAAAACTAATAGTATTGGAAATACAAAATTTAACATAATATTATTAGACCTTGGATGCTTCACAATCCATAACTTGTGTGTTGTTAATTATAGTGAATATTGCAACATTAGTCTCTGTTGTTTACATTCCAATTCAATTCATAATGTAATGCTTTGTATTACATTACTTATATCATTGTTTTCAGAACTGGACTTTCATTTCCCTGGTAATGATAGGAGACCCTCTGACAGTGGACGATGAGGTAATGAGATTCACACTGTGTTCTAATTGAATCCTCCAAGTCTTATTTACTTTACATTCATATATTTGTAGTACATACTTCTTTATTTAGTTAATCCTTGCTTAATTATTGTAATACTAGTGGTGCGCTCGAATAGCGCAAATGCATGGCGAGCGAACAGACTCTTTTTACAGAAAAATAGGACAGAAATTACATCTAACTGTAGTGCACAATGTAACCCTTTCCATCATCAGAGACTCTAAAGTCTCTGATCCCAGACTAAACTAACAGAATTACCTGAATAAACTTCGAAAGCAGCGGCAAAGAAGCGCAGCTTGACAAAGACTTCACAATTGTTTCAAGAAGAGAGTAGCTATAAACTTTTTGGTTGAAACAAAGTTGCAGCAGGATTCTCCGCGCCAGTTAATTGAAAAATACTGGACCTGTGAACGCTTTACCTAACTTACGTAATTAGAAGCGCGGGCGAAATATTTTGACGTACGTATACATACATATATATATATATATATCTGAAATCTCAATTGAACACGACTGAGAGTCAGCTTCGCTCGCTTCGCTCGCTCGCTGAACTATAGCTTCAGTCATTCTCGGCTGAAATAATTATAATAATTGAGAAAAATTTGCTATTAATATATTATATTGCTGTTATGTTCACAGTGATGTCCTTTAATTTGGTGTATTTACGTAGCTAGAATGATAACATATGCCTGCTTAGTGACTGTTTATTGATCCATTCTTAATATATCGCACTTGTTTTACATTAGATTGACATATTCCCACGTGAGGCATTCAGAGCTGGTAGAACTAGTCAAGACTTCACCGGGTTCTTCAGTGTCTCTCCTATTACAGGACCCAACGACCCCAGACTGATGGGGATTGGAGTAAATTTGATGTGAGTCATAGTAGGGAAAGGTGTGTGTGTGTGTGTGAGTGTGTGTGTGTTTGTGTGTGTATATGTGTATGTATGTGTGTGTGTGTGTTTGTGTGTGTGTGTTTGTATGTGTATGTATGTGTGTGTGTTTGTATGTGTATGTATGTGTGTGTGTTTGTGTATGTGTGTGTGTGTGTGTGTTTGTGTGTGTATGTGTGTGTGTGTGTGTGTGTGTGTGTGTGTGTGTGATACATAACCGTGTGTTCTTTGAGAACTATAGGGTTATTAGCCCTCAGCGTGCATGCACGAGAGAGTTATAGTAGTCGTCCTGTCTGTTTGTCTGTCTGTCACGCTCTGATTTTGGAGAATACTGACAATTAACAGTTGATTTAGGTATGAACGAAGATTTAGGACCTTTTAATGTGCTACTTTTTTTGGGGGGGGGGCTTATCGTTGAGAAAACGCGAAGTTTTCAGCTCCGCAGTAGGTACCAGCTTTTATGGGCAACGCCCCCTAGCGTTAATCACGGGAGCAAATAATTTCTTGCAGCCAGCGGTGTAGTTTGCTTTATGCTCAGGGAAGTTAACGGAGTTGAAAGAAGTGAAGTTTCGCGTTGAAAATGCATATCGATGAGTGTTTCTGGCTAGTTTATCTTCTTCTCTTATGAAGACAACGTTGTACCATTTTCATTCTATTTTGATGCCTCATTAAAAATATAGCTATACAGATTGCTAGTTCTTTTGGAAGGAGATCATATTGCAATAGCTAGGTAGTGTTTAATAGCGCTGAGGGTTCGCACCTTTGGTGCTTCATTTGAAAGGCAAGGCAAGCTTTTTGGACGAACCATTCATAGCTAAGCAAAAATTATTAAAACAATTTCTCTCTCTCTCTCTCTCTAGCATTAACTCATTTGGAATTTCTTTCATGCTATTACATCATGCTTAGAACAAATGTGATGTAATAAGCACAGTCATAGCAAAGTAGTCAGTAATGCATAGGATTATAGTCACATAATAACAGGATTTCTGTAAGCAAATTGAAATTATTGTAGCTAGCTAAATGGAAGGCTTTAGTAACTGCTGCATCCTGAGTAACAGCTGCATCCGGAGTAAACCGGTGAACTCTGAGTAAACCTTCCTGCTAAAGTGTCAGACCTCACATAAGTTTAAGTTCTAACTACGTAGATGTCACTTAAAAATCTATTCAACATCCCTCTAAAAAATACACACACAGCATTGATTTCAGTGATTAGGACTTACTTTCTAAAAGTTCTGAGATACAGGGAAAATGGGCAAACAACGTTGTAGCATTAGCAGGAGGCACTTTACATAAAGTATTTGCTAATAGGATTAAATAAAGACTTGAGCTTTGCCATAATCAGTTATAGCTACAGGAAACCCACCAACCCTAGATGTTCTTGAAATTACGAAAGATATTTTGATGTTACTTGTGTATTTTTTTTTTCAGTATGATTACAGATGGCACTATAGTTTTTGGTAATGATTTCTTTCCTCCTGGAGATGGAGACAGGCAGCTGTCAGAGAGTGAGGTGGACACTGCTATTAGATCTGCTGGTTACATTGCCAGGGCTCACCCTGGTTATAACCCCAGGTAGGTGTAGTCAGGTAGGCATGGTTACAACCCCAGGTAGATGTGGTCAGGTAGGCATGGTTATAACCCCAGGTAGGTGTGGTCATGGTTACAATCCCAAGTAGGTGTGGTCAAGTAGGCATAGTTACAACCCCAGTTATGTGGTAGATGGATTGTAATTGATAGTGCAGTTAATTATTTCCTATTGTACATTTTTCCCTAAAAATGTTTTGCCCTTTGAAACTAAGGTCAAATCTGCCTCAATTATGTATTAATTTTTTAAATTTTGCTAACGGTTTAATGCTTTCATACATTCATTGTCACAATATATTTCAAATCATAATTTTTTTTAAGTTTCCCCCCCCCCCCCTCCCCCCGCAAAAAGTAATTTTTGGTGGTGATTATAGTTTTAATAGAAGGTGGACTGATACTGCTGAGTTGTTTGTTTTGTTTTGTTTTGTTTTGTTTTTTGTTGTTGTTGTTTTTGTTTTCCTTTTTATGGATTTATTTTTAATCATCAGACGACACAGAAGGAGGGAGGAGGGAAAGGATATGGGAAGAGTGTGTGGAAGGTGGCAATACTGTGAGTATCTACTGGGAAGGGTCAATGAGCAGTTAAGGTCTCAATAAACTAAGTGCCCCTATACTTTATTACTCATTAGTATTAATAATTACAGTGGAGAAAACACACCCATTAATGATCGTGTTTATTAACATTTCTTTGCAGAGAATTAACTGAAAATTCTTTTGAGTAGGTTTAGAGAAAATAAATATTCTTAATTATTCAGTCATTCTCGGCTGAAATAATTAATAATTATAATAATAGCAAATTTTTCTCGTTCCAACAGCCAATATTGTTAATTAAAACTTAACCTGACGTTTCGACTTCTTTCGGCAAGAAGTCGAAACATCGGGTTAAGTTTTAATTAACAATATTGGCTGTTAGAACGAGAAAACCTTGCTATTATTAATATTCTTAATTTATGGTCTTTCTTGCTCTAGGATATTCTGTATCGTTGGTTACGATGGCGTGACTGAAGATGCCGGTTGTGTGACTCTCAATTTCATCGGTCGCAACGATGACCCGCCTACGATCAGCTACATCAGCAGGGGAGTAGCTACATTCACTGAGGGAGATACAGAGTACATAAGTATAGTCACTGGATATTTCAACATCACTGATCCAGATCATCCCACGTGAGTAGGGTAGCCATGTTGCATGAGGAACGGACGAGTCTTTAATCTATCTCTCTTCCATCGTCAGCTAAAATGCAGCAATAAATTAATTACATATCAAACTATTTCTTTTTACTTGATAGAAGAATTTAGAGAAGTCCGTGTTTAGCCAATCAACCTTTCAAAAAAAAAATTCAAGTGAGATTTCTTGAGATACTTGTTTAGTTGCTGTCTTATATCAAATTGAAATTGAACTAATTTAAACTTTTTGTTATCCCCTTATTGCGTATTGTTTATTTATTTGCTTGTTTGTTTGTCTTTTTATTAATTAATTAATTTAATAAATGTTTTTCAGGAGGTATCTTCAAATGTCAGCTCAGGCTGCCATTGTGGGCTACGTACCTGGTTATCCAGAGTTCTTGGAACTGACATACACACCTCCTGGCTTCTCTAGCTCAGTAAGTACTTCATGGCGGTTGCTATTGGTCCATTGTTATAATATAAATTAGTTCATAAATAAATGTGGAGTAGTTATGGATCTCATTAGAACTTTGTTTGTCTCTTATAATCAGAATACAGAGACACAAAAGTGGTAAGAAAGCCCGGCATGCTTTTATTTCAAGTCCTTGGGACAGTTACTAGCTTTTTGTTTGATACTGTTGGACATTTCTTATATCTCTCGTGTATTTAATACATACATAGCTAGCTACAAATATTAATAAATTGACAAGACATTTAGGCTGGTGAGCTTCTCCGTTAGATATGCCACAGAAATGAAAATATTAATAAAACTTAGTAAACATGTACTGGCTGTGGAAACTAAGAAAAACTGGTTATTATAATCCAAAATAGTGCATAGACCCTTCAACACCCCTATTGTCAAATATTCAGCCATCCCTAGCTATCTACATTACAGTATTTACTTCACATTGAAGTTATTGTCACTAGTTTGATCTCTCATCTCACACCTGCATTGATGGGAATATCCATTCAGTTTGCATGAGGGCTCACAGTTACCTAGGTCTGAACTCTTATCAGAAGAACTGGATCTGCACTTCTGGAAGGGGAAGATCTTATTCTGCTCTCACTTTAAGAGCAATACTGGACCTAGCTAGCTTTGATTAATTTGAGCTCCGGCTAAATGCTGTTGCAAGTTTCTAGAATGCATCGGAATCTGTAAACAACAGTAACCGTAAACACACAATTTGATAGCACCTTTAACCACAGCTATCTTACGGTAAAGGGCACACATGAGTACGTCGCACATGAGTACGTCGCTGAGAAACTCAAAAATGTATTGCCTCAATGATTGGATATGTGCTTGTCTCGTTTGCAAAGCCTGGTGAGATTGACCATGGTCATTTCAATATGAAGTATTTCTTCTAGCTGTACCTTTACGCACTTGCTAGTTAGCAATAACTATGTGCAGTTTTTATTATGCTGATCGAGAGTGAAAAGTTATTTCCAAGAAGTGTGGTATACACATGGTTGTCATCTATCTCAGCTAGTTACAATATTAATCTACACACTTCATCGTGTAGACAAACAGTACAGAATCTGAGATTCCGTGAAAAGTATCAATTAATTATACATTACGTATATCTTTGTACTTACTCCTGGTTATTTTGCCCCCATAATTACCCACTTTAATCTACGGTAATGATAAGCAATTTTATATGAATTAGGGGCAATTAGAGGGCAATTAGAGGCAATTAGAGGGCACCTGATCCTAGCATTGAATAAAGACACTCTACAATGTTTTCACAAGGTCACTAACTAATGATTGTTCATTAAAATACAATTACAAATTCATTGCCAGTTCATAATGATATTCATAAGTTTCTCCTCAACCACAGTCCTTTGTCCAGTAGCACTGCAGTAGGTAGACCCGCCCATTTTTCACTGGTGGTTTATTGAAAACATTGCCCTAAGTGGGCGTGTGCTTGCCACAACGCGAGTGCAGACTGCATCGCTGGTGTGTGCCCGTGTTTGTGTTACCGTGGATACGGAGACTAACAAGTTTACCAGGAGTTACGGGGAGGAGGGGCCATGATGTGATGTAGCTGATGTTGTTGTTGTGGATGTGGTGGTGGTTATTGGGATGATGTGAGCATAAGGAAGTTGGTGCAGTGAGACCAGCACATGTTATCAACACACTATAATATTTTAATATATAATATATATATATATATATATATAGACACATGTGTTTTCCAATTAAACGATCCAAAATAAGCAAAAAAAACAAAAACAAAAACAAATTCAAAATGTTTAAGGTGAATAAATACACACACGTACACACATACATACATACATACACACACAAACACACCATTATTATTCTTGTAATGACAATGCATTGTTTATTTGTGTGTCAGTTTAACGAGACCACTGGGGTATTGACGATATCTGGTGAGGCTTCTCCTGAGGCTTATGAAGATGTCCTTCGCAACCTGACATACCTCAACACGTGAGCCAAAGCACACACACACACATATATATATATATATATATATATATATATATATACCTGCATTGCTGCTGTAGACACTCAGGGGAATAGCCAGTGATACATTCTTGTAAATGTTATAAAATATTAACGCATGTATGACTATGACGTGGAGTTTGGTATGGGATTTACACAACCAAGGGCCTAAGGCCCGAGGATAGTGGAAATCCTGTACCGATCGAACACGGAGGGGTGCAACCAATATGCATGCATTTTTTTTTATCAAGGACAGTTCACTTATTGACCTCCTAGGAGGTGGGTATGAAATATATTTGCTGCAAATTTAGCCATCTGATTGGACGGTTTGAATGCACCATGGTATAAGTGTGTATATATATATATATATTATATGTACTTAAAGTATGTCCATCAAGTGAACTTATTGAGCTGGGCTGCATGTGGTGGGACTACATTAGATTCTCCTTCTAAACATTTTAAGACTTTTCTTTTGCTTATCCTTATACATTATTACACGTCTATTACTACCGGACGCTTCAAACTCTCAGTTTCGTATTTATGTTGTTGTGTCTTGCACATGCCTGAAATTATTTACTGCTACCAGGAGTTGTTTATGAAATAGAATGAATGCAGTGAACTGACTGATTACTAGCCCCTCTCATTAGATACTACGTGCATACATAATTAATAGGCAAAAAAAACTTGAATTTCCTGTAGTCACGTATTTTAGGAAATTTCATGTTTCTCCATTTTTCTGGTAGAGGATAGGGCTAGATGTCCTATAGTGCAGGGCATTTAGCCTATCCACTACAGGAAAGGTGGTGAAAGTATGAAAAGTCCTAAATACGTGACTACAGGAAATTCAAGTTTTTTTGCCTATTAATTAAGCATGCATAGACTGCTAGTCCTGTGGAACCGGAGGTCTTAAGGTCCACGGATTGAAACATTCGAATAACGAAGCATTGCTGTGATGTTACGCTAATCCATCATTCAAGTTAAAGTTCATCGCAATGATCCTCTGCGATACAGTCCTGATATTGTGTTGAAGTTCTCGTGCTTTGTTCAAATTATTATATTTTTATGTGTATGTGTGTGTGTATGTGTGTGCGTGCAGCATGGTGGAGCCCAGTGGTAACTATAGGGACATTGAAGTGACTGTGTTTGATGGGATACACACCAGTGTTCCAGCCATTGTCAGGTGAGAGAGAGAGAGAGACTGGAGAGGGTCTATAACGACACTAAACTGAATCTTCCCTCATAATGTATTTAGAATACTCTGTTATTAATCTGGTCTTAGCTATTGGTAAATAAGAGTTGCTTTCTCTAGCTAAATACCTTGTACATGCGATTCAAACAAATGTTTTTATTGTCCGTTTCTCTTATCCAGAGTTGATATTAACAATACCAACGATGCGCCCTTCATTTCACTGGACGGACCAGCTCCGGCCGTCACGTCCCTTAACACCACATACACTGAGAGTGTCATGGCAACGACCTTGGTGCCGAACTTGCAGGTGATAGATGTGGATCCCAATGCCATGATACAAAGGTCAGGAGCTAAAATCTATCAGTAGCCGGGAGCAAAGCATGCTCTATATGCAACAACTTGCTTATTGTTGTTGTTATTGTTATTGTTGTTGTTATTTCATTACTTGCGTGTTCTATTTTGATTTCTAAATCAATACTTACAAAAGTTAAAATTAGAAAAATGTACTGTTGAATGAAGAAGAACAAACTGCCTCCATGTTTGATATAATATTTATACCAGGCGATATTTAAAGATAGATTTCATGTATTTAACCAAAATATGAAATTGTTTTGTGTGTTATTTATTGCAGAGTTGTTGTGAGTATCACTAACGTACTGGACCCGGGCCAGGAGCTACTCAATGTCACTCACATCCCATCTGGTCCAGTGGTCTCCTCATATGGTCCGGTACTTCGTCTCGATGGGGCACGCCCAGTGGCGGTCTACACGGACGTCCTTCGAACCCTCACCTACCAGCATCTCAGCGCCAACCCTGGCAACCCCACCACAAATGAAACCAGGTGAGGATATACATAGTGTCTATAGCATGTATTTACTTTCCTGTTCGTGAGCTTGTCATGGTTGTATTTGAAATTGCATGAAAGCATCAGTACTGACTTCATGCTGGCTCATGTGACATGATCCCTAAATTGTAGATTTTTATCTTGTTTTGGGGATTTTAGTAGCACATTTATCTTGCATTCCTTTTTAATGCACGGGGTGTTTTTCTGTGGACTTTAAGGGTTCGTGATAGTTAGTGTTTATTAAAATGTTACCTTAAGAAACATTCCATATCTGTATTCTAATATACAACAACAACAACAACAACAACAGTAATAGTAGTAATAACAATAATAAATAATAATATTAATAATGATAATAAGTGGAAAGTCTAACTGCATGATGAAGACATTTGTAAATGAGCTGAACTTTAGACCAAATTTCTTTCTGTAGTATTAGGATTGCCTCTTTAAAATGTACTGTTGTGATGCAACATCATGATCATTATTATTATTATAATGATTATGATGATGATTATGATGATGATAATGATGATTATGATGATGACGATTATTATTATTATTATTATTATTATTATGTTGATTATGATGATTATGATGATGATGATTATGATGTTGATTATGATGTTGATTATGATGTTGATGATACAGACAAAGGGAAATACAATAATTTAAGGTCTTCATTCTTTCAGTGCAGTTGAGATGTGATTCTTGCCTTATTTCTTCACAGATTAATCACCTTCTATGTGGAGGACACTGCAGGAGCAGGCAACAGTCCCATCTCAACCCTCAGCCTCACCATTCTCCCCGTCAACGATCCTCCCATATTGCAGTACGTGTCCGTTGGTGTAGACGAGGTGCTGACCTATAGGGAAGACGACTCCGCCCTCAATGTGGGGAGGGGCATCTACCTCAGGGACGTCGACAGTGACATTGCCTTTGTCAGCATCACTATTACGAGTGAGTTGACGCTTGTGGGTGTGGCTTGAGATGTTTACAGCAGTGTACTGCTGTTTATTTGAGAGAATTTATGTTCAGATATAATCTCAAATTCTGTTGAATTGTGCATCCTGGCTACATGTAACAAGAAAAAAATGACAATTTTCATCGCACTTTGTATGCAGCTGTTGATTTGTGCGTGTGTGTGTGTGTGTTTGTGTGATGGCAGATCTTCTCAACGGAGATCAGGATATAGTGACCGTGAACCAGAGTCTGCTGATATGGTACGGGATCATCATGTACACAAACACAAACGATGGCAGTGTCCCAGTCAGTAGGACCATCTCACTCAGTGGAGTAGCCACACCCACCCAATATGAACAGGTAATGCAAGATTAATTGTTAAAGTGTGTGACGCTAATCCCTAAAGATATCCATATACCCGGTATACATAGTGACAAGTAAGAACAGTGGGGATAATCATATCCACGATATTTAGAATGTGTTGTTGTTGTTGTTGTTGTTTTAGGTTTGTGTTTATTCAGTTCATGTGAAGAATTAAAATACATATTTATTTGTATCTAGCTAGTTTTCAGTGAGTGAATTACTTAAAATTCAAACTAACATTCTAATGAAGGACATTCATTGCATCTTTGTGTGTGTAGGTATTGCAGTCTTTGTCATATCAAAATGGCTTCACCAACAACAGCGTCATCAACGGCATGCGGACAATAACAATCACAGCTAATGACACGTCCGAGGCAATCAGCAACCCTTTACCTATCACCATCAACGTGTTGTTCAGAAACGACGGGCCTGTCCTGAACATTGGTGCAGGACCGAACATGGACTTCACGATAACATTCGTGGAAGGAGATTTCAGCACCCCCATTGTGCTGCAGCATGTTCTGACACTGATGGATGAGGAAAACCACAACATCAGTCGAGTCACTATCCAGCTGTCTGCTCTCAATGGAGACTTGGATGCCTCGGATATTCTTATACCAAGGACGCCATTTCCCATGCTGTTCGTGGACAATCTGTTCCAGCCACTTACAGACACGACTATCGATATCGCCACTAATGGGTCCATGCCGCCCGAGTTGTATAGAAGTATTATTGGATCCGTTTATTATTCAAATGACGCCGATGAGCCTACTTTGTTTAACGCTACCGGTAGTCCGTTGATAAGAATGATCACCATTAGTATTTACGATGAGAGATTCGATCCATTGGCCGTAGATTCCGATGGTAGCATTAGCATGGGAGTGACCAATGTCACAGTAGGTGTGGTTATAACGCCGGTGAATGACCACGCCCCTGTGATCACGTTGAGGGCTGAGCCTGCTGGGTGCGCCACATCTGGTTCCAGCGGAGGGTCATCCTCGAGCGGTGTGTTGCAGAGAGCTAGAAGAAGTACCTCATGGGCTCTAGCTTCTTCTCGGAGAAGAACAAGGAGAATGGCAGATATCTATGATGACTCAAAGGTGAATTTAACTTAAAGCGGTAGTAAAACATATGAATATTTTCATAAAAAGATGCTAATATATCCAGCATTAGCTATATTTGGGAGGTAATATAGAGTAGTTATAGCATTTATAGCTACCATCACTCCACTGATGAAGGCATGAAGCCAGGACTTCTTGTTATTATTCAAATTACTCCATACTACAATAAGTTCTTCAAATATGATTTAAGTTAGTTTAACATAATACATAGTTGTAATATTAAGAATACTTTAAAAGTTGCTAGAACAGACTTGTCTGATAGTAGATAATTTTAACATGAAATTGTTGTCTATATAATATAGAATTGGCATCAATTATTAGCAAATATTTTTTATTTAGGCTGCCAAAGTCACTTCTGCCGTAGCTAGCTTCACCGACGATGACTGCCTCCACCTCGTCACACTCTCCTTCAACACGCCCACTAACGCCCCCATAGTGGCTACCAAACTCACCGTCTCCAGCCTTCTCACCTTTGACAGTCCGGAGGTCAACTCTGCCGTCAGGTTTGGGGTGTGGCTTGACTACGACAAGATGGTGGTTGTGTTTGGAGGATGTGTTAGCAAGAAGGCGGTGCAGGGCTTGAGGGAGAGAGGAGTGAAGGTGTATCTGGATGCAGACAGAGGTCAGTATAAATACCTATGGCACATTTGTATAATCTTGTAACTATTCAGTGGCGTAGGAAGGGGGGAGGGGGGGAAACTCCGGGGGCTGGAGCCTCGCCCATAATTTTGAGGTACAGTCTAACAAGGGGATATCTCACATGCACACTTAAACTACAAAAACATGTCCTTGGAGCTCCCCCCCCATACTGAAACATCTTCCTACACTGCTATACGCTTTAGTACTACTAGTAGTAGTAGTAGTAGTAGTAGTAGTAGTAGTAGTAGTAGTGATGAACTGGAAATTGCTTAATAATAATCTGTCTTTTAGTTTGTTTATGAATATTTAACCATTTTTATTTATGTATTTATTTTATAGCTATATCTCTCATTGTTTTCTCCAAGTAATTTAACCCACTGTTGCTATGGTTGTTGCTATGGTTGCACAGGTACATGTGACTGGACAAGTCCGTGCTCTGATCACTTGATTTGCTTCAAGAACCTCACCGGTTGCCCAGCCTCCGGCCCCTACCCAGTAACTATGGAAACACCTTGTTCATCGAGTGGCACTGAATGCAATAATCAGACCGTCATGATCACGCCCCCTGACAGCATGGAGGGCGGAACTTACTCAAAGTTTGCCCTGGCATCTCTGCTTTTGACATTGGTAGTCATCCTAGTGGTGTTCATGGTGCTCATGGGAAAATCTTGCCTCTACAACTCCAGGTTAGCATATTGTTGTTGTTTATGCTCTTGTTTGTATTTACTCTTGACATTTCTTATCCATGGCGGGTATAGTGTATTGAGTGGTTGCATGTATTGGGCAGTAGCTGCAGTAGAACTATACAGTGTAGCTCCAGGGAATCTTGTAGCCTCAGTGGGAAACTGGTATCCACCGTGGCTTAAAGCTGGTGGTGACAGGGAGATACTATTTAACTGCAGTGACCAGAAACTAATAGCTTTAAAAAGACTGCAGAATATATAACTTGCGATACCTTGCTTTTAAAAGATTTCTTGGCCATCTACTCGATTCTGTTAAGCCCCTATGAAAAGACGCTGCATATATTCAGCAAGTCATTAAATGAGGCAGATGTGTGACTTCACTGAGTCGTTATAAAGAGAGTTCAAAGTGCAGTTAGGCACTATACTTGAGTTGTTTAAAATAGCACATTGAAAGAATGTACAATTTTTGCTAAAGAAATGTTTAAAGACCAGCTACTCATTAATTTTACCTATTTATAATTCATGGTGAGCAACATCTGTCTCACTCATATATAAAATAAATATTTATTGAGAATGTGAGCTCAGTTGATAATTATTGCGTTGTTGTATATGAGATATTTGGTAAGGTTGCCTTTTGTACAAATACACACACACATTCTTATACTCACCTTAATTGTGTTACATTTACTTTAATTTCAGAACTATGAAGTCTCCAGTGACAGATTTTAACTTTGAAAGATCTACTAACATCAATATATCTCAGATTGAAGAGAGGAAAGAGAACACCCAGAACCTTCAAGATAGACCTGTGGTACAAGATGTTAAAGTAACTTCCACACCCCAAGGGTCAAAAGTCTTCAATCAAGAGACATCCAAGTCTACATCAAGCCAAAGAAAGCAGAGGAGAAAACTGAAGAGGGAAAAGATGAAGGAAAGCCAGGGAAGTCCTGCGGAAGAAAGTGATAGAGTCCCAATGCTTCACGACGAAAGCTCCAGTGATGAGAGTGACAATGAAGTCGTGACAATATTCCCTGAGACAAGGGCAGGAGATAGTTTGCAGAGCGAGTCCAAGTTGCCAGAAGTGACGCTACTGCTTCTAGATGACGAAGGCTCTGCTGAATGTGGCAGGCACTCTCAGAACAATACAGAACTCAACGTGGGGCGTGGCTGCCCCCATTCACCTACATCAGTGGGAGCGAGCAATAGATAGATAGATGCTGAATTTTGTAGGAACTGAATTGAAAGGGCAGTAAGCTTCATCTTCAATTTGCGGCACTTCAGTATACTTCTTCTCGTCTCTTTTTCTCTCTATTTCACATCTCTTCATTTCTTCTCTTACACAATTTAATGTTTTTTCTCCTCTTTCTCTTCCAATAAAATGACTTGGCAATACCATTCCCTAGCAAATCCAACATCCATCCTTCATGTTCATGCATTATTGTAGACTGGACTAAACATTGCATGCTTTACATTTCTTATACCACATGACTACGTAGCATATTGCTTATATACATTTTTACCACCATTATTTATTTTGGTAATTTCATATGTACAATAATTTTATTAACAACAACTAAGACTAAGATCCAAGGTTTTTAACAGCCAATAGTTTTAATTATAGTTGACCCCTGAAGAGGACTTCGGCAAGAAATCAAAAAGTCGGGTTAAGTTATAATTAAGAATATTGGCTGTTAAATAGAGAAAAATTTCCTATTATTATAATTGTTTCAGCCGAGAATGACTGAATCATTGAAAGAGTATTAAAGCTGTCTGAAGAAAGACCCAAATTAGATATGTTTATTGGAATGTGTATTATACTACCTAATAATGCATAGGCTAACTTGATACTCACTCAGAGGACAATTGGCACTTGCAACATAGAGGTGACAAAAGTTATAAGCCATAATAGAAAATTTGTGTTCATAGTTAGTCTCCGCAGGCCAGACCCTTTACCCAACACAGGTATGCTCATCACATGATTGTCCAGGTAATGAGGAGCTAGCAAAAACCTTCACAGAGTGCATTTGGGTAAAAGGACTTGGATAATCATAGGAATCTAAGCCATTGTCTCTGGGATCACTGACATTATATTCAGCATATGGTCTCTTGCACAAAGGGCAGTTCAGATAATGGCAGCAGGTGAGAAGCAGCTATTTTTTTTATATAATATGTGACCCTTATTCCACTTTTCCAGACACAATCTATCATCCGTGTGCATGGTCGTAGCTGTATATTACATGTAAAGTATTTTGTCACAAAAAAAAAAAAAAACTATTAGAGATTGTTGTTGCTGTTTTTTCTTTTTTCTTTTTAAGCTTTGGCAAACTTGAAACATCTTTACGTTCATGCTTGCACCAGGGTGGAATCCTCAATGTATATATTTTCTTATAAAGTGTCACTGATTGCAATTTTGTAAACTAACTTTCCTGAGAGAAAATATGAGTATTGACTAAAAAATTAGTTTAGATTTTAATTTAAGCTGATTTGCTCATTAGTAAATAACAAAAGCGCATATATAGCTAGCTACTGAACTATTTGTTGTGTCTGTCATTGTATGTTATTGTCCTCTCGAATAAATATTAGTATAAGTTATAAAAGTATATCACAGGTAGCTAACAGTAAACATAATGGAAATTTTGGAGTTAAAATATCTCTAGCTAAGTACATTCCTTAGCACACATAATAAGTATTATAGCTATGTTGCACTACCACATTTTAACGATTATGAATGTAGTTACAGCTTCCTTACTTCTCCATATGCCACTGCAGCATATCACATTAGCAATTTAGACACCACCGGAAACGCATGCTGTGATGCTTTCTGTATACAAAGAGATTGCTGCCATCCTATGTATCCTATTACTTATAACTAGCTACTGATACTCCATTAATACTGGTCAGATACAAATTCATGCATTTTTAAACATTATACTGGCAAGAGACATAAAGTAGTTAACATTTTGACTAATGTTTATTTTGTTAACTTTTTCCAAAAGCATTCTACAGTGATTTCTTTATCTGATATTAATTTGTACAGATAGTACCACCTTAACAAATTTCATGAGCCTCATCTCGATATCATCATCGCGGGTTGTTTTTTACAGAAATATGGAGGATTATCGATTTGGTTAGCCAGAGGGATAAACTTGTACATAACGAGACCCAACTATGATGCCAAACTCAACAGGTCACTTCACAACGACAAAGTGGGTGGAGCTTTCAAAGTTCAGAAAAGCTTTCAACTTCAACAAATGTAGTTGTTCAACTCTGTAAAAGTCATTGACATGGCGCATTTTTACTTCAGTGAGCCAATTTGTCCCAATTTTTGGGTGTATTAGTTTGACGACTATTTGAAAATATTTTTGCATATTTATTTGTATTTGCTAAATTTCATCACGTACAGGCACCAAACATTTTCAAAGCACTTTATTTTGTTAGTATGAAGATATTCTATAAAAGAAAAGTCTTTGCAAGTGTGGACACGGATTTGGTTAGCCAGAGGATAAACTTGTACATAACGAGACCCAACTATGAAGCCAAACTCAACAGGTCACTTCACGACGACAGAGTGGGTGGAGCTTTCAAAGTTCAGAAAAGCTTTCAACTTCAACAAATGCAGTTGTTCAACTCTGTAAAAGTCATTGACATGGCGCATTTTTACTTCAGTGAGCCAATTTGTCCCAATTTGTCCCAATTTTTGGGTGTATTAGTTTGACGACTATTTGAAAATATTTTTGCATATTTATTTGTATTTACTAAATTTCATCACGAACGGACACCAAACATTTTCAAAGCACTTTATATTGTTAGTATGAAGATATTCTACGAAAGAAAAAGTCTTTGCAAGTGTGGACACGGAATGTACAACATGAACTGGTAGGGCCACACCCATCACCATCCCATAGCTCATCCAGCCAATTATTCTCTGCTGACCAATTATTGGAAAACACTGCATTTCAGCTGTTAGTGTCACAAAAGTAGTCCCTCCCCATGAATGGCGGAGTTTGGTGTGGCCATGTGATATCACTGTTAGTACAGGGACAGAGATTTCTAGTCTGGTTTGTGTATCATTCAGAAAAAGCAGCTGCAAAACTCAAATATGTCTTCTGTTACCAGGTGGTCCATGAGTTAGGGACACTCCATACACATATGAGTCCTCTATGATAGCATTTGATGCGATATATTTAGAGAATGCACTTCCACGACGACTGCCAATTCTTTACCACAAACTGCGGAATAACTAGTTTCATTTACATGGAATGTTATTGAAGCATAAAAGCTAGCACATCCTCCTAATTAACTGACTATTATTTCTACACATTAAGTGATTGGTACCATTGGGACACTGATGTGTAGAATAGTTGATGTTCACGACATTGGTCCATGGGGCTTTGAAAAGCCAATTTCTGGTGATACCTTGCAGTGGTTTTGTTGATAAAAGTAGTATCTAAGAGACAGTGGTCATATTCATTACTTGTTATGATAGAAACACTTCGAAATGGTAAATTGCTAGAATTTGAAATGTAAGCCATAAATATAAAGTAGCAACATAAGAATAAAACTACACCCATTATGTAACTAGGGAAGCTGGAGAAAATGGCTGCTCAAAATTACGTTTTTCAGATTTTAATCTCTACAACAAAGGTTTCCCAATACTTATATACAGTTTTTAGGCAGTGATAAGAAATCAGCATTATGTACTAAAATATACAAAAGGTGCTTTAATTTTGATGCAAATAGTTTATTCTTTTATTATTTAATTACAGTCCATGACTAATGCCAATATATTGGTACTTTTTCTCCTTCTTACTTCCTAAATTACTCCAAATATAAATATTTACAAGCTGAAGCAACAATTGAGTCCGGATTAACTTCCTTTCTGGTAAGTTTGAAAACAAATTCTGGGTTATAAATGTTGTTCTACAATACAATTTAAATTTGAAACACAAGACAAACCTTAACCATTCATTGGCACACTTTCAGTTAGTCATTTAGTTTAGCTATATACTTAATCAAACTTTTCCACAGCTGTCTCTTGCCTAATGAGATTCATTAACCTCATTTCTTTGGGTTCATTACTTGTAGAATGAACTATTGTCTATATTTTAAAGTTTTTTTTCTTCTGATTACAGTTGTTTCTATAACTCATTTTTTAAATTAGCTAATTGTTTCTTCTAATAACTGTATTCCCACTCTAATTATGGACATCTTGGAAGGTGTCCAAATTAGGCAGCATAAGGTGGGGCTCAGGGGGCAACACCCCAACTTTGATAGGTAGAAGTCAGAGTCCCCCCCCCCCCCCCCCCCCCTCCCTTCCCCCTCCAAGCATTTGGACAGAATGGTGGATTGCTAAATGTGCAGCACGCACTGGTGGGACCACACCCATTACCATCCCATAACTGGTCAAACAAATAAATTGAACCATTTTGAGACTCCACATTTTGGTTATTAGTGTCACAAAAGTAGTCCTCCACACAAATGGTGGGGTTTGGTGCAGCCATGTGATATTAGTGATAGTACAAGGACAAAGGTTTCTTGTCTGGTTCATGTATTCTTCAGAAAAAGCAGCTGTAAAACTCCAAATATGCCTTCTATTATCAGGTGGTCCATAAGTTAGAGACACTCCTGTCAAATATTCATTCTCTATAGTGCTACCTGCTTATAGTTAGAGAAAAGCTTTTCCATTCCCCAGTCCTAACACTCTTCCACACACTGAGGAGTACTTGGCTTTATCCACTGAATAAAACAGTGATGTAGAAGCATTGCTGCACCCTCTGATGAAACTGTCACTTGCTCTACATACCAAGGAGTCAGTGACATTTGTACAACCTAGCTTTGTGTAGTTCTTATTCACAACTTCAGTCCATGGTCCGCTGTTAATTTGACAAGGGCATAACAAATTCCTGGTTATCGTGTGTGCAGTGCGGTCTTTGCGTTGATGAAATCGTCATACAAATTGCAGGTGTCTATGTCCATGTGACTGGTAGATATATTTGGAGCAACATGAAACGGTAGTGAGGCAATCGAAGTAAGAACAGAGAAGGAGAAGTAACAAAATTTCAGCCATTAATGAAGTAACAGGAAATGAATTAATCAGATTAGTGGAATACAACAGTCAGGTATAGTTCTTCATACTGCTCTCAAGGCTGCAAACTAGCTACTTTCTATCCTAGCTTATATGGTAAGGAAAAACGAAAGACAGTAAAAAAAAAAATAAATAAATAAATACATTTAGCTACCACAAATTGGTAGTTCTTTATTGATCTTTTTGCTACCAAAATACTGTCTCGGCTTAATCTCAAAATGTTGACTACCTGAAAGTTTAGCTTCCACCTTTACCTACCACCGTGCAATCAAGTTAGCCATGTGAAAGTATTGCTCCTGACCAAGAAAATCTTTAGATTAGGGTAACTACAGATAACTAGTGTTGCTTGAAGAATTCTTTCATGCACATGTGTAGTTATAACAAGTGTTGGGGAACTCCAAAATGTGGCCATCAAATGTCCTGTTCCTAATAGTCAGTGGTAGAAAGGGTAGCTATTATTATTTTTATACCACCACAATGGGTTAGAGAATTAGCTAATATTTTTAACTGATTGGTGCAAATCCAAAAAAATTAAAATACGGCAGCAATTTTAGGCAGTACAGGCAACTAACTTATTCATCATATTATTTATTCATTAGTTAAATAACTAAATATATAAAATTTATTGATTAAGATTGTGAAACAATACCAGATTTATTGTATAGCTAGATTGTACATACTTTTGTCAGAAAATACTAAGTTTTGTTTATAACTAAAATTTATCTAGTTGACTTATATACAATAATAATTTATTATCAAGTAATGATCAGTACCTTCTAAGGATTCAAATGATATACAACATGACCCAATTTGGTGCAACTTTATATGTGACCATTTCCTAAAATAAATATTTTCGCATATATTTCGAATTGCCCAACCATGCCAAAGTGGCATGAATCTGATTATGACTTCATAGGTCCTATAGAACATATTTTTATGAAAAAAAAAAGTTCCGCATACCAAAATTCCAGGTTAACCCCTCTGGCTTCCAGACTACAAGCTAATCAAGTATATTAAAGCAATTCTAATTTGGATGACGTGTTTATAACAAGCAAACCTTGAAATTTCAACTGGTCTAATCATAATTCAATACACAAAACAAGTGGATGAAACAGGAAAAATACAAAGAAAATAATAAAAAAACAACAACAACAGGAGATATATCACAACAACGTGTGAACGTATCTATTTTCAATCCATACTGTCAAAAAAGAAAGAAAAAAAAAAGAAAAAAAACAACAACAACAAAAAACAAAACAAACAAACTGCATTGGATATCAATATGTTTACACAAAATATAAATTATATTGTCGCAGAGTTGAAGCTGATAAAGTGAAATATTACAGGAAGTGGAGCAGAGGTCTGTGCTTATTTATTTTGAAAATGTGCACCAGGAAATAAAGAACACGAAGCAGAGGAAGGAGGGTCTGCTGGGAGAAGATCAGAAGGGGGAGGGGGAATTGGGTGGAGCTAGACATCCGTCACAATGTGGTTTCCCTTCGAGGCTTTGAGCTGATCCTGAAGTGCCTGTTTCCATGAATGGAATCTACATGCACAAGACACCACAATCAATGCCATACCCAAATGATAGAACACAGCTTGAATGGTCAAATTATAGTATAATTTAAATGATCCAAATACTTCTGTTCACCGAACACCAAAATTCTAATAGTAGCACGTGCAGACACGAAGAATCGCTTGATTAATGCATGGGGTTCAGCTATCCGAACATTTCACTGAAAGTCTCACTGTCCCAACATGCTAGGTTAATGGAAGTACTACGGATATTATTACTACCACAAAATACTAATGTACAATACAGTGAGGAATGTCCATCAAAATGTCAGTCTTCTAAAACACCAAACAAGCCTCATCTATTGGTCTACTTTAGTATCTTTCAAACACACAAAGCTGTGCTTCTAAATGTGCTATGCTTCACTATGCTTCACTTCTGTAAAATGCTAGACATAGTGGAGATGTTTAGACTTCAGCCATCGACCTCACCCACCAGCCAGTCGCAGTGATTGTATTACGATTATCGCTCACTTAATTAAACTCAATCTTCAGTCTTAATCAGACACAGCCATTTATACTCCACTCGCATAAGTCTTTATGCAAACTATTTCTTCAATTATAAGTCGTCTGCCAAAATTGGTATGAGAGGGATCGTAATTTTGAGCCAGAGACGATTGTGAATCAGCTTGAGATTGCGTGCTGAGCACGACTGAGATGGAAGCCTATAAAGAGCTCATTGATTCATTGAGAAAGATAGTGTGTGAGCCTTACATTGATGCAGCATACACAAGACATTGTAATTTCACTCTCTCATTGGTTAAAAAAACAAACAAACAAAAACACCGTAAATTAAATACGTAAACAATTTTACAATAAAAACTACACAACACAAAACAATATTACTAAAGTACACATAATACAAACATAGCAATATATATTTACACCAATATCTCTTACTTGTTCCTAATTCTTTTATCTTCTCTCTCTTCTTCTTCCTCAAATTTCCTCGCAAAACTTTGAAGTTCGACAACAGAAAACTTGACCCATGTTTGCACCTAAATGAAATAACCACAAATCAGCAATAAACACAAACAACAAAATTTACGCAAACTACACACTCATAAAAGCATACAACTACATACAACATATAGTATATTGTATGCTTAAAAGCATAGCACACATTTATACCTCCTCAGATAATTGTTCATCTTTTTGATCTGGAGCTTCCACTACGAATATTTTGGCCATTACTTCATTTGGGCCGAGTTTCAGTCGTCTCTGCAACGGATAGTCATCATCACTGAGCAACTCCTTGGTGCCATTATCATGAATCACACATAACGCAAAGTCTCCCAAAGAATTCTCAACCTAGACGGAAGAAACAATGACAGAGAATGAAAACAACAATAAAAAAAAACAACAACAAAAAACAAACAAACAAAAACAAAAAACAACAACAACGAACAAAAACAACAATAAACAAAAGACCAAAACATAAACAAAAACCAACAAAATACAATAGTAATTTCCTCAGCATCCTGTTACTTTAGACCAACATGTGATACACTATTGTCAGAGTTAGGTAAGTGGCACAATGCTTTAAAACTATGTACAAGAGCTAGGACTAGAGATAGCCAACCCTTTACCAATAGCAGTCATGTACCTACATATTGTATTAATCCTCAATTTCTGCTAATAATTTTAACTCCATAAGGAAAATTTCTACAACACTTTAAAAAACAAACAAACAACTTTACAAATGAATCCTCTCACTCACCTTGTACTTGGCTATGAGCATGAGCAGTACATCCTTGGTTGGTATCATGCTGGTGACTCGCACGCTAGTAGGCGTACCGTACGGGGGAATGAACATGTGAGGCTGTGGAGAGAAAAATTTAGATTGTCTCTGGTCCGGCAGGGAAGAAAAATATGTTATCACAGATACTTGGAAATAATATATGTAGTATTAAACCAAAAGTATGCCCTTACTCCTTTCTTTTGTATTTAAGTTCCCCCCACCACCACCTGGCCCATACTTCTCAAAAAACAACAACAACAAAAAAGATTAAATTTACATGCGTTCAAAAAAAACAACAAAAAAACTAGGTTAAAAATTCTTAGTGAAAATGTACATACATACATACATGCTGGCCTCAATACAAGGGATCATATCTGATAGATGCAACTACTGCAGGTCGTGGAGCGATACCTAGAGAGATTGTGAGAATATACACATCTCTATCTGTGGATGGAAGGATTATTGGTTTACATGGCAACCACGAGCAATCTTACTTGCTTCTGACAATTCCAAATTAAATAGCACATTGTATTGTTGTATTCACCAGTTAATTTTCAATGGCTACACTCACAAACACGACCTGTTCAGTCTACTCAATTACACGCTCTGCCCTTGGCACCAAGCCACGACTGGAGTCAGTGTCTAAATGAACTCTGTACCCAGACCTTACCATCAGATACATAACTGAATTACCATTTCTGAATGTCTTCCTTCCATTTTCTTCTGCTTTGCTATTTTTCTAAACGAGGCGGAGCGTTTCCGTACGGGAGATCTGGAGTTGTACATACCTGGCTCCACACTGAAATAAAAATTAATCCATAAAACAGGGAAAAGACGGCATTAGGGAAAGACGGCATTTAATTAAACATACATACAGTAGGAGACAAAATAAAGTTCCAGATTTCGTTTCCGTAGTACGGCCATAAAATGGTAGTCTTTTTACCGTAGTTTACCCTTGTGTTCCGTACTGTTTTGACTAGACAGCCGACAATGTATACTAAAACGGTAAAAAATAAAATAAAATAAAAACGGTTAAGCTTTTCCGTCGATTTACTGATATTTTCTAGCCAGAAACTCTTCCATAGCTGTATCAGCAAGCTAAGGCCTTGTATCGACCGTTAAACGCTACGGGAATAGTGCAAAAAAGCTCGTACAAAAATTTAACTTGCTTTAATAAAGCTGCAGACCGAAGTTTCAATGGGCACACAGCTATAATGAGGTCTGCACTTCGTAGGTCTTCTGTTAGCTACTGATGGACTTTCAGTAGTAAAAAATCTAAGCCTGAGAAGGCCCTAACACCGAGACAACATCAATACTGTGCAGTAGTTGAGCTAACAATTCTCCACGATACAACTTAGAATAGGACAGCTTCAATTTTTTTTACCTGAGAAGCTCCGCCTCAGGAGCCTGTAAACAAAAAATTGGAACATTTTTTTTATTGGATAAACGATTTTTATAATTTCTTTGAGCGAGGAATGCGGTGAACGAGAAAGATTAAAACGGTAATGCGGTCGAACAAAACAGCCGTTTTTTTACCAAACGGCGTACCGGTTTTTTTAATTGTGCAATGGCCGTTCTACGGAACGTAATTTGGAACTTCTTTTTGTCTCCTACTGTACCTAAAGTGCTAGCATTGGTCATGGATATTTCAGTTAATTTAGAGAGACAAGTGAACAACTAAAGCTATGTATGTATATGTGTGCATACACTCATCTGCTATATACAGTACTTCATAAAAGCACTCACGCGGCTATAACAACACTAGCAATGGAAATTATGCAAGCTAAGTGCTGTAAGTTCTCATCTAACAAAAATGTATAAGTTTGAGTGCTACAACACTTGGTCGTAGTTACTGATACTACTGCACATTTAATCCATGGCTGGTAACTGGTATATTAGTACTAGTACATTGTAGAACATCTCTATAACGATTTAGAATCTAGTTACATACTTGATCATATTCTGAATGTTTTTCCCTCAAACTTGCCTGTTGCCCCTGCTTAAATGTCTGGGCGTGCCCAAAGAATTGCCATCAGTCTCGTCGCTGAGAGTGTCAGAGTTAACCCTCCGGATGCCGCCATTGCTGTGGCCGAGGCTGTTGGGGAGACTGTTGCTGTGGAAAGCGCTGGCAGGGAGACTCTTGGTGAGGTCTATCGTGTCTTCACCGTCAGAGGAGTCTCCTGATCTAGGCATGCGCTCTGACCCACACAAAATACACACACAAACAAATAAACAAACAACAAAGATATTATTTTTAATTATGAAACCAATTGTATTCCAGCCATCCATGACCAAACAATAATATAATAATTAAAAAATAATAAAATATATTTGGGTTTTACATTCTAACTTTTTTTTTAAACTCAAACTGCTTGCTTCATTAATTTGCCATTAGATGCAATAAAACTTCTGATAGCTTATATTAAAAAGAAATATATGCCAATATTACCATTTACCCACTAAATGTCTACTTTAGCATAAATTATTTTCCCAATTCACTACGTACACCCACCCACACTGCTTTACCCTCTGCTGTACACTAGTATGATTAGTTTAGAGACAGTCAGAAATGGAGCTTTTGAACGGCAAATAACTAACACAGCTAGTAAATACGTACGCATGCACATACCTCTACTGTCCCATCCTGCAATAACTATATCCTGTAGCTTCTGACCACTGCTCTCCATGTCCTTCCTCCTCTTCTCAGACTCCGCCTCCGCCATCATAGCGGCACCATACGCTGCGTCGTCCAAGTGCACGTAGTCTACGATCGACCCTCTCACTGACTGCCGGTGCCTGTTGTCAACCATACTCGTGGAGAGGCTGATTGGATGCTTCAACCCCCAGTATAACTTCAGAAGACCTTCATACACCACCTTACCATTAGCCTGGAGGAATGCAATATACAATAACAACAATAACAACAACAATAATAATAATAATAATAATAATAATAATAGTAATAATAATAATAGTAATAGTAATAACCATCATCTATTAATAATACGTTTTTGTGTTAGTAATGGCAACGATGGTGGTGATCAATGAACATCATGTGTGTATTCATGAATAATTCAGAATTGGTAAAGCATCACCATCTTGAATGGGGAAAATGGTTTGACAAGAGAAAAAAATGGGAGGGAAAAAATCTATCTTGTCGGTGTTCGAACCTGCAACCAGCAATAGTAGAATGCGCACACAAACCATTAAACTGTCAGGACCTACTAGCTTGAGTAGCTTTGAAGTGCCTTATTAACCTATTGTATCCTATAAAAACTGAACACTGGGTCGCTGAAATGAGTTAGGAATGAGTGTTCATCTATAGTAGCTGACCATAATGGGTATATAAGAGGCAGAGAAGCAGGAGAATGCAAGCGTCAATAAAAATAAAAGGTGACAAACAGCTGACTGATGTAACTACTTCAATGAACAAGTGAAAGAAAATACACAGAAAGGACAGAGATACTGAAAGCAGGAGAGAGTTAGACAGAGGAGACGGAATCCATGAGTTTAAAAGGATGGCTGAGGAAAAAAAAGAGAGCAGGAGAGGGAAACCATGGATAAAACTACCTTATGCTACTGCACTCTTAATTTGCACAAGTTAGTACATCAGGCGTCACTGTGTGGAGTAGTAACAATAATAATAATAATAATAAAGTGCAGATGAGAGGCGTGGCTTTATTCAAATTAAACTATTATTAGGCCAAAAAAAGACAACCAATACAGAGTGACTCATCATAATAATAATCATTATCAGAATCACCATAATCATCATAATCATCACCATCATAATCATCACCACCATAATCATAATCATAATCATTATCATCATCATCATCACTATCATCATCATCATCACTCACGTCATTATTATATTAACTATATCAAGTGTTAGCTAAGGCAATGATGTTATGGTCTCTATACTCACGACAATTAAATAAATAAATAAAAAGAACGGTATCGTACAGATCTTCAACTTGATGCACTAATATATAGTGAACAAACAAAAACAACAAACAACAACAACAACAACTCAGATCCCCGCCCACATGATACTCACCTCTCTACTCTTAAGCTTGTCAACTGAACTTGTCTTAGCCAAGTTATAATCTTTAATCTTGGACTTGATATCACTTCTAAAACATTAAAAATATAATTCACATTAAAATCAACAAATAAAGAGCTCGTAAACAGAGGGTTTAAAAATGCTATCAATAGCTCACTAGACGGTAAGGAAATATTATCTAGACTTTAGGAGAGGCCATGAGAGTAAGTACCGGGACAACCAGTTTAGTATAAGATACCCTCAAGTGATTAAGAACTTGCTAAAGCTATGCTTTAGGTGTTGCCAAGTCAAAATGCTAGAACTAAAATATTCTTAGGGGGCCAAGGTTGTTCCAGCAGGGGCAAGGCTCTCTCAGCCCAGCATCCCTGGGCTCGTCCCTCCTCCTTAAAGGCAGCTCTGATAGGACTTTAAAAACTATATAAAACACAAAAGAATGACTAGTGACGTGTGAGCTGTTCTTTGTGCTTGCTTAGGGTTTCATACAAACAGAGGGGGGGGTGCTGGGATTTCGTTCTCTCTCTCTCTCCCCCCCCAAAGAAATTTAGAAGTGATAATTAAAGTAGTAATACTGCTACTACTAAATAATAGCACAACAACCAAATTACAAAAAATTATACCAACTGGTTTTAAACCAATTGGAATAATTTTTAGTTCAATTTTTTTTACAAGCAGGAAATCACTGGCTTGCAAACACATGGCGGACGTTTTTAGAGTAACACACTAATTCATCTTCCTAAGTACCCAAGAATTTCACGCTTTCTCCCCCACCCCTCCAAGCGAAAAATTCTGTATGAATCTCGGCTACTAATACATGTAGTTACATAGCAACCAGCAACATCCTTACCTAGATGATGTCATACACAAATACACGAACAAGCTAACCCAGTTCATAAATAAAAAAGAATCTCTAGTGCACACTATTCAACCCGTACAAAACTCACTTGGAGTAAGTGTCTCTTCTAGCTGGGGGTGTGGTTATAAGGATCTTATCCGTCGCGAAGTTGTTCCTCTTGAGTTGGAAGCAAGCGTTGCAATACGGTTTATTCATAAACTTCACAAAACAAACACACATACATACACTTAATATAATCTAAATTTTTAAAATTTATTGTTGACTTACAGCTGAGAATGTGCCGGATGCCAGCGACCTGTCACAATTGTCACATCGTACGCATCGCAAGTGCCAATCCTTACCCATAATGCTTTTCCGCTCGTCAGCTGCATCATAAAAGCAAGAAGTAAGAAATCAAATATTAAGTGTATGGCAAAATGGACAATACACACAGTGCAAACACAACGCTATGTATAGGATTCTAAATACCAAATAATTTAAGTTCACACCGTTACGTATAAACCATTTCACACTGATCCAAGGTCCTCTTTTAAATTTTCGCATGTTTAATCACTACACTATAATAATTATGTGTGTATTAATTCATGCTCTTATGAATTGCAAGTGCCTTATAGGGAGATAAGTTTCTTTTCGTCGTTGAAATCCCACCCACACACTCATTTGCTCTGTCATCCACCCACTCATCTGACCCACCCACTCATCCGTTCTCCCATCCACCCACCCTCCCCTCCCACATAACAACTGCCAGGTATCTGAACGATCGTCTGCCTATTACATTTTTGACTTCAACTAGAACAGTTTATCGAAAGACCCACCCAATAAGCTGAGCGTGTGCACAACATGTACACCCCCGATCAGTTCATGTCAGAATGAACGAATGGACTCACCTGGAGTGACGGCTTCCCCGCACTTGGGACACTTGGACATGTCTATTCTGTCTGAGTTATTGGATTCATCAACTGACAATGTAGATTGGGTAGTTTTCTTCTTGATAGTCCGGCTGATGAAGGACATTTAGGTTGTACTCTGCACCACCCTAGGAGGGTGTGGCTAAGATGTAGACACACCCACTAGTAGTGAAGGGGCGTGGTTAGGACGTACAAGCAAACAGTTATTGTGACAAGACGTTTTCGTCAGAAGTAGAAAATGGACAGCCTATACATTGCAATAGAATTGGAAATGCCATAATATAATAATAGTAGTAGTAGTAATAATAATAATAGTAGTAATAATAATAATAATAATAATAATAATATAATAGTGGTAGTAATAATAGCAACAACAACAATAATAATAATAATAGTAATAATAACAATAACAACAAAAATAATATAATAGCAATGAAGCACCAATGGTGTGAACCAGCAGTGCTACTGTACACAATATGTTATGAGTTTACTCATAAATTAGTTTGAAATCAAAAAAGTAGCACAAACAGGTCTTGAATCCTTGCTCTTAGTAAGTTCATACATACCTAAATCAACGGTTAATTGTCAGTAACTTCCTAAATCAGAGCTGACAGACAGACAGACAGACACACATAACCCTCTTGCACGTGCACACTGAGGCTTATTTATAATAATTATAAAGTTGACATGGTAGCAAAGTATAGGAGACATTTCTTTTTGGGGTCCAGTGAGCAAAAGTAGATATCTAAACTGATGATACCTTACCCAAACTCTTACCACACACACACACACACACACACACACACAGTACAGTATTTCAATATGTTGTATCTACACATACTGTACCCTTTACATATATAATTCTTTTAATTATATCACGAAAATACCAGGGGAGACAGATAGTAATGAAGCACTGTACACTGCATGACAAAACTAATTATCTCCTCAAAGAAAGATATCCTTTACATACAAACACACATTGATACACCACACACACACACACACACACACACACACGCTATTCTAGTTTGATTACACTAGACAAAAACTAACTGGACTCGCATGGCTTTGACTTTTAAAAACAGGCACATACACTAACATACATACATAAATATCAACAGCCCCTCATTTTAAGAAGCCGAAATTGAAGAAAGATATGTATGCACTTAATAAACAATTAAATTTATTACAATATTTCGTTATGTGACAGTATACCAGGAATGTTTATAAATAATTATGTAATATACCTCTTATATACACATGTTATAACAACAACAGCTTTAACTAGGCCAGTCAATTATAAACAACAACACATACAAAACCAAAATGGACATATCATTCCCACATTCACCAATCACAAGATGGGCTGATCGAGTTCACAGTGCACCTGCAGTTAAATATTGGCTCACAAGACCTTTATTGTTATAATGACTGTGTCTATACATTAGTGTGTGTATGTGTGCATAGTGTGTACGTGTGTGTGTGTGTGCACATGTGATTTAAGGAAAAGAACGTGTGAAGAGTTAAAATTGATATTTATTGAATCACCAGTGAAGGCTTTCTCCAGCGTAACAACTACCGGGAAGAAGCCCTGTAGGTGGTAGGTAAGTGCTGGGGCTTCCACTGTATAACAATAGCAACACATATGTACATGTAAGTACATAACACACACAAGAGAGTCATTCACAGATCCATTGCTACGTAACTATCCATCCATGACAAGACACATTGAATGCCAGATGCCAGGTTGATTAAAAAGAGGCTCTTGAAGCGAGTGATAAGAAATTAGGCAGACAATAGCATTTACAATATTAGAGGGAGAGTCCCCACCCACTCCATTTATATCAGTGGGGCACACAAATGAAGTTCATTAAAAAAACAAAAAGAAAAAAAGAAAAAAAAAGAAAACAAAAAGAAAAAAAAAAGAAAAAAAAAAAAGCCAAAACCCAATAAAACTGTCAAGTATACAATAGCCAAGATGCTTTCAGCTAAAGCTGTCTGAGGTAGTTCTCACGTTTGAATAGCTTCACCCTCACCTTGGCTCAACATCCAGTTCAGGAGACAGTACACTTCTATGGCAACCAGACAACACACACTCAAACTTGTACTAGAATGGGGGCCGCCCGGTAAGGCGACGCTCCACTGCACACATGCACACTTGGCAGAAATGGTCCATCACATGTGCTTCATAGCGGCCTGGTCATCAAAAAATTGGGAACGCTTCACGAATTTGTGTATCATCCTTGTGTGCACGCTCACACACACACACACACACTCTCTCTCTCTGTCTCTGATGAATGTATATGTATGTCAACACTGGAAGTGTTCAATAGGATATTTACAGCTACTTGCCCGGACAGACTTCCTCAGATAAGTGACAAGAAAGACCTTGTTCACAAACACTATTACTAGTTAAGCAGATTTGTGCAAATTTTTATGTTAATCGTGGGTTTTTACGTACAAGCATGAAAGTTGGCATGCTTATAAAACATAATTTTTAGAATAATTTCAGAAGTGGAGCCACCTTGGATTTGACCTCTGGTGACCTCTAAGTGCTAATTAATTGTAAAAAAATAATTATTAATTTTATTGTTTTACCAACTTTACTCGAAAGTACAAGCCAACAATAAGTACACAGTCATCTTCCCACGATCACAGCCATGCTCCCCTTGTTTCCTGATGACTCAAAATCTGTGGCGATGATAAGGCACTCCATGGACATGATTAAGCAAGCCATTCATGAACTCAATCCTGGTCAAGTGCCGGTGATCACTTTATGCTATTGCTAAGGCAATCCAAATATCGCATCTGAATTCCACAATGGCAAGTTCACAGTTCACAAGACCAGACGGGTGTTCTCATCTATAGCTTTAGATCATGCTCATGAGCAAAGTAATGCTACTATCAAGAGTGATGGTGGAGCTAGTGGTCTCACCCAAAATCTTGAAGCTCTACAGCGTTGGATGGTGGCTGGACCAGAACTGGTGAGAATTACTGCTGAATTTGAAGTATCCATGGAAAGATTACATCAAAGAAGCTCCAACACAAACCACCATGATCAGACAAAGAGTAACCAGGTAACTATTGCACAACATGTCAAAAGTCTAGTTGAAGTAATAGAAGAAATGGGTAATCCATTCCTGGAAGATAGCAAGGATTTATTGGTACTTAACACAAGATATATTGCTGACACAGCTGTAGCATCTTCAGTCTGCTGTGCAGAAGAGACAGGGAAAAATCAATATCAGACTTACATAAATGAAAGACTGCATCAAAGATCAATTCTTATCTCTGATCTTATCAAGAGAAACAAATTACCATTTGTTCAGTCGACCTCCAGCCAGAGAAAAATCAAAGGCAAGCCTCCAAGTGTTGTCTTTGAAAAACGATGTGTCCTTATTCTCCCGGCTCTACATAGCATGCCAATCAAGAGATGGAGATTTAGATGATTTTTTTAAGTCATGAAAACCAAGTGTGTCCTCCTCACTGTCTAATTTTGGCAAGTTAAGACAGGGAACCAAAGCTGATATCCTAAGCTGTCTAGAGAATTGCACTGAGCTGACATCATCTCAACCAAATATTGATGTGATCATTCTGGACGGGAGCTGTAGTGGCTAACTTCCTCAAGCCTGTTGCAGTCAGAACCTTTGAAGATTATGCAGTCAAAGTCTTTTTTCCATACGTCAATGCCAAGCTATGGCAGGTCAGCCGACTTGATATTGTCTGGGATCAATGTGCCAACAAGACGGATTTGTTTACTTTTCTGGTGAATTACATAAAACTTCAAACAACCAGCAAGCAGTTAGTTAGTACAAATGGTTCTGAAGTGGTGTGCATCCCTACAATAGACAATACCCATCTGGCACCCTGTAATCATGAAGAAGCCGACACCAGAATGATCTTGCATATAGCAGATGCAGTAGATAAAGGTTTTCAAAAGATTCTATTGCGCACAGTCGACAGTGATGTGGTAGTTTTGTGTGTGGCAGTTGTTGCCAAGATAAGTGTAAGGGAGCTGTGGATAGCATTTGGAACCGGCAAACATTTTAGGTACATTGCTGCTCATGAAATAGCAGCATCTCTAGGGCCAAACAAATCCCAGGCTCTGCCTATGTTTCATGCCTATACAGGATGCGATACTGTTTCATCTTTTGCTACCAGGGGAAAGAAGACTGCATGGGATACTTGGAAGGCATAGCAACATCAACTTTTCTTTCTCTTTCAGTTGGACCAGATATTGTGTCAGATGAAGATATAGCTGTGCTAGAGAGATTCACAATCCTGCTCTACGATCGTACCAGTACTCTAGTGAGCGTAGAAGAATGCAGGAAATTCCTGTTTACAAAGAGAGGTCGAGCCATGGATGCAATCTCTCCTACCAGAGCAGCCCTTGAGCAACATACTAAGAGGGCTGTATATCAGGGTGGACATTGCTGGGGTAAGATGCTTAAGAAAAATCTTAATTTGCCGTCTCCCAGTGATTGGGGATGGGCTGAACCAAGTAGCTGGATGCCACTATGGACAACATTACCTGAGGCGTATTCTTCATCAAGAGAATTGTTGTGCTGTGGCTGCAAAAAGGGATGCAAAAACAATTGCAAATGCAAGAAAGCAGCTCTGAATGTACTGCTTTGTGCCCTTGTGGTGGTGACCAATGCTGGTGAAAACTGCCTTTTTGTTTAATGTCAAGATTTTAAAAGTTACTTTATTCATATGCCAAACATATTTTTGTTGTTAACCGCAGATGTTGGTGTTAACTAATTGCTCAGAGTACACACTGCAATATTAAAATGACCATAACTTTAGATCAAAATAAGATATTGACTTGATTCAAATTTTATAATTCTCCCTAATATATAACCTTTAATTTCATATGTATGATAAGTACTTTCAAATAAAAGTCGGTGAAATAATTTAAAAAAATATATGCATTTTTGCCGATAATTAACACCTAGAGGTCACCAAAGGTCAAATTCAAGGTGGCTCCACTTCTGAAATTATTCTAAAAATTATGTTCTATAAGTATGCCAACTTTCATGATTGTACGTAAAAACCCACAATTGTTTCACAAATCTGCTTAATTATACAAAGTGACAAAGAGAACTACATATTGTAAATAGACTTCAATAGACGCCAAAATTCAAACCGGAAAGTGAGGATTCCACACAGATGGGCATTGGATAGTATTGGTACACAGTCTCTAAACCCACATATTACAATTCAGTCATTCTCGGCTGAAATAATTATAATAATAGCAAATTTTCTCGTTCTAACTGCCAATATTATTATGTTACAAATATATATGGATTATAAATGAACTTTTAAAAATAATAGTATATAATTTCAAAAACCAAGAAGTTTCGATCACGTAGGACTTCATCAGTTGGACAATGAAAACAACTGAAAATTGAAAAACAACAGCAACAACAACAAACAAAAAACAACTGAAAAAAATGAGTCTATGATACAATATCATGTCAATTAAAACTTAACCCGACTTTGGATTTGGCTACATAATCCTGGCTGTTAGAACGAGAAAATTTGCTATTATCAAATTATTATTATTCCACTGATCAACAAACTTTACACCTTATGAGAATTGCCATTGAAGGCCCAGACTTAAGTGAAGTTGATTGTAATGAAATTCTGGACATTTTTAAAGAAAAAAATAGGCGCAGACTGTAATTGGTATATTATTCCAGACCTAAAAATAACACTCAAAAACTGTCTGGACAATTTGTCCGAACAAATCAAAGTTTGCCTGGACATTGACTTATTTGGAGTGGTCAACCCATTTCATTACAATAATTATTGCTATAGTTTCTCCTGCCAACAATTTTACTTTCAAACTTTTTACAAGCCTTGCAAGCAAGCTTTGTTGTTTTTGCCCCAGACACCTCACAATCAAGCCAAGACATAGCCTGAAACTCTTTGTCCAGCTCATTTTGCCACTTTTTAAACGTTGAGTGGGAAACACACCTTTGCTTAGAAGGTCCAGGTCTAGCTTCAGTATCTTTGGAGTAGCGCTTCATTGATTACAAGCACTAGCTACAAAAGAAGCTACTGCTAATTGTTGTTGTTTTTTGCTGACACAACAGGAAATAAACTCACCGAAGAGATCTACTGGCATTGATTTCTAGCGTATGACTGGGCTACTGGAGCCTCACCAAGAACCTTACTGGGCCTCTTCTCAGGACCTCACTAGGCCATGATCAGGAGACGTTAATCGGTGTTTCACACGGGGGGGGAGCCCTGGGATCTCCCAAAAAAAAACCAAAAAAAAAAAAAAAACAAAATACAAAAATACAAAAAAAAACAAAAAACATAAAACAAAACAAACACACAACAAAAATCACACCAACAAAAAAACGAGTCAAAGCGTCAAGTTTTCATAGACAAGCGTTCCTAGTCTGTATCATCTTCATGTGACTAAAATAAAAATGAAACCACAATGCTGTTAGCACCATTCGGGGTGATCTGCAAAAAAGTATACTTCCCATCCCACCATCCAAGTTAACCCACAAACACATCCCCCCCCCCCCCCCCCCCCAAACTGAAAATCCTGTATGAAACCCTGTTAATGGTAAGGGGCTCCTCAGGAAGCAATGCAACGTAGAGTCACACGTAAGGGCGGACATAAAGACTTCCACGGTAATGATGTACGCACAAACATATGTATGTGTTGGATATTGCAAACTTTCAGTATAACAGCAAGAACTGTAACATGATAGATGGTAACAGTGCACTAATGAATCGTGCTCTTCCATCTATACCCATACACACACACACACCCACACACACACATGAGTACATACTACAATTTTATATCCATTTCTGTTACTTTTTTTTCTTCCCCGTTGAACTTTCGCTTTTAAACAAACGTAGGTATGTATACTCCAGCTGCAGATGCCAACTATACATTTCAAAAACTAAACTTCTTTTATATACAAGTGCACAGACCGCTGGAACAATACTCAACATGCAGATATACCTCTCCGTGATATACGGAATACTAATACTTGGTCTACATTTAAATGGGGGTAAGAGAAGGCATTCATCACCCCCCCCCCCCCCCCCCCCCAACTAGAAAAGCTTTCTTCCCCCAAAGAAATGGATCGCTATCACTGTGCAACTTTGAATCAGCACACTATTGCATGTTTTAAGTACTGTAAGGAAGTGTACACTGCAGCATGTGCCCAATTTCATTTCTGCTCTTTCCCCCTCCTGTTTGTTTTCTGTATTCATTCCCGCACATGCCCTACACGGCAGTGCACGCGTGCAAACCCACTGAGGTTACTGGACGTATTGTAGTCTCATACATACAAAAACAATCGAACTCAAAAGCTCATTTTGAAAACAAACCAATTTTGACATGATTTAGTCTAAACACACACACACACACACACATACACAGCACAACGCACTAACATATAAACGTGCATACGGTATCTCATAGAGACATCAGATTCAATCTCACTCAAAACAACACACACTAATCACATCTCCACAATTAGTGTATACTGTCCCTCTGTTCTGAGCAGAGAGAAAGCAAGATGAACAGTGTAAAAGACAAGTAATAGAGAGCAAAGGAGAAAGAGGGTGGGAAGGAGAGAAGTTCAGCACGAGTGCTCTGAGTATGTAAGTAGATGCATACATATGTAATGTGACAGCAAGAGATACATAATCAAGGTATACAGCCTAGAAACTGGGAGGCCAATTTGTCAGAACAAAGGAGGGAACAACAAACAAACCAAACTCCCAAGTACGTACAGGTGAGGTGAAATACGTCAGGTACGTAACGCCAGTACAATTGCACCAGTAAGTCAGGACTAATACGTTCTCTTTAAGGAGACTGGTCACAATGTGATGTTTGTACTTTGAACTGAGTTTCTCCTTCTGAACAAGTTTTAAATGGCATAGCGGATACTACTCATAGGAGTCGGTCTGTACACTACGGGCAGAACTCTGGTTTATAGCCCCAGGCATGCACACATACACACGTACATATTTCACCTTCACATGTGCTCCCTCTACACACATGTGCATGTTTATGTATCATTTCACTACGGCATATCCCATAGTTCGAGAATGGCTCTACCAGACGCTGTGTTTGTGATCGCTCAGTGATGTTGCTGTAATGAAAAGCCACACGGGATCTTCACACTTTCCATCGTGGGTGAAAGGTCATGGAGTTTAGAATTCACTTTTGAAGACACTCTCACACATCATACCTCACTGTTAATTTTCAGTATACATGTAGTTTCGGTTTGGGGTTTGTTTTGTTTTTAATTTCAGGAAATTGTTGCAGATGTCAGTGGGGGTCAATACTAATTAATACCAGACATGCCCGAGTTCAACTCAAAACTAATTCACTTTCAGAGAGCAGGTCTTGTTATCAGATGGGCTGGATTTGTTATTAGATATAACAAATTGAAAGTTACTGGTTTACGTAGACTTCACCTGAAGGTCTTTGATCTAAATTGACTTAGTGTCAAGTGCAAACAAACAAGTCGTTTACATGACTGGACTTTGACCTCACAGGTAGACAGTCTACAAAATCGGCACACGCGTATAAGTAAACATGAACCAACCTACACATGTGACAGCACATGTGACAGCATATGTTCCACCTCACCCAGTGAAATAACACACCAGGAATCGATGGCAATATAATATTAAACGTGAATTTAAATGAGGAGGAGAGGGATATAGAGGAATAACAATAACAACAACAACAAAAATATAATATTAACAATCATAATAAACTTCATTTCAGCGTTGCGAAGGTTTACTGAAGCTGATACGTGCGCTTGTGGACATACAAACATACTAACACACACACACATGCTTAGATTCTGTTAATTAGTCAACAGACACACTTGGTAAACACACATGTCACATCACCGCACACACGTAATTACCCACACACTCATTTAAAATGCTAAATAATCACATCCCTTAAGAGACGTTCCATTTCCATATGGCCCCATTTTCTCATCTACAGGGAACTTCACAAGGTCAGTGAAGTGCGAAACAAAAGGCAATGAATATTGTTAATACTAAACTGCTGATTAATGAACGACCAAAATGGTAAGAACCTAATTTGCTGACACAAAGTAAGCATCAACACTGTACGTATCTCCCAGACGGACATGACCTAATCGTTGAGATAAGATTCACCCTGTGTAGGATCAGGAAACAGGAGAAGGCAGATATAGCCGGTCCATAACCATTCCTGGTTTAGCATAGAATAGAGACCAAACAATACAGAATGTACTTTAAAAAAATTAAGAAATTAATAAAAAACAAAAAAACAACAAAAAACAACAACAACAAAACATTTTCTCAATGATTTATTTTATTATTTATTTACTTAAAACAAACAAAAAACAACAAAACAAAGTAATAACTAATACATCTGCCATTATATGAAACATTACATATTCAATGTTAAGTGGTATACAGAAAATACACTGTGACACAAGGTTCCAGGCCATGCCTCAAATGACTAGTTCAATGTTTTCCTTTCACGAGCACTCCAATTAAAACCACTACTATATGCCACCAGAGAGATGAGTTCAACTAAACCATCATCACTGCCAATGCTTGAAGATACTAAATCAGCGTCTTAAACCAACTCTGTGTGTAAACCATGTATGTATGTGTGTTAACAACACAATCATGTGACCTATGTACAATGCTCAGTGAGCTAGAACTCTAGTGACTGGGGCTACTCTGACAGTCAACAAACCACATCTGTGCCTCTGTTACCATGCCAACAGAACGTTTGCCTTAGTGAAAAAAAAAAAGTTTCAATGAGCGGAATTTCATGCAGTGAAATTTTATAACTTGTGCAATTTTGGGGATCGGGTGAGAGAATTTTCACATGAATAGAGTGCAATAGAAGGCAGCTACATCGTTTAACTAGCTTTCTCTGAAAAAAGAAAAAAAAAAGAAAAAAAAGACCAATGTATAAGTACATACGTAATTATACTTTCAATGATTCAGTCATTCTCGGATGAAATAATTACGGTAGACCCTCAGTTATCCGAACCCCGTTTATCCGAACTCTTGCTAATCCGAACATCATTTTTTTTGTTTGTTTTTTTGAATTATGATATTCATTGGAATTTTGCTGTGCATTAAATAGATAGAGATTAAGACCCCATTCAAAATGTCTTATTTCGAATATCCAAACATTTCAAATATCCGAACAACCCTCGGTCCTGAGGTGTTAGGATAATTGAGGGTCTACTGTACAAAAATAGCAATTCTTTCTCAGTTTTAACAGCTATTACTACATGTTAAATTAAAATTTGACCCGACACTTTGACTCCTTACCCACTCCCTCATTGACCCCTGAGTTAAAAGTTAAAACTGAGAAAATCTAAAAAAAAAGAAAAAAAAAAAAAGAAAAAAAAAAAAGACAGATTAAGTGAGTAAAGCTCATTACCATAAGGTACGACATAATAACTGGTGCATGATTTTCTTGACATTTTAAATCCACTAATTAAAACTAAAAAAAAAAAAAAAAAAAAATTTTTTTTTTTTAATCTAACGGATCTTTATAACGTGTAGAGCATTCAACAACTATATACGTACCGTAGAAAAAGGACACTGCAATTTTATTCTAATTTTCACTGATATCACAATTGACAGGCAAGAGCAGGGTAGGCAGTGAAGAAGGACAGAAATATCCTTTAGTCACGTAGTGGGAGAGACTTATTTGGGAACTCTGGGGGTCACAAACACTGATCGTGACTGTGGGTCTATGTGTCGGGACCTCCCCCAAACCACCTCAAACTTGAACAATAATTATCATCTTGGCACCTCTTAGTTTACGTATGTGTATAAGGCCATAACGTTACACATACATAACTTTAACAACGACTGCCTTTTGTCCAAGGGCTTGGCGAGTAAGCTACCATTCAAGTACCAAAAGCATGAATGCACAAGGAAAACACATGCTGTAGTAGTTCTTTGAAATAGAGACACTTGACTAGCCAAGACTTCCCAACTTGGTGATCAGACTTGTAAAGTTTGCTATACAAAAGAAATAGGAGGTTCAAGGACAAAGGTCACCAGATGCCAACTATAGCCCATAAGGAACACAGCCGGATGTTGTTAGTACATATCTGTCAGGCAAAACATAGTCCTGGTGGGGCACCTTTATATATTATTATTAGAGAGAAGTGTGGAGATACTACTGTATAGTGTCTATGCGTTGAATAGATAGATCAAACGAAGTGTAAGTAAAAACGACAACAACAACAAACAATGATGAAACAACAACAACAAATAAAACAAAAAAACAACAACAAAAAATCAAACCAAATAATCTAAATTGCTCTTGCTATAATTTCTCTATCTCTCGCCGTGATATGTGTGTGTTGTGCGTGTGTGTGTGTGTGTGTGTTGTGTGTGTGTGAATTCAAACAGCTGGCTGGTGCATGACCTCAAATAGACTGAAACTTTCAACATGCACACACACACACACACACACACACACATGCATCAGAATGGTAGTTATTGTGTTGCCTGCTGTCAACTCACTCTCTCACTCTCTTCCTCCGATGTACGTTTGTCACATGACTCTAATCCAGGGGCATACACACACACACACACACACACATGTGTAGCTCATTTAACAACCAAACAAGCAATAATAGCTTAAATTGATAGATACTTAACAATTAGCAGACCACTAAATGACCAGACCAGCAAGACTCAGCTGGATGCTCATTCACTATCCACAGGCTGGACATCTGGGCCCATGTGACATATATGTACTTACTTAACCATGACAACAGCTGGGTAGTTAACATGTAGCCAGTACAATAAATTAGCAATAGGAAATGTTCAGTGGAACAAATTCTGTTTGAATATTAACTGAATATCACATCAGGATGTAAACATACATACAAGATAGCATCGTTAAGAGGACATTTTTTAAAGGACATGAAAATAAATCTGGTCATTATATAGGATTCTCGCTGGGAATGGGAAACACAGCTGCACTTAGCCACACCCACTTAATAACCCACATTACTTAGATGCACACGCCTATAAGAAAGTACTAATAAGTGTTTGGTCACATGCATGATTATATATTCCTTACTACTCATAGAATTTCAACTTGAGCTAATGTACTCCATTAACTTCTTAAACTTCTTGAGGGAAGCGGAGGAGGGGGGGAGGGGGGAATCCTAGGCCACCTCTACCTCCGTATGAAAGCCTGTAGTGTGTACTTAAGGAATTTAGTTAAGCCATACACTATTATAACCTGTGAACCCCGGACTTATGAGACTTATGAGTTTGGAAGTTTATGGAAACATTAATTCCTCCTGACTTATGAGTTTGGAAGTTTATGGAAACATTAATTCCCCCTGACTTATGAGTTTGGAAGTTTATGGAAACATTAATTTCAGGTATCCATGTATGGAGGATGAACTTGAGGATAATTTGTGTGTGTGTGTGTGTGTGTGTGTGTGTGTGTGTGTGTGTGTGTGTGTGTGTGTGTGTGTGTGTGTGTGTGTGTGTGTGTGTGGACTTTCAAATCTTTTGTGTAAAATTAGGATCAAAATCTATAATAAAGAACCTGATCAAGTAAGAATGCTATGGGTTGACTGGGCAATGAATACCATTAATTACTAATGAATATTACACATAATCACAAGTTGGATGGACATCTAGGAGCGAGTCTGTACACTGGAGTTGTATGGTGAGTGAACGTGGTTTGGGGCAAGGAATCGGCACAAAGCAACCCCTAGTGCCCTGGAAACCTCCCACTGTCCCGGATGAGGATACTACCTCATGATGAGGAAACCCTCCAGTGACCTTAACTTCAAGTCACGCTACAAGTCCGGAAACCTTGCACAATACGTCAACTGTCAGAAAACACGCCTCTCAACTACTTGACTCATTACCATCAGACTCAATGGGTCAAGTACATGCAGTGATTAAATGTTCCTGATTCTACTCGAGCTACATCACCAAACAGTAATTAACTTCAACGTGTTGTATTTTCACTAGCGATAATGTTATAAAAGAACAACAATTTAACAATTGTATGTATAATGGCTCCACCAACATGTGAATGACAGTTCTTAATGACACTAAACAATGGCCTCAAGAACTTGTTGCCATAACTGAATACTGCAGACTAACTGTAGAGAGCTCCCATATGTGTAGGATTACCATAACAACCTAGTTGTGTTGTGCAAAAAAAAAAAAAAAAAAAAAAAAAAAAAAAAATCTATAACAAGCATCAGATGAATTAAGACAATGTTTTGAGTTTTACTGGTCACTATTTACTCCAGATGGTTATGACTATGTACACAGTCCACTGACCAATCCAGTGATATTCTAAAGGGACCTAATCTCTGCTAGGTGATAGATGTGGATATGATAACACGCAAAATGGCTGCCCAGAGAAAGGAAAAGGTACGTTCACTCGCCCTGACACTACGTAACAAGGTTGCCATGAGACAGTGTGTATATAGGCTCCAGTTGATACAATAGAATGCACAAGTAAACAACATTCAATTAGAGTAATAGGAATGGAGTTATATAACCTAAATACCGTATGTAGGTAATACACCATCTACCCAAAAATCCCCCATTCCATCTCTCAACTCAATCTAAAGTAATCATAGCAGCCTAACCTATCAATATGTTTCTTTCCTCCTAAAGACTTCAACCACAATACATGCAAATGCCACACTGTCTCTTTGACTGGAGGTGTAACGACTAAACCTATAAAGTACTGTGTACGGATCTAGAGGCCAAGTAAACTAGTGCCCTGGTTTAGCCAGTAGTATTCTAAGCACAACTACTCTTGTGTAAAGTAGGAAATGTTATGCATAAGTTGTGAAAACTATTCCTGACACTACCACCAAATCACATTAAACCCTGACACACACACACACAAAGGCCTTTTGTTAATCTTCGTTTATCCCAGCTGTTGACTGAATTGATGGAGACAAAATATGTGTACTTCCATATTTTGTAATCGTACTCTCTCTTTATCACCTGCTAGCACTACTTATACAATGGACCAACCACTTAAGGAGAATTCAAATCGCCATAGGCTAAATGACTAACTACATAAATATAGCCAATCCTTGAGGTAATCCATAACAATGTCCATGATAATAGAGGGTGCTCTGTGACAACCTCGTGTCTACATCACATAGATGAAGACCTACTCCCTTGCCCTGCCTCATGTTTAGACTCAAGTCAGATAGAATTTCAGCTTAATGATAAACATAGCCTCCAGGAAGAATTGCCTTTAAGTTCTGAATAGTTGCCAGTCTGTGGCTTTTAAACCTGTGAAACCGAGACAGTTCAGGGACTACAAAACTTAGATGCTAAATTTCAAATACCATAGAGCCCCGAACAAGCCCCACTAAAAGAACTCAGGCTCCCCCCACATCAGCTAAATGTCAAACAGACGTTCACTTACGCGCTCCTTTAGCAGTCCGTCTCCTTTAGCAGTCCGTCTTCATCAAATATCAATATGCTGAAAAAAAAGCAGGATTTAAGAAAATAGTGAACAAGAAGGTACAGGCGGTGCAAGAGACTAAATCCGCACAACTCCGTAAAGAGTCTTCTCTTTTTCCGGTGGATAATTAGAATTTCAATTTTACTGCTGCGTAACTCCACCCCTTTACGGTATCGTGCTGCTCTATACTAAGCAGTGTGGATTTCTCGCGACACACGGGCGAAGCCCGCGTGGCGTGGGTTTGTGAATCGCAATACAAATCGATTTTTATTGGTTTACAACTATTTCATAGCCTGTTGATAACAAATAGCTCTATTTTAGCTCTCTCTGGCCAATTCCCCTTTACTTTTAATGGTTGCTACGAACTATATTAACTTTTTCCCTCTAATACATTTTTGTGCGGGGAATACCGAGGACTATTTTAGATCCCGTTTACGCATGCCCAGTTTCCACTAGCAACTTTGTTTATCAGCATTTTCGCAGAAATGGCTAAAGGCAAAAAATAGTGCACACTTGCCAAGTTAGTACACCTAGTAACAATATAGCAACGGGAGTACTAGACGACAAGCGGGGGTCGCTGGAACGAAGGCGCTATATCCTATACTTACTCATGTCTGTCAGCCATTACTTCCATTTTACACCAAACTTACTCGATGAATTGAATTTACATGAAAAATTTTTTGTTTTCTAATAATGATGATAAAAAGAAAATATTTGGTACTTAACTTTTTATTACCATTAATTCAATCTCTGCTGCTTGTTTTGTATTATTATCGCTTATTGTGTTTTTTTTTTCTTTTGTTGTTTTTTGTGTGAAAATTGTAATTAATTTAACCAGACTAGCATTGTCAAATTTTTCTCTGATACCTTGGTTTATCCCCAATATACTAATTTCACTCTGACTCATGTAATAATGCCTCTCAAACTGTATGGGGGACTTTTTTTCTTCTAAAAACAAGGCTTTTCAGGCTTTACTCGGATACTACAGCACTAACAAAGTCTTACTTTAAAATTAGGCTCAAAATTGTGAGAGATTTCCTGCGAAAAAGCTTGTTTTCGTGTCACAAACACAGTTGCTGCCACCGGTTACTAATGCATTGGCGACCCTTTACCAGACGTAATTTTCAAAACTTCGCCGTTTTGGGAGGCTGCGAAGTGCCAATTGTTGATTGTCAAGAACCACTGGTAGCCAGGCCAGAGTGCCTTAATATTAATGCTAAGGAAGCTACCACTACTCGGGGGAAGCTGAAGTAAGTTCGTAATTCCATATTTTTTTTAGCTAAAAATTACACATTAACTCCGGCATTTATGTTACCTAACTATCAGGCTTGCTCGCCATTTGTGCTCAAGCACACCACTAGTATGTATATAATGTATGTATGTATGGAACGCATGCCCTTTAAACGCGCGCACGGGTGCCGGTTTTTTCTCCTAAAAACACGACTTTCGAGGCTTGACCCACTCTCTTCTGATACTAAATCTTTAAGCAAGTCTTACTTGAAACTTGGGCTCCAAAGTGTGAGAAAATTCCGGCGAAAATGCTTGCTTTTCAAGAAACAAAAAGTTGATTCGACCGGTTACTATGGCATTGAAGATCCTTTTCCAGACTTAATTTCAAAACTTCTCCGTTTTAGGGGGGATGCGGAGTGCCGATTGTTGGTTGTCAAGAGCCATTAGTAGTCAGAATGCCGTAATATTAATGCTAAGGAGGCTACTACTACTCCAGTGAAGCTGAGGTAAGAAGTACGTAATTCCATATTTGTTAGCTATATATGCAAAAATAACTCTGGCCTTTCTTTTTTGTAGCTAAGAGCTTGTTGTCAAAACTGGTAAATTCAAATAGTCAGAATGGCTTAAATTTGATACTATGGAAGTTACTACTGCTCAAGAAAATGAGGTAAGAAAGTAATTTTTTATTTGTGTGCTAACATTGATGGTCTTTTATTTTTGTAGCTGAGAGCTGGTTGTCAAGAATGTGAGGTAATTCACATAGTCAAAGTAACTTAAATTTGATACTACAGAAGTTATCAATACTCAGAAATTGAGGTAAGTAGTCATTCCATATTTGTTGGCTAAAATTACAAATAATAACACTGGTTTATTTTTTTTTATCATAGCTGAGAGCTTGTCCAAGAGTTACTGGTATCAGAATGGCAGATGTTTGATACTACAGAAGTTACCATTAAAAAGGTAAGAGAGTGATTTTGTATTTGTTTGCTGATATTATGTGTTTGCATGAACTAAGCTAAAACATAGTAATAATATTATAGTTTTATGTTACCTAACTATCAGGCTCGCTCGATATTTGTGCTCAAGCACACCACTAGTATATATATAATATATGGATGTATGTATGTATGGATTGTACGTATGCCTTTAAAACGCGCGCGCGGGAAACATTTCTCCTAAAAACACGGCATTTTAGGCTTGACCCCAGTTTTTTCTGAAACAGCAGCATTAAGCAAGCCTTATTTAAACTTAAGCTCCGAAGTGTGAGAAAATTCCGGCGAAAACGATTGTTTTACAGGACACAAAAAGTTGCTTCAACCGGTTACTATGGCATTGAAGACCCTTTTCCAGACTTAATTTCAAAACTTGGCCGTTTAGGGGGGTTACGAAGTGCAGATTGTTGATTGTCAAGAGCCATTGGTGGTCAGAATGCCGTAATATTAGAGCTAAGGAGGCTACTATTACTCTAGGGAAGCTGAAGTAAGTACGTAATTCCATATTTTGTTAGCTAAATATACAAAAATAACTCTGGCCTTCCTTTTATGTAGATAAGAGCTTGTTGTCAACAGTGACTGGTAAGTTCAAATAGTCAGAATGGCTTTAATTCGATACTATGGAACTTACCACTGCTCCATAAAATGAGGTAAGAAAGTAATATTGTATTTGTGTGCTAAAATTGATGGTCTTTTGTTTTTGTAGCTGAGAGCTTGTTTGTCAAAAATTCACGGTTATTCAGATAGTAAAAGTAACTTCAATTTGATGATACAGAAGTTATTAATACTGAGGAAATTGAGGTAAGTAGTAATTCCATATTATTGTTGGCTTAAATTACAAATAATAACACTGATTTGTTTATTGTAGCAGAGAGTTTGTTCAAGAGTTACTGGTAATTGAGAATATCAGAATGGCAGATGTTTGATACTACAAAAGTTAACAAATCAGGTAAGAGAGTGATTTTGTATTTGTTTGCTGAAATAAAAGGTCATAACTGCTATTATAGTGTTTACATGAACTAAGCTAAAACAGCTAGTAACAATACTTAGTTTTATGTTACCTAACTATCAGGCTCGCTCGCCATTTGTGCTCAAGCACATCACTAGTATGTATATATATATGTATGTATGTATGGATGGTACGTATGCCCTTTAAAGGGTAAGCACCGCGGAAAAAAAATAATTTTTTTTTCTCACTCATTTTGTGGGTCTGGGTCTAAAGTACCCCAGAAAATTTTTTTACATCATAAGAACATTTCTTGTGGGAGTTATGGGCTGTTAAAAACCATACTTTTGAAACACTTCCTGTGTGGGTGGGGCTTATCGAGTGACATATACAGGGGAATATGGGTTTATTATTCAGAAGTAAAAGTGCAAGTGGAGCTTGTGGTTTGGCAGGCTGGCAGGAAGATTGAAGTGATGTCTGAATCAGACAGCAACAGGTCTTACGAATTAGAAGTAGATGTCTCTTCTGAAAGTGATACTGCCTCAACAGAGAGAGCTCAAGTGACAGTGCTGCTGTCTCAACAGAGAGCTCTGGTGACAGTGAAGTAGCAGAAATAGCTCCTTATAGTTATGAGCCAAGTAGCAGTGCCTCTGGTAGTGACAATTCTTCAAGTTCTGAGGAGTCAGAGTCTGACAGTGAACGGGATAGACTGATAGATACATCATGGTAAGAAAAGTGTTTTTTAATTGGAAGCTTTTTTAAACAAGAAATGTATAGGTGCACTTGTGGACATTGTGTTCTCATGTCTACAAATGAAGAGTGTGTGTGCTGCATGGAGATAGATAGAATAGTTTCCAAAATAAATGAACCAGGAGATGAAGGCATAGATTGTATCACAAATCATCCAGGGTTCGACCCTGTTTGCCTTAATGCTTGGGTACTGCAGACATCATATTACCAGTATCGACAAGAGCATGGAAGAGCAGGAATACCTCCATCTTTGCATGAGTAAGCACAATAGAAATTTAAATAGGTTTTTAAAGTTTTATTTATTTATACAGGAAGTACAGATATACAGCGTATCGCTAGCTACCCAGACGGTGTTGGGGATGGCTAGGAAGAAGCGTGCAAGTAGTGCTGCCATCATGTGCCGTGAACCAAATTAGAAACACATTTCCATCTATCAATTATACTGGATTCAATTACCCTGCACTTTAGAAGGCTAATAACCAAAATGATTGTTATTGAAAGTGAAATGACATATTCCTTGGTATGCATGGCTATGAAATTGTAATGCTTGAGAAGCGGGTTTTGTGTTCAGTAATAGCTGTATTTTTTATAGGGTGATCATAATTACTGCAGAGGGAGGGTGGTGAATTTATGGTAGCCTCAGTAGCACATTTTTCATTCTCAGCTGCTGTCCAGAGTTCAGTGAGGAGTTCACCAACATATCCTAAAATACATTTTAACAGTAATACGGATTACTTGGTATTGATGAAGCTAACTTACTGTAAGTCGAGTTTTCCATCACCTTTCTAACTGAGTAGCCACCTTTCTTAAATTTGGGGAAGGTCACAGTATATCGCCTTTCCCCTTGCTTAGTCACAGCCTGTTTTCTCCCCACGTTTTCATTATAATGCAATGCAGCTAAATACAATCTAGCACAAAATAAAATTAAACCAGTATGAGCTCAATAGCACTAAACCTGAAGTGCATACTTGCATACATTCCTTTGTATGAAAGTGGACTTAGGTGCAAAATGGTTCACAACACTATGAAAGGCTTCACATGCATTGGTCTGATACGTAGGAGACATCTTCACATCAGAACAAAATCTTTTATTCTGTATAAGAGAGCTCACTTTCTCACTAACTTTAGTATCTATAATTATAAAATAATAATATTTTACCTTCACTCTAATTATCAAACTCACGTCGTTTAAACCATTTCTTTCTTCAGCCTCTGGTTTGTACACGCTTGTGCTTGGGAACAATTTGCCATGTTTTTTTATGTTTGTTATGAATGTGTTGATTATTATAATTTTTATTTATTTACAATAATAACCAACCATTTCTGCAGTAACTCCAGCATCCATACCTCCTGCGCTGCTCCCAGCTTGTTCATGCTCATATGAGGCAGAAATAACCTTAAATTATTCATAAATTATGTGATAAACATATAACAAAATATTGTATGCCACCACATACCCTAGCTCGTTCTCGCTTTTCATATGCTGTTCTCTTTTTTTTTTGCTGCTGGTTCCCCAGATGAAGATGACTCACACTTTCTCTTCAGTGAAGAGGGTCTTTCAAATATTGTTGGAATGGAATACTCTGACCTTCTCAAGCCCCAATGATTGGGAAATCTTGCTGTAGGGCTGAAAACAGTCATCTTCAAAATGCTTACTACAGACACAAGAGTGGTCTGTAGGCTCCCATTTATCTCTGGTCCGTTTTACTTGATCTCTCCATTTTCCCCTTAAACCAGGATCTTTAGGAAAGCCATATAAGTGTACTCCATCCTTTGTGGTAGAGCTGCAGCCAGCAGCAACACATCTCTTGACCATTCTTTCCACAGTAACCATGAACAGCTGGTTCCCCCGTATATGTCACTCAATAAGCCCCGCCCACACAGGAAGTGTTTCAAAAGTAAGGTTTTTAACAGCCCATAACTCCCACAAGAAATGTTCTTATGATGTAAAAAAATTTTCTGGGGTACTTTAGACCCAGACCCACAAAATGAGTGAGAAAAAAAAAATATTTTTTTTCCGCGGTGCTTACCCTTTAAATGCGTGCGCGGGTTACTTACTTTACTTTTACCCCAGTTTATTCTCAAACAACAGCATTTATGCTCCAAAGTGTGAGAAAAGTCCGGCGAAAACGCTTGTTTTTCAGGACACAAAACGTTTTGCTTCGACCGGTTACTATGGCATTGAAGACCCTTTTCCAGACTTAATTTCAAAACTTTGCCATTTTAGGGGGATACGAAGTGCCGATTGTTGGTTGTCAAGAGCCATTGGTAGTCGGAAGGCCGTAATATTAAAGCTAAGGAGTCTATTATTACTCTAGGGAAGCTGAGGTAAGTACGTAATTCCATATTTGTTAGCTAAATATACAAAAATAACTCTGGCTTTTCTTTTATGTAGCTAAGAGCTTGTTGTCAACAGTGACTGGTAAATTCAAAAAGTCAGAATGGCTTAAATTTGATACTACGGAAGTTACCACTGCTCAAGAAAAAAGTAATTTTGTATTTATGTGCTAAAATTGATGGTCTTTTGTTTTTGTAGCTGAGAGCTTGTTGTCAAGAGTTCACGGTAATTCAGATAGTCAAAGTAACTTAAATTTGACACTACAGAAGTTATCAATACTCAGGAAATTGGGGCGATAGTAATTCCATATTTGTTGGCTTAAATTACAAATAATAACACTGATTTTTTGTTTATTGTAGCTGAGAGTTTGTTCGAGAGTTACTGGTAATTGAGATTATCAGAATGGCAGATGTTTGATACTACAAAAGTTAACAAATCAGGTTGGAGAGTGATTTTGTATTTGTTTGCTGAAATAAAAGGTCATAACTGCTATTATAGTGTTTGCATGAACTAAGCTAAAACGTAGTAGCAATACTTAGTTTTATGTTATCTAACTACTGAAAGTTCACGAGACTAACCACGAAGTAAGTATTGTGTAGGTATGGCTACTTTGTGTGAAAGTATTGTGCGTTTTCAGCTATTTATCACAAAGAAAACATTTGAATAACGTGACTTGTATTTTTGTTGCTTTTTTTTTCCAATTCAAACAGTTGCGGGGAGTGGCTACTATGGCATTGAATCCCCTTTACGATACATGCGTAATTTAAAAACTCGCTGTTTTTTCGAGCTTCTAAGTGCCCTTGTTGGTTGTCAAGAGCCAATGGTAGTCAGAATGGCTTCTAATGAAGCTACCACTACTGGAAGAAAACTGAGATAAGTACATAATTCCATATTTGTTAACCCTAAAGTTACTAAAATAACTCTGGACTTTTCTTTTGTAGCTGAAAGCTTGTTCAAGAGTTACTGGTAATAGAAGTAGTCAGAATGACTTAAACTTGATACTACATGTTATCACTACTCAGGAAATAAAGGTAAGAGAGTTTCTGTATTTATTTGATATAATTAATGGTCAACAGCAATACATAATATATATTATTCATTTGATACAGGAGATTATCACGAGTCTGTTGGCTTAGTATTTACGCGAGTGCCGCAGGCACGAGCCTAAATACCGCCAATCAGACGAGTGATATTCTCGGGTATCCAATGGATAATAAATTTATTAGGTACTGCTCATGGCAATACCTTGGTAACAAGAAATTTACCTAGGGGGACGTAATAACCCAACGTAATAACTATGAACACAGGTGATATGGAAAAATATTGCCCTAAGCCACATCCTGTTTAGTTTAATGCATTTTCTATGTGGCAACAGTTATCAGGGTCTGTTCAGTACCTAATAAATATATGTATATATATTATTTATTTATACTTATATTTATTATTTGTTTCTGCTGGCTAGACAAAAGATCAAGCAATTACAACAATAATAGATAGCTAGAAGATGGAATATTACTAAATTTAATGATTTAACTAGAGTAAATTAAGTCAAACAGTAAGTTTATATATAACACACTTTTAATGCTTAAATAGTGGATATTATCTACTGCTGAGCACACCTGATGTTCTGTGCAGAGTAACATGTTCATTGAATCTAGCCAAAACCGAATCTAAACTGCTTTACGGTAATCAATTCACATTTAACATCTACATATTTACATATAATGTGATGTGATGATATAGAACTGTAAAGAGTCTGAAGGTGTGAATATGCTAATTAACAATAATATCTACATAACATATACAAAAACTTTCAATTAGGTACATTTATACTTCTGATCAGAATTAATTGTGTTTTAAACTTAATTACAATTGGGCGAGCGAAGCGAGATTCTCACTAATGAGTCTCAATTGAGGTTTTGGTAAATATATAATATATATTATATATAACATTTATATATAATATATTATTACATGAGTCAGAGTGTGATATGGCAGAATATTTCATGAGCAGGCTAATTTTATTTCATGAGCCAGAGGGAAGTGAAAATAAAACCTGAGAGTGTCTAAAAACTTAAAACATAAACATTAGCGCTGGAGCAAGAAATTTAGGAGAAAAGACTTCAAAATAATGCCAGCAAAATTAAAGACAAAGAACTACGAAGACAAAAGTGAAAAGATGTTCACTGTCCTAGCTACACACCTTGAAAATCCATTTTCCAATAGTCAAGTCACTTAAGAGAATACAATACGATGTTTTTGCTCTGATATAATAGAACATTTTCAATGGAGAGTACTTTGCAAAGGCGGCTCGATAAGCAGAATCCTTTGGTTTAGTGACCCTTTCCCATCTCTGAAATTATTGATTGCTTTACCCCTAGAGAATCGATTGCCCAATAGTCAAATCACGGAGAGAATACTTTGCAAATTTTGTGCTGGTATTTCCAGTGATCAAGTGTATGTATGTGTGAACAAGAGTCGAGTGTTGCTAAAGAGTAGCACAATAAATTAAACAAAAACATTCAACTAACAAAGAAATATAATAACCGCTAGCATTCAAATTTGAATTTCAGTCAGACCAGCTCACTCACCATTTGTGTGCTGTAGCACATCACTAGTACTGTTCTGTTCAATTGAAACACGGGGTAAGTGAAATAGCACGTAACTGAGTGAAATAGCACGGAAACTCAGCGAAATACCACTGTAACCAAGTGAAATAATGCAGGTGAGTGTGCTTGGGTGAGGCTCTAGCCTTGGAAACGCAACATACACTTCGAGTAGTTTTTAGTTGGAGACTAGGTCATTCTTTAGCGCAGTTTTACTCATATTAGATGGAAATTTTTTAACAGATTAGGGGGAGTCATAGGTTGAAAACAAAGTTCCAGAAGAAGCTAATCCTGAAATACAGAGATAGAAAGTGAATGATACAGTGTAACTACAGTGCAAAAATACCTATTAGCGAGAGTGATCACATGGGTAACCTTGCTATTAAGGGATCAGTAGCATTCGTAAATGAAATGAAGCACCAAAGGTGAGAACCCTCAGCGCTACTATACACACTAGCTAGCTATTATTATAATCTGAAACCAAAAGAATATTTTATTGGCTATTCTAATCTGGTATCATGGATCAATATAGCTGGAGCAATGAAAATGGTACATGTAAATGATGTCTCAGTAAGAGAAGTTAAACGAGTCAATAACACTAACTGGTATAATATGGGTATATATATATATATATATATATATATATATATTTCAAGAGCCAGAGGTGAGTGAAAATAGAGGCTGGGAGTGAAATATCTAGCCATATCACTCTGACAGAGTGTAATAAGTGGTTTATTCCACACTAGATATCTTCACTGCTGTAGTTAGTACTAGAGAGTAAAGTTGATTGTAAGAGCCCGCCCCCCCCCCCCCCACTGCTCTACTTGGGTTGAGTAGCTACACAAGAGAGGTAGGTAGCTGTAAAAACCAAGAAAATTGACAAGTTTGGCTGGTTGCTATAACTACTAGGGTAATGAGCTTGCAGTGCAGCTTGAAATATTTTGAGTTATTTCATGGGTGGTGTAGCTAATGAAGATATCAGGGTGGAATAAATAAATATATTCCATCCGAGATATCTTCACAATGACATTTTTAGGTACATGACCATGAAATAACTTAAGATATTTCCCAGTTGTTATTTCACCCTATTGCAGCAAGTTCATTACCCTAGTAGTTATAGCAACTGGCCAAGCTCACCACTTTTTCAGGTTTTACAGCTACCTTCCTATTTGTAGTGGCACCAACCTGGGTTAGAGCAGCTGCTAAAATAACAGCTGGGGGTTTGGGAATCCCTGTTAACAGCTCATGAAAATAAATTAGAAGGTGAACTGAATTTTTGCCATATCACACTCTGACTCTTGTAATAAGTATTATATATATAGCCACTTTCAATGCAAAACTCCACTTTCAGCAACTCTGAACTTCCCCGCGGCATTAAAGCAAGCTACTGCCGACCCCAAGAATTAAATTATTAGCTCATGTGATTACAGTATGATGATGGGGTGTGTCACCCACAGAAGTTAGTACTTACATGTAGCTGAAAGCTTCTCGTTTTCTCAAAAAATCAGCAGAAAATTCAGAAAAGTAACTCAATGAAAGGTCCTAATTCACCATTCTGAGCAAGTTCATACAAATCAACGGTGAATTGTTAGTAATCTCCAAGATCAGAGCATGACAGACAGACAGACAGACAGACAAACAGACAAGACAACTACTATAACTCGTGCATGCAAGCTGATAGTTAATAACACTTGGCTTTGCCTCGTGCTATTTCAATCGCATTACTCATGCTATTTCAATTGTGTTACTCATGCAATTAATCCCGAATAGCACGGTTATCCTGGTTACCCTCGGTGCTATTACTCATGCAAGTAATCATTATGCCTGTAATTCTGAAGTGTTCAGTGGAGTTGTCAATTACGCTTAATGCTTTAAATTCTAGTATATCAAAGACGTTCTTTCTCTGCTCATTATCAGCAATAAAATGGTTTGCTATACCCACAAGACTCAGTTGACCCTAATGTACATTCAGAAGCACATCAGAATGTTTAGATATTGCCAGGACATTGTTCAGTAATGGTACGTTTTTATTCATTAACCAATACTGAATCACCTTTCACATTCAGCATTGGTGGCTGGCATTTACCAACCTTACTCATAAATTGCAGTTGACCTTATATGACATTTGAATTACTTCAGGATACTGGACATAACTACTGAACCCTCAACTTTATGTGCCTTAGTTAAAAAGGAGCGTCTGGACTTTTTTAAGACGTCAAGGTGGTAAAAGTCATGTTTACTTACCCTCCACTTCTAATTCACTGCGGGCGATGGCTAAGTAACTGGGTTGGTATAGCCTTGAAAATCCACAGTAATAAACTCTAATTTCATAAATTCCTGCTTGTGTTTCATTAATATTGTGTAGTCTAATCATATTCATAGAGTCATTTGAAATCAGGTATGGATTTTTTATTTTGACAGAGTTGTAGTACCAGGCTGAATTGTGCACACATGGATCGTCGTACTCATATACATAAAAAGTATTACTACCACCTTCTCTTTTACTATGTATTTGGGGAGATATGCGATAATCATCTATATACAAATTATGTATTAATTACCACAATAGAAACCTCCCAACTATTATAGTATTTAAGCTACTAAATCTTGTTTAAAATTAAAAATTTTGGCATAAATTATAAACTAACCATTACTATTGAATATTTCAGTGAACTTTTTCTTCGAAAATTGAAAAGCATAAATAGGATATATGTAAACTACTCTTCATTCTTCTGGTAACTTTTTTTTTTGAAGAACATATAAACTAGTTACATTTTAATAACATGTGCAATAGAAAAGCAGGAGGGCTGTTATTTGGCTACGTCAATTCCCTTGTGGAGTAAGTTCTCGATTACAGACAGGCATTGATTATCGACCCGCATTGATTATCGACCGCCCCCTCACCGCTATAACTGCCCTAGTAATATACGGCAGAAGTACGCAGATTTTATGGTTGAGCTATGATTGTGCAAGTCATATTGGCAAGCTTTTTAGCCCGTATGCAGTTAGTTGAGGGTGGACTGTAGTTAACTATTGACAGGCTTTAGCACTCAGCTTATAGTCCAATAGCGATTAGAAAATGGGTGATAGCTACTCTGTTTTAGCTACCTTATAGTGAGAATGAAAATATAGCCACCTCAGTATGGTATTTTTAATTATGTAGAGGCCATTGTTCATAGGTTTCAAAATTGTGGTTAGCTTAACGGTTTTTATAGCATTTCTTTGAACAAGTCAATCTGCAATCCTTGTAAGATCTACCAGCTCTGTGTTCTATTGTGAGACCACCTGTATCTATTAAACATTATTTCATCCATATTGGTGCTCTTCTAATCTGTATACAAGTAAAGTTGAGACACACAAAATGGTATTACAATTTTCAGGCTTAGATTTCTCTTAGAACAAATGCAAAATATAATGTTTGTATACATACTTACCATTACGATAAATTTCAGTGCATGCTGAAAGAGTATAAACTGTGCCATTATATTGAATATTGCTTACACAACAATATTGGCCAAAGTGGTAATTATTAACTGTTATTTTGAATTTTGCTGTATTTTTTAGTTGATATATAAACTCTGAGTTATATTCATTGTAGTACCATTGTTGAAAGTTTTTCAATAAGCATTGTAAATATACTTTATCTCCTAATTTTTTCCGAAAATATGTGGAACCTTCTCTGACATTTACTAAATGAATACACTCAATTCTTCATACACCTCAATTACAGATATATAGAAAATTACAACACACAAAGTGTTTTATTGATTTAGTACAACTATGAGTCAACATTTAATTATTAGTGGGCACAACAGAACTTTTGTGATGTAGAAAATTAAATATAGAATTAATGTTACAGATTGTTGGAGTATTAAAAAATGCATTATAATTCTATCAATTAAAAAAGTTACACCTATGTGTAGCTTCTAGCACTACCTCAAGTAGTATATCTTGATGTAAGTCATGTTGTGTGCACCCCTTCCCCCCCCCCCCCCCCCCCCCCCCTCCCCCTTCCCCCAATTACAAGAATCATTCCCATGCCTATATGTAGCTGTACAGCTGGTTATGATATGAAAAAAAAACAACTTACCTGCAATAGTGAGATTTAGCCCTGACGTGACATTTTTGTTGTAACATTTATACATTCCTATGTCAGAAAACATAGCTAAACGAATGATAATCCTGAATTGATCATAAAAGATGTTTGATGGAAGAGGAGATCCATTCTTTGACCACTTTTCAGCTGAAAATGGACACTTGATACCTAGAGTACTATACATGTGTCCAAGACCTGATAATGGAAAAGCCTGTGCATCTGAATTAGTATGACACAATACACATAATGCCAGATTTATGTAATAGATAAAAACTGAGACACTTGTATTGAAAATTTTAATTAGTTTTGTTAAAATATATACACTGGTAAAATTATGCTCTAAATGTGAACAAATTAGCTAGTCATGAAAAATCTGTGTACAATCAGAGAAAAGCCTTTATTTTCTTTTTTAATACTTATGGAGTTGGAGAATACTAGACTTAAATTGATATAATGGGGACTTCAATTTGAGAATATGGCAATTTAAAGGGTGACTTAAATCTGAGTACAAGAGAGTGGCTTAAATCTGAGTATATTGGGGACTTCAATCTGGGTATACTGGGAAATTCAGAGTACAGTGGTGACATACGTCTGAGTATAAGGACATTAACAAACAAGTTCCAACAAGTGACTAAATAGCAATTGATAAAACTTCTTAAACTTGTATCTATAACTTAGTATCCAATATAGTACACTTCCAGCTACCCCAATTAACCTGATCCGGAATTAAATGAGCCCCTAACAAAAAATTAGGTTAAATAAACTATCTCCTTAAGAAATATTAGCAAAATGGTTGCTTGTAGTTATTATTAATTTGGTGGCAATGAATATAACTGAATCCGTTTATTAGTTCTTTACTGCCAGTAAAGATAGCTTTACTAATAGATAGCTTATAGTAGCATAAAATCAAATTAAAACATTTTATTCAATCTCTGCAATTGTATTCTACCAACTATTATTAATAAAACCACAAACAGAGATTACTGATACCAGTGGTCTTAATGTCAACATACTTACACAGTTGATTTGTTAATTCAGAAGGGAGATAATGAAATTGTTCATTAAGTGAATTCTTTGCTATAAATGTTTTAAATGGTGGATAGACCATTGTCCCTCTTTTGTCTACAAAAACGATAAAACACATCATAAATCAAGTAATAATGTAATTTTAATGCTGCAACAACCTAAAGAACAGATCAAGTCCAGCATCAAATACATCCATGAAGATAGTGGAGTGTTACTTTAGGGCATGTATCACTAAATAATATCAGCTAATGTATATTTATCCTAAGGAGAGATAAATGACCTGCCAAATGGTAAATGGGGCATTAAAAAAAAAACTTTTAAAATTTTCTGCCACACCGATTTGTGGATTTGTAAACTTAACTTAGATAACCCAACTTGCACTTTTTGCAAACCGTCAAATTTTCTGAAGTGCAGGATAAATGTACCATTTTGCATTATGTCCTGTACTCCTCCTGACACGTCAGGAGAATGGCAGGACAGACTGCATGATAATACCCCCAATCCTGCACTATGGGAAGTTTTTCTAGTGATTTAAATGTTTTAATTAAAGGTTACCTGCCACTCTTATATTTCCAATGGCAGAAGCTAAGAAATGCCACTGATTCACAGATGAGATTCCTTGATATATTACTAGTAGTTCATATGAACCTCCACCATCCTTTGTAATGCTACGTATTCTGATTGTCCTCTCTGTCATTTTATTGTTTTTAAATACACCTCTTTCAATGAGTTTTTTAGTTGGAGAGTATAAAGATTCATAACTTGCATGTGCTGGTCTATATTTATATGTCATTATAGTTGTGTCTCCTTCTCTTACAATTTGATTATTAAGATGTAAATTTTTATCATCTATAATTTGAAATTGATTCAATAACTAAGTAATATGGCTGCAATTCATAAAGTTATGTTAAAAAGTATTCTATGAATGTCACTGACTACTAGCTATTTATTAACTTGCTTATTGTATTGTATATTAAGTTTTTAGCGAAGGTACGTAATATTATTGTTGTATCCAAAACAACTGGTTAGGTCAGCTTCTTATGATCAAATTTATCAAATAAACCAAAGTAACAATCAAGTTTATATTAGAAAAAAATAAAATAAATGCTTGTCTTAAAATACTAACCCACTCATTACACACTTATGTTTGGTTAATTTATATCAGTGAATTTTTACACAAAATTAATGGAAAATGATTTTATTGAAATAAACGTGAAGTATTGAAGTCCATCATAATTATCATGTCTAGTATTGATAACAGATAGGTGGAAACGTATCTAACATGGAAGGTAATTCAGTAAAATCACGTTAAAGCTTGAAATGTACTTTAAGGTAGCTACAAAAAGAAATATTTTGCGTCAAGCAGAAAATATAGTATGTGTAAAGGGTAGAGTGGCACTTGGATAATGCCATCCTATCCTCTGCAAGAATACAATGAAAAAGTTGAAATTTCCTTCCTCAGTGAAGATACAAAATATTATTTTTGGTGTAAAGTGCAAGTTCCAATAACTTTTACATCTGTGGGTTTAGTGGTTAAGGTGAATTCCTGTAAGCTAGAGGAGAATTCCTTAATGCCCTTAAGAGAGTGTCTTTCCTTAACTCACTTGAAACCAACATTATCTAAATAGATATGGTTGCGGTGTTTGATATTAAAGTAACTCCAGACCATTTCTGATGACATCATCAGCATAAATACCTGATACTGGTAGATTACAATTAGTGCTGGTGAAATATATACAGACTGTTATGTTTTTTTAATGAAAATTTTCTAATAATATAGAAAAGCCATTAGTCTAGGATGTTGCTCAGAACAGTGCTTTAAAAGTTACGTTAAATATATTATAATATATTCCCAGCTACATATCTTTACATTTATTTTTAGGTATACTGATAATCTAGTAGCTACCAGCCTAGCTTAAGTTTTCTGAGATTTTACAGCTTTCTTTTTCTAGCAATGCCTACCCAACCAGGTTAGAGCAGTTCCAACTTCACACCATGAGGAGTTAGTTAGCAATCCTTACTTCAGTGAAGATATTGAGCATACAACACTTGTTACTCTCTTCAGAATGATATGGCAAGTTATTTCACTCTCAAGCTTTACTTTCACTCACTTCGGGCTAAATAAATAAATAAATCAACCTGCTTTTGTGCCATATCACACTCTGACACAGTAATAATACTGTATATAAATTTTATAAAATAATAGGAAATTTTTCTTTTTTTAACAGCCAATATTTTTAATTATAACTTAACCCAACGTTTCGACTTCTAGCCCCTTCTTTACTTTATTCTATGTAGCTATTCACTCTCTTTCACAGTAGTTTTAAATTCTGACAAATGACAGCCAAAAAAGTTTAATTCTGCTAATTTCAGAAGAACCTGTGCAGAGAAGAAGAACATCATACACACACTGTGATGTTGTATAAATTATTGTAGCATTGTATCTCTGACCTATATTGTATCGTTAATACAAAAAGGAATTTTCTAATTTCTTACCATTTAAGATTAAATTAGCACATCCTATGTACACAGTGTCATCCATAAAATTTCTTCCAGAACAACAATACTTTCCATAGTGGTATAATGCTGTTTTTTCTATAATTAGTTTAGTATATTTGTCATTACTCTCTAAAATAGTCTTAAATTGAATGGGGCCACTTCTAAAGAAATACCATCTTACTTCATCATTTAAATTACACTGAAATACTGCCTTTTCCCCCAATAGTATTCTCTGAGAACTTGGCCAAATGCTTTGATCATTTTTAACTAAATATATATATTCTTTACTCAATAAAAATACTGACTATCTAATTTACTCGAAAAAGTATAGTTGGGAGCGAGCGAGACATAACCAGGGGTAGCACAAGCGAAAATCGGGAAAAAGTTTTTACTTGTTTGTTGGTGAGTGTGCGGGCGCGCGCGAGAGTATTAGGGGTGGACAATTGAAAGTATAGGATACGTGTTCGGTATACTAGTGGTGTGCTTGAGCACAAATGGCGAGCGAGCTAAAGACTAGACTATTTTTATTGACTTCTAACACTGAAGCTACTGAAAATAAGGTCCAGTTTTTAAATTTAGCATACAGGGTAAAGGGATTTCAGTGCGATAGTAACAACTCTCTGCAACTGCTTGAATTGAAGGAAAAAACAACAACAACAAAACAATACACGTTATTTAAAAGTTTTCTTTGTGATATTCTTTAGCTAAGTAGTGGTTGTAACACACAATGCTTTGACAAAGCTGGACATGCACCTACCTTCGCAGTAGTCTAGTGGACAATGTATTTTCAGGTAAATACTGTGCGCACGGCTTATAACCATGACAAAGAGCGCATTGACTTACCACCGCCACTAACTCGAATAGAAATGGAAGTCCCTTAAGTTGTCAAGTTTGAACTGCACCCGCAAAAGAATTCAAAACGGTAAACAATTCAATTTCTAGGGTGATACGGGTACTGATCGATAAACCAGAGGATTCTGTTTAGTGCAATTTGGGACGGGGTCGACAACCGAACTAACACAAAAACGCGAGGGTCAAAGTACAAAAATGCCTTACGTACGTCCATACATATATACAAATAAATAAACTAGTGGTGTGCTTGAGCACAAATGGCGAGCGAGCCTTAAACTACACTATTGTTAATGATTGATTTTAACAACTAACACTCAAGCTACTAATTGGCGAGCGAGCGAAGCGAGCGAGCAACTCTAAGATGTAGTCTATGGAAATCCTGAATACGTATCGTCGTCGTTTAAACGCGCGCGCATTCCAGAAGGAGTACCATTCTTTACCCTTTACCAATTGTTACTTTATCATGAGGAGTACCATTCTTTACCCTTTACCAATCATCATTTCCCCCTTTACATGTCATTACATATTCTACTACTAATAATGAGATGTGAATTCAGATTTGGCAACCTGCAGGAAGAAAACCAATGCAAATTCAAATCAAACGACCCCAATGCAATTGAAAGTGTCAACATTTCCCCAGAACCTCGCTCGCCCAACCAATGTTACACGAGCATTTTCTAGTATAAAGTCGAGTTTTTAAATTACGTATGCGGTAAAGGGGTTTCGATGTCATAGTAACCGCTCCCGCAACAGTTTGAATTGAAAAAGAAGCAACAAAATCAAACCACGTTATTTAAAATTTTCTTTGTGATATTCTTAATAGTAGTTGTAACGCACAATACTTTCACACCACTGAACATACCTACGCAAGACTTACCTTCGTGGTAAGTCTAGTGGACAATGAATTTTTAAGTAAATACTGTTTAGTAGGGCTTATAACTGTGACAAATAGCGTATTAACTTACCACCGCCACTAACTCGAATAGAAATGGAGCCCCCATAAGTTTTTGAGTTTTAACTGCATCCCAAAACAATTCAAAGCCGCAAACAATTCAATTTCTAAGGTGATACGGGTAATGGTCGCTAAACCGAAGGATTCTGTTTAGTGAAGTTTGGGACGGGGTCGAACGCGGATCGAACACAAAAATACGGAGGGTCAAAGTACAAAATGACATACATACGTCCAAACATATATATAAACTAGTGGTGTGCTTGAGCACAAATGGCGAGCGAGCCTGATAGTTAGGTAACATAAAATGTTACTATGTTTTAGCTTACTTCATGCAAACACTATAATAGCAGTTATGACATTTGATTTCAGCAAACAAATACAAAATCACTCTCTTCCTTATTAATGGTAACTTTTGTAGTATCAAACATCAACCATTCTGATTATCTCAATCACCAGTAACTCTTGAACAAGCTCTCAGCTATGATAAAAAACAAACCAGTGTTATTATTTGTAATTTTAGCCAACAAATATGGAATTACTACTTACATCATTCTTGAGTATTGATAACTTCTGTAGTATCAAATTGAAGTTAATTTGACCATCTGAATTACCTTGAATTCTTGACAACAAGCTCTCACCTATAAAAACAATGAAAAGACTATCAATTTTAGCACACAAATACAAAATTACTTTCTTACCTTATTTTCTTGAGCAGTGGTAACTTTTGTAGTACCAAATTTGAGCCAATCTGACTATTTGAATTTACCAGTCACTGTTGACTAGCTCTTAGCTACAAAAAAGAAAGGCCAGAGTTAATTTTGCATATTTAGCTAACAAATATGGAATTGCTTACTTATCTCAGCTTCCCTCGAGAAGTAGTAGCTTCCATAGCATTAATACTACGGCATTCTGACTACCAACGGCTCTTGACAACCAACAACCAACCGGCACTCTCGTATCCCCCCATAAAACGGCGAAGTTTTGAAATTAAGTCTGGTAAAGGGTCTTCAATGCCATAGTAACCTGTCGAATCAACTTTTTGTGTCTTGAAAAAAAGCGTTTTAGCAAGAATTTTCTCATACTTTGGAGCTTAAGTATAAAGTAAGGTTTGCTTAATGCTGTAGTTTCAGAATAAACTGGAGGCAAGCCTAAATAGCCGTGTTTTTAGGTGAAAAACGTTCCCCGCGCGCGCGTTTAAAGAGCATACGTACCATCCATACATACATACATCATATACCCGATTTTTGCATTATCCACCCCTAATACTGTCTCGCTCGCTACGCTCGCTCGCCAATAAACTGACATCCCCGATTTTCGATTGTGTTACCTGTAAGTGTCTCGCTCGCTACGCTCGCTCGCCAAATATGTATGGTTTGTACGCCTGCCCCTAAAACGCACGTGCAGGATCTGTTTTCTCCAAAAATATAGATTTTTTTGGGCTTACCCCCACTTTCTTCTGGTACTACAGCGATAAGCAAGTCTAATAAAACTGTGCCGTATAGTTACCTAGAAATATTTTTTTCTTCAAGTCACAGAAAGTTGTTGAGAGTGGTTAATATAGCATTGAAACTCATTTACCAGATGTAGATAAATTCAAAAACGTATAAAAAGCTATATAATAAAAGGCCAGAGTTTGCCGCACATATATTGCGGCAGTCAATTACCATTAGCAAATTACCGGGAATAACCCTCCCCAACCACATATAGAAGTTCCGTACGTGCCAGCCACCCTTTCAACGCTAGGTTTAGCAATCATGGCTATTTTGTGGTAGAAATTCAGGTATAAATGGGGTGGGGCATTCACCACTTCCACATTTGGTATATGGCCATATCCCCAGACCCTCCGCGCGCTGCGTGGGTCCGGCTCCGCCAGACTAACCCTTTTCCATGTAGTGATTGGGTAATGGTTCTGGCTATGCGAGGGTAGTCAAAGGTATAACGGGGAGTCTCCTTTTATTCCCTGATCTCCAAAAGGAGTGTTGGTGCCATTATACTCATTCTCTTTGTGGTAATGGTTAATTATTGAGTATACTAGCTACCTAATTAATACAGTTGATTATATTAGCTCAGTTGGAGTACTGACATCAATTTAAAATTGTACGCCTATAATAGAACAATTTCTATAATTTACCGCCTATTGTGACTATGACAGTATGTTCCCAAACTAGTTTATCCAAAACAGATTTTTTTTGGCATTTAAACATTCCTGATAGCTTGGCACTTGTGATTAACAATGGATTTGAGTATGTGTCGAGTGTGAAGCCATTGAGTAGCCACACGTCTGGCTGAAACGGACAGTATATATCTATGTTGGAATTAACATATTCAAAAATAGACATCACTGTCTCTTTCGGTAGTTTTTCCTCTATAATTACATTCATACATGTACAAATAACTTATATACATACATACATGCATACATACATACATGCATGCATGCATACATACATCATACATATGTACTTACATATACACAATAAAATTCTAAAGTTTAGCACATCATTCGCACCAACAAAAAAACAAACAATAATAAGGCTATGTTTAGTATTCAGTGTTTATGGATAAGACAAAGTTTTCAGTTAGGTTGGTATTAGAAGAAGTTGGAGTAGTGGTAATGTTGACAGTGCGAGTACATAAATTCCTGAAAGATATATTGCCAGGAATAGAGGTGCTTGACGATTATGAATCCTGGCCAAATTGGTATTTGTGCATCTTATACTGGTCATTTGATTTGCTCAAAAGGTTTGAAACTTCTTGATGCTATTTTAAATTCATCTTTCGTAATTACCCAAAGCATCCATTGACTTATGCCCCGTTCTCTTCTGTATTATTTTCTCCAGAACCCCGCAGCAAACATTTGTGGCGTAGGGTAGCTCTCATACTATGGTTGGTAATTGCTTTCTCAATGCTTGCCAATGATGGCAACGTTTAGACGATACTACAACAGAAGAACTAGGGGAAGGAATAGGAGCTAAAGTTGGCATTTGTACAAGGGTGGATATCGGTATCTCCATTAATAAATTCCATTGTTTTACTCACACCTATGATGAGGAGTGCACAGACTAAACCGAAAATATCGCACAAAAATTTGAAGTAACCACAGTGTATCCTTAGTGAAACTGCATGAGCTATACTATAGTGGTAAGTGAAGACACAGCGACAAAAAAAAGGCAATTCCAGGGCATTGGTACAGTCTGTAGGAGACAAAGAAACAACTCATAAATAATAAAGAATGTCTAATTTCCTTGAAATTTTGGGCCCCATTTCAAAATTCAGAATTTTTTTTGTAAAACTACCAAAATTTTATTTTCCTTTACCCCTTTAGCTACTCATTATTGGGGGCTCTGGAACTACAAATTGTTAACAATAGTGCATTTATAACGTACTTCCGCTAGCTCCCATACTAGCTATTTATGCTATACAAATAATTCATTAGTAGCTATTATGTTCCGATAAATAAATTAGATATTACTTTAATTTGAGATCTCATATATTATTATCTTTACCTACGTGCAAAGGGATTGGAAATAACAGCCATTACTTTAAGCAATATTCCTACATATTTTAGCATCACAGTGGAGGTATATGCTAAATATTTTGTCACATTTAAGTGTTGAAATTCCCTTAACATAATAACTGCTTATACGCTATATTATAGCGTGTTATAGAAGGTCTAACCTATTCAAACCCGACATTGCCCTGCAAGCGTGGGCTAGGCAAAGATTTTGAAAGGGAGTTACATCAGCGGTGGTTGACTGGAAAATACTCAAGTTAGTGCGAGCGTTCCAAATGTTGAACTACTCTCACTTTCGGTGCAATAAGTTGGGAACATTGGTTATTCTCTCACGTGCGCGGGTATCACCCAATTCATATCGCCGCTCGAATTTGATTCAATTGATCTAAGTACCTAGGACATCACGAAATGTCTCAAGCTTCTTCCTTTTCAATCTTCGGATACCGGTTGTACCTGAAACCAAGGATCTATGGGTTTCTTATACTTTTAGTTTATTTTTATTATTTCATTTCAAATGTATCCATTTTTGGCGAGCGAGGCGAGCGAGACATTATCGGGAGTAGTAACACTATTGAAAATCGTTGTTAATACTAGTGGTGTGCTTGAGCACAAATGGCGAGCGAGCCTTAAACTACACTATTGTTAAATTTGATTTTAACAACTAACACTCAAGCTATTAAAATAAAGTCGAGTTTTTAAAATACGTATGAGGTAAAGGGGTTTCAATGTCATAGTAACCGCTCCCGCAACAGTTTGAATTGAAAAAGAAGCAACAAAATCAAATCACGTTATTTAAAATTTTCTTTGTGGTATTCTTAATAGTAGTTGTAACGCACAATACTTTCACACAACTAAACATAACTACGCAAGACTTACCTTCGTGGTTCGTTTAGTGGACAATGCATTTTTAAGTAAATACTGTTGAGTAGGGCTTATAACTGTGACAAATAGCGCATTAACTTACCACCGCCACTAACTCGAATAGAAATGGAGCTCCCACAAGATTTTTGAGTTTTAACTGCACCCGCAAAACAATTCAAAGCCGTAAACAATTCAATTTCTAAGGTGACACGGGTAATGGTCACTAAACCGGAGGATTCTGTTTAGTGAAGTTTGGGACGGGGTCGAACGCGGATCGAACACAAAAATACGGAGGGTCAAAGTACAAAATGACATACATACGTCCATATATATAAACTAGTGGTGTGCTTGAGCACAAATGGCGAGCGAGCCTAAAGACTATACTATTTTTATTGACTTCTAACACTGAAGCTACTGAAAATAAGGTCCAGTCTTTTAATTTAGCATACAGGGTAAAGGGATTTCAGTGCCATAGTAACAACTCTCTGCAACTGCTTGAATTGAAGGAAAAAACAACAACAACAGAACAATAAAGTACAAAATGACATACATACGTCCATATATATAAACTAGTGGTGTGCTTGAGCACAAATGGCGAGCGAGCCTAAAGACTATACTATTTTTATTGACTTCTAACACTGAAGCTACTGAAAATAAGGTCCAGTCTTTTAATTTAGCATACAGGGTAAAGGGATTTCAGTGCCATAGTAACAACTCTCTGCAACTGCTTGAATTGAAGGAAAAAACAACAACAACAGAACAATACACGTTATTTAAAAGTTTTCTTTGTGATATTCTTTAGCTAAGTAGTGGTTGTAACACACAATGCTTTGACACAACTGGACATGCACCTACACAGACTTACCTTCGCAGTAGTCTAGTGGACAATATATTTTCAAATAAATACTGTTGCGCACGGCTTATAACCATGACAAAGAGCGCATTGACTTACCACCTCCACTAACTCGAATAGAAATGGAAGTCCATTAAGTTGTCAAGTTTGAACTGCACCTGCAAAAGAATTCAAAACGGTAAACAATTCAATTTCTAGGGTGATACGGGTACTGATCGATAAACCAGAGGATTATGTTTAATGCAATTTGGGACGGGGTCGACAACCGAACTAACACAAAAACGCGAGGGTCAAAGTACAAAAATGCCTTACGTACGTCCATACATATATACAAATAAACTAGTGGTGTGCTTGAGCACAAATGGCGAGCGAGCCTTAAACTACACTATTGTTATTCAAACTACTAAAATAAAGTCGAGTTGTTAAATAATTAAGCATATACGGTAAAGGGGATTCAATGCCATAGTAACCACTCCCCTCAACTGTTTGAATTGAAAGAGAAGCAACAAAATCAAGTCACGTTATTTAAAATTTTCTTTGTGATATTCTTAATAGTAGTTGTAACGCACAATACTTTCACACAACTGAACATACCTACGCAAGACTTACCTTCGTGGTTCGTCTAATGGACAATGAATTGTCAAGTAAATGCTGTTGAGTAGGGCTTATAACTGTGACAAATACTTACCACCGCCACTAACTCGAATAGAAATGGAGCTCCCATAAGATTTTGAGTTTTAACTGCACCCGCAAAACAATTCAAAGCCGTAAACAATTCAATTTCTAAGGTGATACGGGTAATGGTCGCAAAACCAGAGGATTCTGTTTAGTGAAGTTTGGTACGGGGTCGAACGCCGAGCGAACACAAAAATACGGAGGGTCAAAGTACAAAATGACATACATACGTCCAAACATATATATAAATAAATAAATAAATAAACAAACATCCCCGATTTTCGATTGTGTTACCCCTGTAAGTGTCTCGCTCGCTACGCTCGCTCGCCAATAAATAAATAAATAAACTAGTGGTGTGCTTGAGCACAAATGGCGAGCGAGCCTGATAGTTAGGTAACATAAAATGTTACTATGTTTTAGCTTACTTCATGCAAACACTATAATAGCAGTTATGACATTTGATTTCAGCAAACAAATACAAAATCACTGTCTTACTTTATTAATGGTAACTTTTGTAGTATCAAACATCTGCCATTCTGATAATATCAATAAAACCAGTAACTCTTGAACAAGATCTCAGCTAAGATAAAAAATAAACCAGTGTTATAATTTGTAATTTTAGCCAACAAATATGGAATTACTACTTACATCATTCTTGAGTATTGATAACTTCTGTAGTATCAAATTGAAGTTACTTTGACCATCTGAATTACCTTGAATTCTTGACAACAAGCTCTCACCTACAAAAACAAAAGACACACAAATACAAAATTACTTTCTTACCTCATTTTCTTCAGCAGTGGTAACTTTTGTTGTACCAAATTTGAGTCCTTCTGACTATTTGAATTTACCAGTCACTGTTGACAACAAGCTCTTAGCTATAAAAAAGAAAGGCCAGAGTTATTTTGCATATTAAGCTGCTAACAAATATGGAATTGCGTACTTACCTCGGCATCCCTCGAGTAGTAGTAGCTTCCTTAGCATTAATACTTTATGTGCTTACATACACTTTTCAGAAGTAGTGATAGCTCTCTTAGTACTGACTACAGGTGGCTCTTGACAACTAGTAACAAGCCGCACTTAATCGGAAAAAAGGCGAAGTTTTGAATTTAAATCTGGTAAAGGGTCTTCAATGTCATAGTAACCAATCGAATCAACTTTTTGTTTCTTGAAAAGCAAGCGTTTTCGCAGGAATTTTCTCACACTTTGGAGATTAAGTATAAAGTAAGACTTGCTTAATGCTGTAGTTTCAGAATAAACTGGGGTCAAGCCTAAAAAGCCGTGTTTTTTTTAAGAAAAAACGTTCCCCGCGCGCGCGTTTAAAGGACATACGTACAATCCATACATACATACCTACATATATATATATATATAACATATACCCGATTTTGCATTATCCACCCCTAATACTGTCTCGCTCGCTTCGCTCGCTCGCCAATAAACATCCCCGATTTTCGATTGTGTTACCCCTGTAAGTGTCTCGCTCGCTCGCCAATAAACAAACATCCCCGATTTTTTCATTTTTACCCCTGTAAGTGTCTCGCTCGCTACGCTCGCTCGCCAATAAGTTGACAGACCCATGTCATTTTGTACTTGGACGGTTGCACAGAATCTGTCGGTTTAGCGATCCCCCATACCATTCAAGGAAATTTTATTGTCTACCCCATTGTATTAGTTTGTTTCTAAATGCCACAAGGCGCACTGAGGTCTTATAAACTGTTAGACTCAACACTATGCAGTAATTCTTTAGAATTTTTTGTTTTTTCAAGTCCAAAGTTGTTTGGCGAAAGGTTACTCTTATTGAGACACTTTACCAGGCGTAATTTCAAAATCTCGGCCTTTTATAGTAGTTGTGAGTGCTTGTTGTCAAAAGCTACTGGTAACTCAATACGATATTAGAGACAACAAAAATACCAGTACTCGGTAGTAGTTCTGTATTTGTTGCAACTGGCTAGTCCTTATACTTTTAGAAATGGACTGATAGATTTTTCTGAAGTGTTTCGTTCGTGCACAGGCTCGCTGCCATTTGTGCTCAAGCACATCACTAGTATAATAGTTTATCTATATACCTTTGTTCATTTTATTTGTGTTTGATAATGCACCAGTGTGCCAGAGAGTTAAAAAATAAATTCATTGAAGAAATCAATATTGCTATTTTGTAAAAATTAATGCCATTAAGACCTTTCGAAGGAAATAGCGTTCCTGAAGTTTTTTCCACAAGTTAGAATTGCTGGTATTTTAAGCAAATTTTCCTGCGACCAGGAAACATGCACATTTTCTATTAATTTTTCTGCAGTACTCCTTCAGTAGAAATCTGATATTTTGAGTAATTTAATCTACACCTGGAATTGTAGGTATTTGGCACAAATCTTCCTGCAGATTACAGTTAAATATTAGGCTCCCTAGAGCCAAGGCACAAGACCGTTACATTTACGTTTTCCGCTGGCCTCCTGCCTCTGTGGGTGGAATTTCCTTCAGACCTCCACCAGGTTGCTAGGTACTGAGTCAGTGAAATCTTACAGTTAAAACTTAGTTTAAAAAAATGCTTTTCCTATGGTGCAACAAGGCAATCATTTCATTTGTGCTAATTTATCTTATTGCTTAAGGTTTCAACCGCTGCATTCTTATATGCAGACACAAAATAGAGTACATATTTATTATGAGGCCTATACTCTTATTTTTTTTTGTTACAATTTTTTTTATTAGATGCTAAACTCTTTAAATGGTAAATTAGGGGATTCAAAAAGATTAGTTAGAACGAAATTCTCATTACTATATTATATAACACATAAGTAAGTAATGTTAATAATAGCAAATCTCGTTCTAACAGTCAATATTGTTAATTAAAGCTTAACCCAACGTTTTGACTTCTTGCCAAGTCCTCTTAAAGTTATGATTCTATTAATGTAAAAAAAATTAAAAAATTTTTTTGACTCATTTCAAGGGAAAATTTCTCCCTAGAAAAATGTCCACCACACTTTCTCAAGATGTTTCAGTTTTATCAAACTGTATAAAAATGTATCATAAAATTACATTCTAATATACCTGCCTTTGAATCACTTTTGTCCCCCCCCCCTCCTCGTCGTATCCTCTGGAAATCCTGCCTTTTTGCTTTCACTCTCATTAAAAAAAATTTAATTTTAAGTCGCCACAATCTATCAGTAAGGCCACACTGTCTTTTATTTTAACTTTATTAATCACCCATATCTAGCCATTACAAGGCTTATTACAAACAATAGCTAATGGCTGTCATTGAACATGCGCGAGGGGGTTATAGTAGTCATCCTGTCTGTTTGTCTGTCTGTTTGTCTGTCTGTCACGCTCTGATTCTGGAGATTACTGAAAATTAACAGTTGATTTAGGTATGAACTCCACGTAGGTCCCAGATTTTATGGGCAACGCCCCCTAGCTTCACGTCATAATAGCTAACAGATTGCTTGTTCTTTTGGAAGATTATATTGTAGTAGCTATGTAGTGTTTAATAGCGCTGAGGGTTCGCACCTTTGATTCTATTGTACAGTAGACCCTCTCATATCCGACCTATATGGGACCAGCCCTAGTTAGGATAAGTAAATTTTCCGGATATGTGAAGCCACTTAAAAAAATTGGTTTTTAAATGATTTTTTAATGATTGAAGTAAATGACAGAGTTATATAATTAACTACACGCTTCCTTTTTGAAGGTGTAGGGGTAGCCATTATTAGCCTACAGCAACACACACATTACATTCAAGCTCAGGAATTTACCATAGCTAGCTGCTTAACTGCTTACCACAGAGCAGCCCACAGTAGAGTTAGATCTGGAGATAACAGCTGGCAGTTACAATTAAAGTAAATTGAATTTTAATTTTGGGCTGGGATAAAGCAGGGAGCAGGTTATGTGAGGCCCAGATATGGAGGGTCTACTGTATATATTTCTCCTGAGTTTCGTTATATTTCATTCAAGTGGCTAGATACTTTGACCTGGAGTTATAATAATAGCCATAACATTAATGAAAAAACACAAACCACAAACAACAACAACAACAATAGTAATAGCAACGACAAACTCTTCCTGGAATATATTTTTAGACAAAGTGCAGTAATGAGTATTGCACTGCAGTTTGGGCACTACTCTAGGTTTCAAGTCCAGGGATTCTGTAAATTTGGCTACAATGACTAAGAAAAGCTTTGTTACTCTTTATAACTATAAAAAATATAATCTATATTTGGATAGTATAAATAAACTTCAATGGCAAACACTTTTTGCTGACAATTTTTTATTCAGTCTATTATGAGCCACATATGCAATATGTTCTGGGATCAACACTGCTCTATATCCCTCTTGCAGACATCCACTACAGCTGGCATCATGAAATGAAGAATCAACGATAGCTTTAGACAAGTGTGTAGGCTTGTAGTGGTCTCTCTGCTCATATCTAGGATTGTGAGGTACAATGCTCGCTGTGACATTGCCGTCTGCTCTCATGCTCTTATTGAAGCCACACACTCCAGGATAGTAGAACAACCACATAAAACTACAAGACCCAATGCCCTTTCGTAAACAGTATTTTACCAGGAATTCCTTGTAAGACAATCCAGGAACACGAAGTGTGAAGAAGTCATCTGTGTCAAATAAGGATACAAAATCGTATGTACCTCGATACCTGTAGATACAGTCCAAATACATAAACATGTTGCCATAGTAAAACCACTCCCACTTTTTGGCATCATACCACTCATTCCAAATCTGAATTGTGACAAAATTGTCCCTTACAGCTTGCAAGAAGAATGTGTCATTCGCCAAGATATCATCAAACCCTCCATCTTTGAAGAACATGTCAAGAACAGCTACGTGGACATGGTCTACTCCCAGAGTTTTCTGGTACCTCAGAAATTCAGGTAGCCATGTCACGCCTCTTGACAGGACCTTTGTGCAGACAACTGAAGAGACTTTGCCTTCTTTCGGAGTTTTCCTTGGAGCTGGAATCACAACGGATTCATTTGAATAAACTTTGACAGTTTTGTCAGAGGTAGAGTTATAATAAACAAGAAATGCTTTGTCTCCGTCTTTTACTTCCAAGCCATAACATTCAACAATGACTTGCTGATAATAATGCATTTTTTCTTTTATAAATCTGAGCCAATTGTGTAGTCTTGTGTCTTCATAATTATATCTCACTTTGTAATGAGTCCCATAATTATCATTCACTCCGCATCCAATCACTGCCTTGGATCCATTATACACTGAGGGGCCGGCTCCAATTAGAAATATTATATAACTACTGCCATTGGTATTTGTGTAGAGATGAGTTGTGTAGA